>Ga0207709_10000687_pt1 | contig 27302 bp, 44 predicted proteins | sample KBSM34metaG_FD_184397 | JGI IMG/M metagenome (GOLD analysis project Ga0207709, IMG submission 184397) | Miscanthus rhizosphere microbial communities from Kellogg Biological Station, Michigan, USA - KBS M3-4 metaG (SPAdes) (version 2) | ecosystem: Host-associated > Plants > Roots > Rhizosphere >...
TTGAGGCGAGGTCTGTGCATGGCCAAAAAGCGAAGCAAGAAGAAATGCCCTTCTAACTTGCCCGTCGAGGTTAATAAAGGTGGCCGACCCCTTGCTGTAATTGATGAAGTAAAACTCGAAGAGATGGCTTCTAAAGATTTTACAATTGAAGAGATCGCTGCAACCTTGGGCGTTAATCCAGACACTATTTATTCTCGGTTTTCCGAGACCGTTAAGAAGGGTAGACTACAAGGAAATGGGAGTATCAAGCATCAACTTTTTGTCAAAGCGATGAACGGCGATACAGGAAGCTTAGTTTGGTTAAGCAAGCAACGCTGCGGATACAGAGACAAACCCCCCGAAGAGGCGACGATGATTCAGTTCAATGTTTATGTGAATGAGGTTCCGAAGTGAAGTCTAGACATATCCTCGCTGCTCTCCTTGGAGTTGCCGTCGTACTTCTATATAACCACGGCCCGGAATTCATTCGATATAACCCCTACAGAGTTTACAAAGAAATCATAGAACTCAAACAAAGAGTAGCCGTTTTGGAGGCCAAGTGAAACACGAAGTGATGATGCTCAATGACGAGGAGATGGAAACCGATTCCGAACTAGTTCAAATATTAGAGATCTTGCGCCAATGGGCTCTATATAGGGGATTCGACCCCGATAAGTCGCTAACCATTCGGTTCAAGAGCCGGATCTTTCCGGTTGAGGCGAAATGATCCTCCACGGCGATTGTCTAGAAGAGATGCGAAAGATGGATGCGAATTCCATCAGCGCTATTGTTACAGACCCTCCTTATGGATTGCATTTCATGGGAAAAAGCTGGGATAAGTTTAATAAACTTAATTTCGATGAAAGAGGAACTCATAAATACCTTAAAAATTCTAGTATAGATCAAAGATCTGGCTTTGTTAGAAGAATTGGTACGGGAAATTCATTGGGCGGCACATATGATGATAAATTAAACGACGAATTTCAGTCTTTTATAACTCAATTCGGTTCCGAAGCCCTGCGTATAATGAAACCTGGCGGACACATTCTAATGTTCGGCGCTCCGAGACGCTATCATCGACAGGTTTGTGGACTGGAAGATTCCGGTTTTGAAATTCGTGATTGTTTGATGTGGATCTTTGGATCGGGATTTCCTAAAAGTCATAATCATTTCGGACTTGAGGGATTCGGTACCGCTCTCAAGCCTGCTTATGAACCAATAATAATGGCAATGAAGCCTTGCGATGGCACGTTTAAGCAGAACGCAGAGAAGTGGGGGCAGGCGGGGATTAATATTGATGGGTGTAGGGTTGAAACTGGGGAAAGCACACTAAGACCCAACGGAACCAGGGGAAATCAATATTGTGGGGGTTATTCAGGCGTTGGAGTTGGGGGATCTCTACAAGGTCGCTGGCCCGCAAACGTGATTCTCGATGAGGAGTCTGCCGAGATGCTGGATGAGCAGAGTGGAATATTAAAAAGCGGTGGTGGGGATAAACGCGGTGGCTGCGAGTTCTTCATGAAAGGCGATACAAGAGACACTCCTACTTTACACAAAGCTAATTCCGGAGGCGCTTCCCGCTTCTTCTACTGCGCCAAGGCTTCTTCGAGTGAGAGGAATGAGGGGCTGGAGTGCTTGCCCGAGCAATCAAACATGAGAGTTAATGCGCCAAGAGAATCTGAATTGGCCAAATTCGCTACTGAGGTTAAAAACAACCACCCCACCGTCAAACCCCTCAAACTCATGGAATATCTAATCAAACTAGTCATGCCCCCAAAAGACGGAGTACTTCTCGACCCTTTCGCCGGCTCGGGAACCACGATCCTCGCGGCTCGGAGGCTTGGTTATACAGCTATTGGCATCGAGAAAGAACAACAGTATTGCGAGATAGCAAGGGCGCGAATCGCTCAAGTTGAGGCGAAATGAATCTTAAACAATGCATCATTTCAAAATTCAGCTTACCAAAAGAATTCCCTACTAAACACAACCGAGTGGTGTGGGAATTAATGAAATTACAAACCAAACTAAACAAGTTAGAGGTCAAATTGGACAAAAAAATGCACAAAATAACGAAAAGTATGCAAAAAGCGGGCAAAGACATCAAGAAGGGCGACGTGAAAGGCGCTTCCAAGGTTCTCAAAGGCGCTGAGAAGAAGAACGAAAAGCTTGTCAAGATGGACAAAAAGCGCGACAAAGTCATGTCAAAAGCTAAAGCGGGGAAATGCTAATGGGCCCGTGGATACCGATTAACGAGGGAGCCTTAGAGCCGAACGCAATATACCTCTTTGCCAGCCCCGAGGGGACGTACCTCTTCGCTCCTGGCGCTCAGAAAGAATCTGTGATGAAGGATTATCCGCAACTCACGTTTTATAGATTATTTTGTGAAGCGCCTGGCATGTGAAACAACATTTAAAAAAAGATTATGTTTTAATTGAACTCAAAGACCGCAAGAAATCTGCCGATTCAAGATGGAAAATCGAATTCGAAAAGGCTTTGAATGGCTGGATTGATAAAGAATCTTTAGGAATCGCTATGCAACGGTGTAATGATGCCGAAGCCGCGTTAATGTATCATGAAGCAAGAAATAAACGTCGAAATCCCTTCAAATTATAAGTGCCGTGATTACCAAGTCCCATTCTGGGAAGCCATGAAGAGGGGTAAGAAGCGCGCGGTCCTGGTGTGGCATCGGCGGGCCGGAAAAGAGAAGACGTGTTGGAACTTCCTCATCTCCAAAGCCGTTCAGAAAGTTGGTACTTACTACTACTTTTTCCCGCACTTCTCTCAAGGTCGCAAGATCTTATGGGATGGCGCCGACAAAGACGGCTTCCGCTTCTTAAGCCACGTGCCCGACGCGCTCATCGACGGCTCGCCCAATGCAACAGAAATGAAAATCAGGTTGAAGAACAGCTCGCTTATTCAAGTGATCGGCACTAATAATATTGATTCCATTGTGGGTACTAATCCTATTGGATGCGTGTTTACGGAGTATGCGCTGCAAGATCCGACTGCATGGCAACTTATTCGCCCTATATTAGTGGAGAATGGTGGTTGGGCCGTCTTCAACTTTACTCCTCGAGGAGCGAATCACGGAAAAGATCTGTTTGACATGGCTCAAAAGAATCCTGACTGGTTCTGTCAAATCCTAACGGTTAAAGATACTTGTATTATATCGGAGGAAGACATACAAAAGGAGCGTGAGGCTGGAATGTCGGAAGACTTTATCCAGCAAGAATTTTATTGTTCATTTACCCTTGGCGTTGAAGGAAGTTACTATGCTAGATATTTGCAAGAGGCACGAGATGAAGATCGAATTTCAAATATTCCCTGGGACAGACAGTCTCGAGTTTCAACCGCTTGGGATCTCGGTTACGGAGATTCATGCGCCATCATCTTCTACCAGCTCGTCGGACAAGAAATTCATATCATCGACTATTATGAAAACCATGGAGAAGGATTGCCTCACTATGCGCAAATTCTCAAATCGAAGCCATACATATACGAACATCACTACGCCCCACATGACATCGAGTCACATGCGTTTAGCAGTGGATTATCTGCAAGGGAAGTGGGTTCCAACTTGGGTATCAAATTTATTACCTTGCCTACTCTCAAGCTGCGCCTCGAAGACGGCATTGAAGCCTTGCGTGGTATCTTCCCGCGTCTTTGGTTTGATACGGAAAAATGCAAGCGACTCATCAAGTGCTTAGAAAATTATAGGAAAGAATTCGATCAAAAGATGGATGCATACAAAGAAAAACCTCGGCATGATTGGGCGTCTCACGGCAGTGACGCTGCACGCTACCTAGCCATTGCGGTCAAGTTGCACGTCGATGCAGCCAAGAGCGGTATCGGCGATGCGGAGAGCGAGAGAATGTTTAGAAAGAACAATCCGAGGTTTGAATGAAAATATGGAACTTAAGGATTGAGTTATGAATTTGACTGAAAAGCCTCCAAAAATTGAGTCCGGCATTCCGGGAATCGAACTTTGTCCGAAATGTTTAGATATGACATGTTTTGTTCTCCCAAACTACGATCTGAATAATATGTACATAATAGACTATTCATGTCCGCGTTGCCTGAAAATTGCACATCTTGAAAAATCTAATTAGGATTGAGTTATGAAAGCCAAATGTTCCATTTGCAAAGCAAAATCCAAAGACAAACGCAACTACAAGGGGAAGCTTCTTTGCCCCGAGTGTCACTATGAATATCTAGCGATCTTTGAGGGGTGGCAGTCAAATAAGAATAGAAAGGCTTTCGCGCGAATTCGCCAAATAAATAAATCTTTTAATTCCTTTTTGGATGAAAAGTGGGAAGTCTTATAATAAATATATGACAGCACCAACTCCTCAAGCTCCTGGCCAACCTCCGGTTCGTTACCCTCTGGACCCCGTTTCGATCGACGTGACCCTCGAAGAGCATCTAGAACTGCTCAAGAGCCCGCGCAAGTGCCTCGCTCTTGGCATTGACATCACTTATGAGCGGATGATATATGAACATAGACGTCAGTGGAACGGTTTCCCTCCGCTTCCCGACATAGACCCTAGGGAGGAAGTTGATGTGCAGTGAGTGCGCCAAATCTGAAAAGGAATATTTAGAAAAGCTCAAGGAGGCTCAACGTGAGTTACTCATTCTCAAGGCCAAATGACACCTCAACCGGCGGTGCTGGTGGCGGAGGACCTGCGAGCTTTAGTGGCTCTGGACGCGTAGCCGTTCCGATTCCCCCTCGAGAGCGACCTTTTCCGTGGCCCCTTCCCTACTCGGCAACTCAAGGCGCGGTAGGTGGTATGGGCTCACGCGGTTTGGTGCAAGTGCCTCTCCCGGCTTGGTATCAGCCTTATCAACCTTATTGGCCCTATGGGGTGCCAGATCAGTACTATCGTGGATTACAGACACCGAGTTTAAGGTCGTGAAGTGGGTGTTAATGTAAAACTAAAATTAAACGCTGAACTTGCCAAGATTATGGAAGAAGCGTTTGATCAGTATCATCGAGAACAAGTTTTACGAACCAGTGATTATATTTCTGCTTCGGCAAGCATGAATCATGCAATGTCTTCCTTTAACTATGTGGTGAAAGATGAGAGAATGGAAAAAGTTTACAAATGACGAGTTGGATGTCTTAAAATGAGTTTGACAGATCGAAAGCAGTAAACATTTCTGATCACATAATAGGTATTATCGGACGTTGAGGCGAAGCATGAACAGACGAATCCCTAAGTGGGCTCAGCCTTTTTGTGAAGAACGCCGTTGCTCAATATGCAATTCCCCTAAAGTTTACTATGAGCGCTCCGAAAGCTGGGATGAGTCAATCGAGCTCGAATTCGGCCCCACCTTGTATTGCACCAACTTCGCTATGAAATGCTGGTGCAAGGACTGCTACGAAGATTGTGGGGGAAAACATTTAAATAATTAAATTGATAGCGTGTTATAATGAAGATTAATCCACAATATCTGTGGTGATCAGTTTTAGGTACAACATGTGTCAAGAAACAAGTCATAAAAAAGATTGCTGCTGCTGCATTCAAGGTCCTCAAGGCCCAGCAGGCTTACAAGGCCCACAAGGGGTGCAAGGGGTTCCAGGTGCTCAGGGTATCATGGGTCCAGCTGGTGCACAAGGTCCTCAAGGTCTTCAAGGCCCTCCAGGTGTGTGTGATCCTTCTGATTGCACAGGCGGTGGCGGATCTGGTTGTGTATCTTATGCCAACGTTTGGGCGCAACCTCCACAGGTGCTGGGGCCATTCGGAACTCCAACAGATGCAGTGCTATTTCAAAATATTAATGCGATTACAGCCGCTGATTTTGATCTGACTCAAATGTCAACACTTGGGGAAATCAAATTTCTGAAAGCTGGCACATATCGCATTGCATATGCTGCGGAAGCAAAAGTTTCTCAGCCTATCCCAGTTCCAGTTCCTAGTTATTCTTTCGGTCTATGGAAAAATGCGGTACTTGTTCCTGGATCTACAATTTCGGGATATACTCAGGCACCTTCTGATGACACATTAGAGGTGAATGGAGAGGTTATCATTGATGTATTGGCAAATGATATCTTGAAGCTGCGCAATGCATCTTCCAATGGAATCGATATGACTCCTAATACAGTAGGTATCGTATTCCCTGTAACAGTAGCGTACTTATGCATCTTCTGTTTGAAAAAGAGCGCTTAATCTTTTCAAGGTTTCCCGTCATCCTTCAAAACGGGAAGATTTATCATGGTTAAAGGTCTGGTACAGATTCCACCGCTCCCGAGCCAAGTTCCGCGCTCTCCGATGAGTCCGATTGGCGTCCAGAGCCCCTTCGTGCCGACGCCTAGGATTCCGTACCCTTCTGGCCAGGTGCCTCCGGTGCAGAACGTGACGCCGACGCAGTTGAATCCTTAAATTTTTAACTCTTCAACAGTGTCTTTTAAATTCAACATTACACATTCAATAAAGAATTTGGCGGATTCTTCTTTTGTGTAATGAGACTGTTTTAGATCAATAGACTCTGCCAGTCTCCTAGTGAGAGAAATACAAACCATTGATGCTTCGACCATATTGCAGTCATTTTGAATTATTTCGTAACATTTTCTAATGGTTTCCGAGCAATTTTGAGCATTTAATTTATTGATAATCCATTTTTTGTCATCCATTTGTCAACCTTTTGGCAGAAACAGGTACACTTTCTTATTAACATTCTGGAAAATTCACACCTAAACGTGTTTTAACACCAACTCCCAGTTAGTCTTTGTGGGTGTTTAATTTAAGCTTGCGATGTATAATTCAAATTTGGTTTATACACAGGCTCGTCCATGGCTTCCCCAATGTCCAATTATTCGCGTTCACAAGATTCTACAGAATTTCTTGAACATTACAAGCGCGAAGTTGTAAAAAATGATCCTCGCCTCGAATTCCACCAAGACATAATCAAAGATTTTGGTGAGTCTTACGAGAGAGCCTATCAACTACTCAATACATTCTACGCGGAAGCTTACAAAGACGTCTCGTACTTCCTGGGCAACCAGTGGTCACTTGAAGAGCTGGCATATCTTAATAATCAACGGCGCAGCAGTTTCACATACAATCGCCAGATGGCCCTCATCAACCTCGTGAGCGGGAGGCAGATCAAAAACCGCCGAAGCATCGTGATCGACCCGATCGAGAACTCTTCCGAAGAAACGGCCCAGATTCTCTCCGATGCCATGCAATATGTCATGAAATATGGGAAAGGGTACGAGTCGATAAGCGGAGCTTTCAAGGGAAGTTTGATCTCGGGTTTGAGCTTTTTGAGCCCTTACATAGACTATCGCAACGATCCGGTGTCTGGAGACATCAAATTCCACAAAGATGATTGGAATGCCATCATATTTGATCCGTTCCTCACTAAACGAGACCTATCCGATTGTTCATTCGTTGCGAGACGTAAGTTTTTAAGCCGTACCGAGATTATCTCTCTACTGCCGGACAAAGAAGACTTCATCCGAAGCTTGCCTTGGGGGTCCCGAGACGACAAGTTCACGTACATGCCGTACGCTCGCCAGTGGGGAATGCAAAAGCTGCTTAACTACACGGAGTATTGGCGCACAAAATGGGTGACAAAAGAAGTTCTTGTCGACATGATGACCGGCGAGACCAAGGAATGGGATGGAGACCGGACAAGACTCAAACTCTTTAAGGAGGCATTTCCTCATATAGAGGTGGTTAAAAAACCCGTCCGCACCGTGGAATTGGGCATTATTGTAGAAGGAGAACTTCTGTACTATGGAAAAGACCCCTTTGGACTGGACGATTATCCTTTCGTTCCATTCTTTGCTATATTCGAGCCAAGTTATGATTTGTTTACCTGGAAGATACAGTCCCTGTGTAGAGTCAATCGTGATTCTCAAACTGAGTTGAACAAGCGGCGCAGCAAGCTCATTGATTTCGTTGATAAAACGTTAAATACAGGCTTCATCGCCAAAGCAAACAGCGTCTCGAATCCAAATTCGCTCTTCAAGACAGGTCAAGGACAAGTGATCTTCATGAAGCCCGAAGCCCAGATGACCGACATTCAGCCTTTGGTGCCTCCAAACGTGCCTCCTAGCTGGTTCCAGATCGAACAAGAGCTCGGAGACGACTTCTTCATGAGCTTAGGCCTCTCAAGAGAAAACATCGGGATGCCGGAGAATGAAAACGTCGAGACGGCGGCGGTTCTGTCCAAGATGCGTGCAGAGGCTGGTTGGCTACCCATGGCTCACATCTTCGAGGGCTTGCGAGAGTCTGAGGAATTGCTTGGCGAAAAAGTGCTGCGCTTAATGCAATTAAATTATACGGCCGAAAAGATCCAACTTATTACCAAAAAGCAGGCAACTCCGGAATTCTTCAGCAAAATGTTTGCGAAATACAACGTTATTGTTGAGGAAGGGGTACAAACAGACACTCAAAAACAAGCGCAGTTCCTGCAAATGAATGCTTTGAGGCAGATGGGTGTACAGTTTACTGATGATGAGATAGTCGAGGCGTCTAACCTGCATGACAAGAAAAAGTACAAAGAGCGTCTCGCGGCACAGCAGCAAGCCATGCAGCAGCAACAACAGCTTGCAACGCAAGTACAGATAGAGGCAGTAACTTCAAAAACTGATTCAGATAAAGCATTGGCGGCGGAAAGGCTTAATAAGATTCAGCTTGATGCGGCATTGAGTTCGGAGCGTATTGCACGGGCGGACGAGGATCGAACTGGTAGCATTCTCAATCTAATCAAGGCTGTTAAGGAGCTAGACGGCATAGACCTCGATAATCTTCAGAAGAAGCTTGAATTACTTCGGGGACTTGAGGAAAAAGCGACACCTCAGGAAGAAGCCACAGCAGCCAAAAAGCCAGAGCCAAAATTAGCACAATAATTAGCACCCCAAAATATTCAAGAATTGTCTGAGTGTTAAATTTCATGATTCTCTCCGAGTTGATTATCCAAATACATTTATCTGTCTTATCAAATTAAAAGTATACACCGAATTTGCCATGCAATGTATAATTCAAATTTGAATTGTATATAACGTGCAGAGGCATCCTATGAGTTTTTCTGTTCACATGCTCGGATCGATCGTTCCTGAGTCTTATTCACGCCAGCTCGACGAGAGGGTTGCCGAACTTGAAATGCCTTATGGATACGAAATGCCTCCTCCTCCTGCCGACACAGGTGATTATGACTTAAGTAAGCTTGAAAGCAACAAAGATTACTCACCTCGCCGCGGAAGGAAATAAGAATGACCAAAGAAAAGTGGATTCAAAAGATTCATATGAAGAAAGGGGCGCTTCGCAAGGAACTCGATGCAAAACCGGGCAAGAAGATTCCGGCTAAGAAGCTGGAAGCGGCTGCAAAGAAAGGAGGAACTCTCGGCAAACGTGCACGTTTAGCGGAGACTTTAAAAAAATTACATAAGTAGAGGTTTAACAATGAAAAAACAAGATTTTAAAGACCGCATGCATGAGCACGAAGGTATGAAACACCACCTGCACACCGAACACGAACGTCATGGACATCGCATGCATCAAGAGAGCGCTATGCACGAGATGCACGGGCAGAAGATGAGCCACGCTCACGGGATATACAAAAACGAGGTCGAGAAACCAGCGGAACCTCATTTTGGTCACATCAGTCCGATGGAAAACATGGGCTACGGTATGCGTGATTGGAAAGGTGATGCAGATCCGATTGCTTACGGCCAAGCGTCGGAAGAAGGATGCCGCTCGGATGAAAAAAAGATCCACTCTCAATTTAAAGATTATCACTGGGATTGATTGATGCCAATCGAGATGGGTGAGAGCCGCGAGGCGTGGGGCAAAGACGTTGTAAAGCTTGTCGAAGATTTTGCTAATGCGATGAAACGAGAAGTAAAACCGTTTTACATCGTCTACGCCTGCAAAGAAGACCGGCCAGCCAGCGCAAAACTGGGAAGAACCGTATTCCGTCAAACGATCAAGGCTTATTACGCACGACCTCCGGCGATGCTGGGCATTCTCGTATGGTTCGTGAATCACCCTCTTGGCGAGTTCCGGTTCATCCCAGAGCTTAGTGCTCCTTACGATGTGCCGCTCGACCCTTCGTTACTATCCGAGAAATCGGAAGACACATCGGACAGAGTGGCGAAACAAGGTGCCAAATTGAATGTATTAGTTTCCTGAATCGACGCAAGAGGCCCTGAGCTTCCGTCTAACAAAAGGAAAGTATGTCGATTGATATCGATATTAAAAGTTACGCGGGCGCAAATGACGATTCTGCCGCCGAGAATCAAGTAGTAGATACGAATTCTTATAACCAAGGAGCCGAGGAGTATCCGGTAAATCTAGAAGCAAGTGAGGAACAGCAATCCTCTCAAGTGCCTCCAGAGAAACCGAATACCAATCCACAGTCTGAACATTTCAGAGCGCTTCGAGAAGAGGTCGATCGAATTAAGGCCGAAAGGGAAGCCGAAAAGCGAGAGCATCAGCTCCAACTTGATCTGCTTCGAGCCAATATGGCCCCTCAAACCCAGCAGTCCGCTTCGCAGTCTCAAGAGCGCAAGTTCTTAGACGGCATGAAGGAGGACGACATCCCTAACGTGGGTGAATTGCGGCGGGAGTGGGATCATAAGGAATCGATGTATCAAGCGCGGCTGGAAGAGCTTCAGTTCGCTCAAAGCCATCCTGACTACGCCGAGGTTCTAGATAAGTTTCTAGTTCCTCTTGTGAAACAGAAACCCCATCTCGCTCGAGGAATTCAAGCGTCAGACCATCCTTCACTGATGGCTTATGAGCTTGGAAAAATGGCTCAAGCGGCTATGGAACGTCAGGAGGCGGCGACCGTAAATCAAAACGCTCAAAGGATAGTGGATAATGCCAAGAAGCCGGGGACTTTGTCTCAAGCTGGCGGCCAATCTGCTCTCTCCCAAGCTGATTATTACGCATCAATGTCAGACCGCGACTTCATGAAGCTGGCTAGCCGAAACCTCGAAGGGATCTAACTTTGAGATAAGGCAATGGCTCTTACAAATACTACAGTATTGCCGCCCGAAGTACGCACGTATTTTGATCGGCTACTTTTAACGCTGGCAAGACCGTATTTCATATACGACTTGTTCGCGCAAAAACGTCAAATCCCGATGAATTCGGGTAACGAAATGGTGTTCCGAAGGTACTCGACCCTTACGGCCGCAACTGTCCCACTGACCGACGGTCAGACACCTCCGGGCGACTCTTTGAACGTCACAGACTTCAAAGCTATGATCCAATGGTACGGATCGTTCGTGACAATCACTGATCAAGTTCAATACGTGGTACAGGACCGAGTGCTCAATGAAGCGACTAAAGTGCTTTCGCTTCAACTCGGTTTAACAATCGATACTCTGATTAGAGACATGTTCGTGGGCACAGCTTCAACGATTGCCTGCACAAATGGCCTCAACGGTAATACGCCGACCGAGATCACCGATGCGGACATCCAAAACGTGGTTATCGCACTACGTCAAGGCAACGCGCGGCTCATGACCAACCCACTTCCTGGCGAGAACAAGTTCGGCACAAGCCCGGTTCGAAGCAGCTACTGGGGATTCATGTCCGTCGACCTCCAAGCCGATTTGGAAGCAGTTTCTAGCTTCATTTCGGTGGCCAACTACCCTAATCCTCTCAACGCTCTCGAGGCGGAGTGGGGATCAACTCGCAACGTGCGCTGGCTGATGAATACCAACGGCTACTCAAATGGTGCATCTCCTAACGTCTACTCATCCTTCGTCCTTGGCCAAGAAGCTTATGGCGTGGTGAGACTGGGCGCTAAAGAGGCGGAATTCATTGTAAAACCGCTTGGCGCTTCGGGAACTGCTGATCCACTCAACCAGAGGGGAACGGTCGGTTACAAATATCCTTTTGCCACTCGCATTTTGAATGACAACTGGATTTCTCGCTTAACTTCAACGCTGTAAGGAGGATCTCATGGCTATTGTAAAAAAAGGCACTCTTACGGTTGGAACTGGCGGTGTTGCACAAAATTTAAATCTCGGTTTCGTGCCGAGTTACTTCCGAATGGTCAATAAGACTATTCAGACATCTGGAACTGTAACCGGCGTGACTAACGTCGAGTGGTGGAATGACATGGCCAATGCTTCGGCCTACATTACCACTTATACAACCGGCTCGGGAGTTCTTTCTTACATCTCGACTAACGGGGTTACACCTTACACAACCACACCGGGCACAGAATTCGTTCCTCTAACGGGGTTACCTGCTGGTGCTACAAACGTGAGTTTGACGATTACCGGTATCTCCAAGGCGGCAAATGCTAGCATTACTGCAACGCATGCGTTCACTGCTGCCGATATCGGTGTTACTACCGTGACGTTCCACAACGTAGTTGGAATGACTCAGATTAATACTCTTTCAGGGGTGATCCAGTCTGTAACTTCAACAACTTCGTTCACTGTAAACATTAACAGCACGAACTTCACAACTTACGTTTCTGGAGGCATCGCCACGATCATAACTGGCGTGCCGCCTACTACGCAGTTCGGGTTCCAAGTGGAAAACACTCCGCTTTACAACGTCTCATTTATTGGACTCACTCTGGGGACGACCTTAATGGTCAACACCTCGGATGTGTGGGAATACTTGGCACTCCTGGATACGGACATCACTAGTTACTAACGAAGTTGAGAGGTAGGGATTTCTCTGCCTCTCGTGCTTAAGCAGGTGCAATGACATCGAACGCAGTTCCTCCCAGTGTCACGCCTCCGTCTCCCAACGAGTGGCCCAACACTATCAAGGCTATCACGGGGATCACCAATGCCTCGAAAGCCCAAATTACGTGCCCATCTCACGGCTTTACAACGGCCGACGTTGGGGTGACGTTCGTTATGCCTCTGCAGGTCAGAGGAATGCTTCCCATCAACGGTCTTTCGGGACTGATCCAATCTATTGTCGATGCCGACCATTTTACAGTGGATATCGATACAAATTTTTTCCCGGTTTATCGCTCCGGAGGTGTCATCAGCATCCTCACGGGCGAGCCACCAGTTGAACAACAAGGTTTTCAAGTTTTTAACACTCCTTTCCAAAACATAGCATAGGTGCAGAATGCCAAAACCAAAATCAAAACTTAACAATGCCAAGTCCGAGGTGATCAAAGAAAGCTTCTTAGCCGAAACGCCAGAAGATTTCCCAGAACCATATATTCCGGACATAGTGATCGCCCATTACGTTCCTGAGATGCGTCGCGTGCAGTTCATTAACGGAAGAGATCCAGGTCAAGAATTGATGTTCCATTATCATTCAAAGACCCATCCTCTCAAGCATTACACGTTATTCCACGGGAAGGAATATGACTTACCGGTCGAAATTATCGATCATCTCGAGACGCGAGTCGAATGTATATACGGTTACAGACCTGGACCTAGCGGTCATCCGGAAATGTATGTCAAAGGCCACAAGTATCCTTTCTCTTGCAAACCAGCCAGAAAGGTAGCGTAGCATGACATCGCCCTCGAGTGCCGGTTGGACCTTAGCTAACATGGAGACCACCTTTCGGGCCGTGACGGGAACGCCAAGCACGGATCAGTTGAGCGACGACCAGGTCAAAGCGTTACTCAATAATTATTACGTTTACAGCATGCCGTTTGAGCTGAAAGAGCAGATCACGGATCAATTCTTGACGTTTCTGACTACTCCAGGCATCGACGTCTACGCCTTTCCAGGAGGATTCTTCACGGACGCTCCCGGGGCTTATGCCGACGGTTTCCCACTCGTTTTCTATCAAGATCCAGATATTTTCTTTCAAGACTGGCCTCAACAATACGCAGTCGATAACATCGCTACGGGCGACGGTATCACAACAGCATTTAGCGGAGGGTTGCAGAATCCTCCTCTCATCATTGGCTCTTTATTCATAGCGGCAGACGATCCCACGGGATTTCAACAAGTTTTGACCGACAACGGCGACGGCACCTTAGGAGGAAACGGAACGGGAACGATCAACTACCTCACGGGAGCCTACACGGCGAATTTTTCGGTGGCTCCGGCCTCGACAGCTGTCATTTACTCCAAGTATCAAGGTTACGTTGGCAATCGGCCTCAAGGAGTTCTCTTTTTCAACAATGAATTCACGTTTCGAAGCGTGCCGGATCAAGCTTACCAAATCCTAATGCAGGGTTATATAAAGCCCAACTTGCTGGTTAACGCGAATGATACTCCGCTGCAACCTGAGTGGGGTCCTGTCATCGTGTATGGTGCGGCTCTCGAGAGATTCAATTACACAGGAGATAACGAAAGCTACGATCGATATTACCCTGTATTCAAGCGGTTCGAGAATGTGGCACTTGGTCGCACAATACAACAATTAACAGAACAGCAAAGCGTTCCGAGGTTTTAATATGACTTATAATGCCAATATTCCCCAGCCTACTGATTTAATCAGCGTGAGCCAAGGACAAATTCTGGCGAATTTCCAACAATTGAATACTCAATTTGGTATTGACCACGTTGCATTTAATACAGGATCTGGAAACGGAGATGGACACCACAAGCAAGCGACGTTTGATGCCAGTGTTACTCCATCTACGCCTACGGGAACTCAATCTGTTTTGTATCCTCAAACTGTATCCGGAGCCGTTCAACTTTTCTTTCAAAACGCGACAACTACAACTCAAATAACTGGTGTTAGTTCTAATGCTGCTGGTGGCTATGTGTTTTTGCCTGGAGGTTTCATTATTCAATGGAATAATGTTACAGCAACTGATAATACTACTATTGCTTTTCCTATTTCTTTTCCAACGGCTTGCAGAAACGTTCAAATAACTCCGTTGGCTTTCACAAATCCTGGCACTTTAGTAAGCGTATCACCAACTCCAACAAATAGTTTATTTACACCACGAGTCAAAAAAGCTACGGATGGCTCCACAGCATCTGCCATTCAGATATTTTATCTTGCCATAGGATACTAATGCCCGGTTTACAACCTTTCTTAATCTCTGAGTTTTCTACCGGAATAAGTACTTATCTACAGCCATGGATACGACCAAAAGACGCCTTTGAGCCCCTAATTAACGCATATACATATCGAGGAGTCATAAACAAACGCAACGGTTATATTCATTTTGGTAACCAGTTGGCTGATCATAACCCTGTTATGGGAATTATGAATCGCATTGACGAAGCTACAGGTGCTATTTCATTAGTTGTAGCGTCAACGACTAATGCTTATTTGTATGTGGCGGGTTCTAACACGTTCGTTCCTCTCACGGCTGTTGGCGGAAGCGCTTCAGTGTTCTGGACAGGAACCGCAACCGGAACAATCGTCATTCCCACATTTTGGCCCAACATTACTCCGGCTTCTGTTTCCATAACAGATGGGACAAGCACGCTTACGTTTAACGCGGCGGGGGCCATGAACAGCGCTCCAGCAGGCATTTTTGCAGCAGGAAGTACTTTTAATTTTACAACGGGCGTTGCCACCATCAACTTCACCGGCTCGACTGCGAATGTTAGCTTAAGTCTCACTGCAACTCTTGCCGCCGCATACTTCACTGGAAACAACACCAACTTTTTCAATTGGGTTAGCTGGCAGGCAACCGATCCAGCGACATTTGTCTCAAGTGTAAGTTACTTGTACATGACAAACAACGTTGATCCCGTTACTCTCTTTGATGGAACTAACCTTTCGAGACCCATACTATATGTCAATTCGGCACATACCGATTACATCACAAAGACTCTAGACATTGCAGTTTTTCAGAACCGGTTAATGCTTCTTCGTCCCACTCTAAACAGCACTTCTAATCCTCTAAATCAAACGGTGTATTACAGTGCAATTTTCAATCCTTTGAATTTCATATCGGATGTGGCTGGAAATGGAGGATCTGTCACGGCAGCTACGGGAGACATTCTTCAGTCTCAAGAATTTCTTCGTAATTCATTGATAATTTTTTTCACAAATAGTACATGGCTATTCAGATTCACGGGAAGTCCCTCTGATCCTTTTCGCTTTGATAAGTTGACTATAAGCAAGAATGTAAGTGCTCCTTACGGTTCAATAGCGTATGACGAGCGCTCCACTGCAGTGGGAAACCTAGGACTTATAGCTTGTGATGGTGTTAACGTACAACGTTACGATGTGGGGATCATTGATTATTATGAGACTCAGATCGCAGAACAATATTTTGGACAGATTTTTGGCATTCGTTACGACAATCTTAATCAAGGTTGGATGCTATACGTGTCAAATGGCACGACTAACCCAGTTGTGGGAACGGGGGCTCCTGGTTCCGATTCAGCCTTAATCTACAATTTTGCAGAGCAAAGCTGGGCGACGTACACCTTCAGTGTTCCAATGACCTGTATGGGCAAGTTCTTATCAATATCTGGAAAGACATGGGCGGATTTGACTCAAGAATGGCAAGTTACCGATTTTGCTTGGAAATCCTATACAAATCAGAAACTTGCTCCGATTTTGTTGATTGGTGATGTAAACGGAAATGTTTACTGGATCGATAACGAGGACGCTGTGACAGATAATGGAAATCCTATCGTTCCGGACATAACAACCACAAGGTGGAATCCCGTTTTACAAGCCGGCCAGAAAACTCAATTCGCCTACATAGATATCTATTACACGGTAGTTTCAACAGATCCAGAAGATCCTATCCAATTGACTTTAAGTTTCTACGTAGATAATTCAGATAATGAAAGTTTACAAAGAACACTTACTTTGGATGGGCCGATCAGTAGTCAATATCAATTTAAAAGAATTTACCTAAACTTATTTGGTGAATTTATAAAAATGGATATCGACCCCGTTTTTGACGCTCCTTTCCAGATTCTTGGATTTATCATCTGGGCTCGCACAGCTGGAAGGATGACGCCATGAGTTTTCCTGTATATGAATTTGCTTCGCTTCCGACAACAACGATCGTCCCGACTAACGAAGATCTGTTTATTCCCTATTTGAATAGACAATTCGAAGAAACGGCGTACGCGGTCAACGAGAAAGACGATTCTTATTTCCCATGGCCTATAACTTCGACGGCGACGAATTTCCCAAACGTACCCAATTTCGGAGCGTTCATCGTGTGCATCTCTGGAGAAAGCAGCACTCTTCCAACCCTCACAGCCAGCCTCTGTAAAGCCGACGCGACCGCGTCTGGGTCAATCGCCGTCCTCGGGAGCCAAGTGGGCACAGGCGCGTGGGCCGGAAATGCCTTGACCATCACCTCGACAGCCACGAACTTCCAGGTGGCACACAACCGAACTGGCGTCACCGGCAACTTTAATATCCGTGTAATTGGAACCCAGAGTTGACCATGAGCGTTGAATGTAAAAACGTTTTACATCCCCAGCTTGATGAACTGACTTTCGTAAAGCTTCGCTTTCCTAGAGTGATACCACGAGAACTCATCGAGAACGTGAAAGGAAGAACATTCACTCCAGATCAGTTCTATAGATTTCAGGAAGGACAATCGCACAACCCGAACAATTACTTGTTCGGTTTGGTAGATGAAAACAAGGTAATACACGGATATTTGTGGGCGGAAAAGAACTATCTTGACGATTCTTTGTTCGTTAACACCTTTTCGATTACTAAGGAATATTGGAACAAAGGCGAAGCAATCCATAAGGCGATTGAATTTGTAGCCGATCTCAAAGAGAAAGCGGAAGCGAAGAGGGTGTTTTGGATCAGTTCTAATGATAAATTCTTTTTAAAGTATGGATTTAAGCGTTCAAAACAAGTTCTTTTAGAGTATAATGATCTGTAAAAAACAGGGAATTATGTATAAATGCACGAAATGTTTTTGTTTAAAAAATCCTGAATTTTTTCATGTACGAAAAGATAGAAAAAAGCCTGTGGCTTCAAAATGCATAGAATGCACCAAAGAAAATAAAAAAATAAATTATATTAAAAATATTGCAAAACATAAGGTCACACGCCAGAAAGAATATTTAAAAAACAAAGAAGTTATAAAGCAAAAATCCCGATCCTATCGTTTAAAAAACAAAGAAAAATGTGTAGAGATGAGCAAGTTCTACTACATAAGAAATAAAGAAAAAATTAAAGCAAAAGTTTATGAATACACTCAATTGAATAAAGAAAAAAAAATAGAATATTTTTCGCAGTGGAAAAAGCAAAATTCCGATTACATGAAACTATGGAGGCGTAAAAACCTGCATTTAATTCGTCTTTATGGTGTCAAACGTGCTCAAAGAACCGCCCAGGCTACTCCTCCTTGGGCTGATTTAGACAAAATTGAAGAAATATATTTAATGGCCTGTAAATTGACTAAAGAAACTGGAGTTTCCCATCACGTTGATCACATCATTCCTTTGTCTAATAAATTGGTGTGCGGATTACATGTTCCCGAAAATTTACAAATTCTCACTGCTAGTGAAAATTTTAAAAAATCAAATAAATTTAATCTGAATAGCGTATAATTAAAATAAATTTTACCAGGTGCACACATGGGACAGAGCAAAGACGGCGGTTATACACAGAAGCCCACAGTAACTCCGAATCAACAGACGCTTCTAGATCTTTTCTTATCGCAAGCAGGAGGAAATGCGGCTGCAGCGGCGGAAGGATTTAAGCAGTTTCTTCCGGGTGGTGGCGGTGGTCAAGCTATCACAAATCAAGCGAATAAGAATTTCCAACAACAAACTATCCCATCTATCTTGAACGCGTTTGGATCTGGCACCAAAGGTTCTTCGGCTCTAAACCAGGCTTTGGCTTCGGGAGCGGCTAACCTCAACACCGACTTGGCTTCTCAGCTATCTCAACTTCAATTGAATGCGGCGCAAGGTCTGGGCAACCTTGGATTAGGACAGGGACAGGTAGGATCGAAAGATCAATTTGCGTATTTACAGAAACAAACTCCGTTTTGGCAGCAACTTTTGTTGAGTGGACTTCAAGCGGGCGGTCAAGCAGCTCGAGGCGCAGCATCCGCGGGAATGTTTTAATGGCACGTAGTTCTTATTCTAAGCAATTTAAGAAAGGCACCTATCCGGATCAGCATTGGGATGAAAGCGTTCGCGCAAATGGCCATGAGCCCGACGCGCCTTCCCAATCCAAACGACGGAATGGAGTTTCACGCGGTTCCCAGGCTGAGGCTAACCCGGGGTTAGTAGGTAAGCAAGATTTTAATAGGAGACGCTAGAAATGGTACAAGTACTTCCATACGTTCCGGGATTCGGTGAGAAACTCGCTGCTGCTCTTGGTCAGGCTGGCGGAGATGTTGCACAAGGATTTATACAACGTAATCAAAATCAGAATGACCAACGTATATTAGATTCATTTGATCCCAATGCTTCTCCCATTGAACAGATAAAGCATTTTGGAAAGCTCAGCCCTCAGAAGCAACAGGCGCTTGTACCTTTATTGCAACAACTGATGAAAAGTCAGGGTGCAAACCAAGTAGCGAATCAGAAAATAGAAGCTAAACAACAGGAAAAGGCACTCGAAGAACAGAAATCTCATGAAGATATTTCACAAACTGTAAATTCTTTAATGGATGAACTTGAAAAGGGTCATGTTGGAAAGTACAATCAAATAAATAAACTATTTGAGTATGGAAGAGAAGATCGTGCATATTTTGATGAGCTTTCATTGGGAATCGAAAGAGTATTAGCGGGATTAGTTGGAAAGGGAGCATTAAACCAACAACGTTTCGCTTATTTGATGGGAAAATTACCTAATTCTGAAGAAACTGATGCCACTAATCGAGGAAGATTGAAAGCACTAGCAGAAGAATTTAAAGTGATACGCAAAAAAACTGGAGAATCTGAAAAAGGTTTTAAACAATCTTCTTCAGAAACTACATGGGTAATTTCCCCAAGCGGAAAACGCGTTCAGATCCCTAGCGATCAACTGCAAGCAGCTTTATCAAGTGGTGGTAAATTAGGATGAGTACGGCATTTGATTGGTCTAAGTATGAGAATCAGCAAAACGAAAAACCTGCTTTTGATTGGTCTAAATATGAAAAAAAAGAAAAACCGGACGAAAGATCTATCTTAGAGAAGGCTAAAGGCGCAGCGCATCAGTATGGAACGGGCGCAGCAGGCGGAGGCGGTGGTATCGGTGGAGACATCTTAAACCTCGTCAAGGATCTGCATCTTGGCGGTGTCATCGGTGATCAACTCTTGCAGAGACTAACTCCGAAAGGTACTGAGGAACTCACGCAAGGCATTCAGAAAGACCTCAACGTTCAAGAGCCACAGAACTCCCTAGAGAGAATCGCTCGCGACGCGGGTCAATTTGGTGGCCAAGAGGCTATCTTGGGGACTGCTATAGGAGGTCCAATCGGCGGTGGCTTAGGTCTTGCCCACGGTTCGGCTTCAGGAGCCTTGTACGGAGGTCTTAAAGAGCTCGGCGTTCCTGATGAGGCGGCACTTGGTCTAACTGCGTTTGCAACGGTATCTCCGATCGCTTTTCAGAAGTTATGGCCGAAGATTAAAAATAGCTTTAAGGAATCAGCACAAGCAGTCGCAAAGAAACCGCCTCCAATCCCAAAAGAACCTTCACCACCTCCCGAAGCCCTTGAAATCAAACCCGGAATGACCCTTCCCGAGACGCGAAGTGCATTCGGTGAAAAGGAAAAACTCGTCGAACAACTCGCCGAGAAGCCTAAAGGAGCGCCCTTAGGTGTCCAAGCCCAAGTTGCCGTTCCCAAACCCGAAGCCCCTTCCCTTCAAGGCCGTGTATCGACCGCTCCCGAGCTGGGAGAAGCCATTGCTAAGGAACCGTTTCACACGGAAGCCGAAGTCACCCGCAAGACTATGAAGGAAGTTCAGGCCGAGAGGAACGCAGAAAAGGATATCGTGCGCGACGAGTATGCCAGGGCCGAAGAAGTGACCAAGACCCACAACGACACTTTTCCAGAACTAGCGAAGCAGAATGACGAACGTATCCATAAGCTAGAACAACTTGAAGAGATGAGTGCGGGAGAAAAAGCAGTTTATCAAGATGCTCTGGCTCTTAGGAGGCTCATAGGTGAACAAGGTGCTCTCATCGAGGCGAACGCATCTAGGCTAATAAAACAAGCAAACTCTTTCTCACAGAAAGTCAACTACGAGCTTCCCTATGCAGGTTATAAAGGCCAAATCAAAGAAATCGTCCATCAGATGAACAACTCTGTGATCAATTCATTGGATCGAGCTGGTTTAAACTCTGCGCAGGTGAAACGGGCAGATAAGACATACGGGCGTTTTGCCGACAGATTTATGTCAGACGAATTATCTCCATATCTTTCGAAGAAAGTATTGAATCCAGAGGAACTCGGCCGCCGCGCGGTCTCGGATGAAGGCACTTACCGAGCTATCAAGAAGGCTCTTGGCTCACGCAAGTCGGAACTCATGGCCCAGATAGACCGGGAGTTAGTCCACCAGAAGCTCGACAAATACTTCAAAGATCCGGAGAAAGTTAACTCACGTGAGTACATTAAAGATTTGAAGAATCTCGCAGAAAGGATAGGAAAAGAAAGAGCTGCCGAGGCCGATCATTTCTTGAGGCAACGCCAGTTGAATCACGAGCGCAAACTGCTCGGAGAACGAAAAATTAAAGAAACACAGCTAGCTAGAGAGAAGTTGCCAAGCAAAGGTCAACCCAAATCGATCGAAGAGAGAATTGGAAAACAACCTATTGCTAAGATTCCGGAAGACATAGACAAGCTCTTTAATAAGCGTTCCGACATTCGTCGCTTAAGAAGGGAAATGCAGGATAAAGGTCTTGACAAGGAATTCGACAGACTTGCCGAGCAGAAGATCCAAGAGATCTTTAAGGAAGAGGGCTTCGGAGAGAAGAAGGTAACCGGCCTCGACATGCAACGGATCATCGACAAGAATCACGAAGTGCTCAGCGAACTCATGGGAGAGAAAGAGGTCTCATTGATGTATAAGGCTGCCAAAGAAGCAGGCAATAAAGAAGCCACTCAAGAAATTATCAAATTCGTCTTAAAGGCCACTGGAAAAACCGTGGCTCAAATCTTAGGATTGGGTAAAATAATTAAACTGATTCCATTGTCTAAGATTTAGTTTCAAACAATTTATAAAGAATTGACCACAACAACACCACAACTACAACTAATAAAATTATAACCATTTTATCCTCCTTTTTTTTCCTTTGACAAAATCCACTCTTTCGCTAAGATTACATTTGTTAAGTATTTTCGATGGATCTGATACCGGCCAAGGAGCAGTTCCTTTTTTCTATCTTCTTCCTTTCTCAATTTCTAACATTCTGAAGTGAAAATCTTTCATTTCATTGTGAATTTCATTCATCAAGTTACGTTGTCCTTCTAGTTTTGCATCCATATGTCTAACGTCGGCACGAGATTCAGCTCGATTCCAAATAAATAAACCGAAAACTCCAACAAAAAAGATGATGAATTGAACCCATTCCATGACAACTATTCTCCATTAAATAATTTAACTATCATTTTTGTTTCTCGGTGCACAGTATCGGCCTTAACGTATACCCAGGCGCAGCAAAAAGCAACTCCTATAACTATGCAAATTCCTAATCCGATTTTTTTTAGATATTTCATTTTACCCTCCGTCCTTTTGTTCGATTTGTTTGTGATGTACAGCAAATTCTACTGGCATTATTTCTTTCATAATCAAAACTGTTTTGATCACAGCAATTTCTTTTTCTAAGTTGGAAAACTTTTCATTAACATCTGAAAATTTTCCATTCATCCACAAAACAGCCAATAAGATTCCTCCAAGAACCGTTACCGTGTCTGCATGTTTTTTAAACCATTCCATATTTTCTCCTGATTTCCCATCTATATTATCACTTTTTCTCATTTACCCCAATCACTAATCATTATTTTAATTGCGTAGCAGTAAATAGATATAAAATTTAAAATTGAATTATACAACGTGTGCTTGCAAGGAGCCTTCATATGACTTTTAACCCATCAAATAACCTATATGGTTTTCCCGTCCCTCTTACTCATGTCTTTCCACCTCCCATTCTATCTCAAAGGGCGCCCTTAACAACAGATATCAGATATCCGCTGGGTCAAGTCTGGGTCGATGAAGTTGGCGATGACGGATACATGCTTGTGGATGTAACGGCTAACTCAGCAACTTGGAGTGTGATTTCGATAACTCCGGGCAACTTGGATACCTTGACGGCCTCGAGCGGTGGTGCTCTGAGTCCCACGGCGGGAAATATTAACATTCTTGGCACGGCGAACCAGATCACAACGGCGGGCGCGGGAAGCACAATCACTCTAACTCTTCCGGCGGCGATCACGGCTCCGGGTTCCTTAACCACTACAACCTCTTTGGCGGCTGGAACAACCATCACAGCTGGCACGGGAATCACAGCCACAACAGGCAACATCGCAGCTTCCTCAGGAAATGTCAGCGCGAGTGGGACTGTAACAGGCGGAACGGGTGTAATCGCGACTACAGGCAACGTCAGTGCAACGGCGGGAGCAGTAAATGCAGGCACAAGCATGACGGCAACACTTGGGAACATCACAGCTACCAATGGCAATTTGGTTCTAGGCACAGCGGGCAACAAAATCGTCAGCACAAGTGTGGGTTCGACAACGGCTGCTGGAGCAAATTCCTTCGGGAAAGTCACGTTAGTGGGTGGCACGGCAACGGTATCCACGACATCGGTTACCGCAAGCTCTATCATCATCTTGACTCGCCAAGGCGTGGGTGCAACGGGTGCTGCGGCTCTCGGTCACCTTTCAGTGGGAACGATAAGCGCGGGAACATCGTTTGTAATTAACGCTTGGTCTGCAGCGGATGCGACGGCGTTAGCGACTACTGACGTTTCCAGCATTGGTTGGATGATCATAAACTAATCGGAGCGCAGCATGAGTCCACTTGTAGTAAACATCGAAACGATCAGATCGCTTGCATTCGGGGGTATCTCAGGTGCCTACGCAACAGTGGGAACCGTTTTTTCTTTTCCTGTTAAATTAATCTGTTTCACAAACAACACAAATGGCGATGTCTTTTTCAGTGACGACGGGACAAATAATAAATTGTTTGTGGCAGCAGGATCTTTCAAATTGTTCGACTTCACATCGAACAGGAATGCTTTGCAGCCTGTATGGGCGATTCCAAAAGGGACACAATATTATGTTAAGCAAAGCACGGCTCCAACATCGGGATCTGTTTATATCGAATGTCTTGGGTAAACCATGAGCGATGGGAAAAAGTTTGGTCCGAAGTCCCTTGGGAGTGCGGAAGACAGGCTTGAAGATCTAGAGAAAAAATTCGATGTGATTCGAGAGCGCATACAAACATATGATGCGGTACTTTCGGAATTTTCTATTTTAAAAAAAGAGCTGAATTCTAATAGAAAAACCATTGATTCATTTGTGGCGGCATCTAGTTCGATTTTCGATGAACTTGGTTCTAAAACGGATACCTATGGAGCTCAATTCCAGATTTTACATGCAAAGATGGAGTCCAATGCAAAAACTATTGAAGATCACAAACAACTGTTTAGTAAGTTTGTTTCTAATCACAACAAAGTTATTAACGATTTCAATGAAGTTGTTTCGAAAATCAAAGAAAGCTTAGCAGTATCGTTCGATCATAAAAATCAAATCACGAATTCTTTTACTGAATTTCAAAGTTCTCTAGCTACAATTAAATCGTGGAATGCTTCTATCACTAAATCTTTAGAAAAGCTCACAGATGACCATATTAAATTCAAAGATGCAACGCAAGAAGCTCATGCAGATGTGAAGAAAGAATTATTTAAGCTTACAAAGACTGTAGCGGTTCTCCCCAACGTACAAGAGTGGGCCAATAATTTGTATGCAAAAGTGCAAGACAACTTAATTTATCGAGAAAAACAAGCGACAGCTTACGTGGATAAGAAAATTGATGCGCTCGCCAAAGATTTTGATTCCAACCCGTTGTCTGCCGAAGGAGTGAAAAGCGCACTTTTTAAAGAGATCGAGGCTTTGGCTTTGGATGGTAAGAACGCTTACTTAAAATCGAATAATTGTGCGACGCAGCTGGCTTTGTTGGAAAAGAAACTGGAGAATCTGAATTTGCTAATTAAGAAATATGAACTTAATCGCTAGATATGAGCCAGGCGGGTCAGCTAAACGATCAGGGCGGGGGCGTACTACCTCCAGAGGTTGCAACTGAATATGTAACCAACAATGGCACTGCGGTTCCGGCTCTAAACGTATTGAACATCTTGGGCGATGGCACGGTTACGACGACGGCTTCTGGCAATACGATAACGATCTCAATCAGCGGCACCGGTTACACATGGAATACGATAACGAGCGCGGACAACGTAAAGCAAATACTGATCGAGAATGCCTACATAACGTCTGGAGTGTCTCAATGTGTTCTTCTTCTTCCTTTGACGGCTAGCATTGGCGATTCGTTCATAGTAACTGGGTTAAGCAGCCTGTTTCAGATCACGCAGAACGCGAATCAAAGCATAACTTTGGGTGTTCAGATCAGTACCGTGGGAGTTGGGGGATTTTTGGCCTCCACCAGTTTCGCTGACCACGTGCAGATAGTATGCGTTGTGGCCAATACGGTTTTTAAGGTGGTCGATTCTATTGGGAATTTGACCATTGTTTGAAACGCCCTGCTAGAGTACCGTATTTAGGTACTTTAACAGGATGGTAACATGAGTGAGAAAAACGGAAGATTTGAAAAGGGATTTACACCTTGGAATGTAGGTAAAAAGAAAACTCAAGATTTGAATGAAATAAGAAAATGTACTGGTTGTGGAAATGAAAAAATCCTTACTGAATTTGTAAAATCAGTTACTGGACTTTATAGAAATAAATGCAAAGAATGCAAAAATAAGGCTAGACGTACTGGAAAGATTAGTGAAACACGTTTTAAGACAGGGCAAAAATCACCTGGAGTTACTTATAAGAAAGGAAATATTCCTTGGTATAAACAAAAAGGATTACCAGCTCCTAGACAGGGAAGAGTTAATTTAGAAAACCAGAATAGATTTGACAGCTTTAGATACAAAGAATGGAAAAGACAGGTTTTAGAATTAAAGGGTAAATATTGTGCGAAATGTGGATGTACAGAGAAATTAGCAGTACATCATATTGTTCCATGGAAAGAAGATGTGAACTTGAGATTTGAAGTCAGTAATGGAATGCCTCTTTGTGCAAGTTGTCATGGAAAAATGGAAGGATTCAAGAAATTTCACAAAATAAGTAACAAGACATCAGGTAAAAAGGTAAACAAACTTAAACTAACTGATGATTTAATTACATTAACAATAAGAGAATAGAATATGGGGACTGGGAATAGTATAAATGCCAATAGTGTTGGTTTGGCAAGGTACGACGGAGCAGGCACATGGACCGGGGTCACTGTCACAAACCACAGCGTTCTAATTGGCGCAGCATCTAACGGCATAACTTCGTTGGCTCTGACCAATGGTCAGTTAGCTATTGGGTCTACGGGCGCAGATCCATCAGCCGCCACTCTCACCGCAGGGACTGGCATAAGCATCGCTAACGGAGCTGGTACTATTACAATTAGTGGCTCTGGAGGCGGTTTAACTTGGACCGTTGTTACGGGCACAACGCAAGCAGCAGCAGTTAACAACGGATATATCGCCAATAATGCCGGAGTTGTTACGATTACATTGCCAGCTACTTCTGCGGTTGGTGACATTGTCAGGGTTACAGGCATTAATAACGCTACAGGATGGAAAGTGGCTCAAAACGCCGGCAATCAGATCTTTTTCGGGATTACCAACACTACTGCTGGAACTGGGGGCTCTCTACAGTCTACACAGACAAGAGATGCGGTGGAACTGGTTTGCATCACCGTTAATGCGAGTTGGCAAGTGATTTCATCTATTGGAAACATCACGGTGGTTTAATGGTAACTAATAACGCAAGCAATAATCAGATTAATAGCACTCAAACATTTGTCGGTAATAACGCTGCTAATTTAACAACCACGGGAGCTAACAATGTAGCTATAGGCGTATCTTCTCTAGATGCTGTCACAAGTGGCAGCGGAAATATTTCAATAGGTACTTCAGCAATGGGAAGCCTTACTTCAGGAGCTAATAATGTTGCTCTTGGGTCCAATGCTCTTTCCTCAACTACAGTTGGACAGTCCAATATAGCTATAGGACCAAATGCATTAGCTGCAACTAATTCTTCCAACATAGTTGGTATAGGAAATGGAGCACTGGAACTCAGTACAGGAATACGAAATATGGGAATTGGTACAGAAGCCCTAGGATCTATCACTACTGGCACTGCTAATATGGCTCTTGGCTTCCAGGCAGGGGCAAACTATACGGGAGCGGAATCAAATAATATTGTCATAGGTGCATTAGTTGGTGGGACTGCTGGAGAAAGCGCCGTTATACGCATA
>Ga0207709_10000690_pt1 | contig 27239 bp, 25 predicted proteins | sample KBSM34metaG_FD_184397 | JGI IMG/M metagenome (GOLD analysis project Ga0207709, IMG submission 184397) | Miscanthus rhizosphere microbial communities from Kellogg Biological Station, Michigan, USA - KBS M3-4 metaG (SPAdes) (version 2) | ecosystem: Host-associated > Plants > Roots > Rhizosphere >...
TCCTGCAAACCGATGAGGCTTACAGGTTCGCTTCGGTGGTCTGGATCACGAACTTCTTGCGCATCGCCTCGATGTAGGCCTTGGCTGCGGCCATGCCGTCGATCTGGCTCAGCTGGTCCTTCAGCTGCTTCTGCTGCTCGGCGGTCACTTCCTTGATGTCGCCCGGATTGACCTTGTTCACTGCGAACAGCAGCGCGTGGCCGTTGACGTCAACCTTGCCGTAGCTCGGCTTGCCTTCGGCCGGGACCGGTGCGCTGAAGATCGCGCGATTGATTTCCGGGGTCGGCACCGGCTGGCTGCGCGGCAGGCCCGGCATCGGGCTCAGCTGCAGCTTCTCGCTGGCGGCCAGCGACTGCAGGGTGGCGCCGGCCTTCAGCTTGGCCAGCACGGCGTCGGCCGCCTTGTCGCTGGCCTGGCGCTGGCGGTCGGCGCGGATCGCGGCGATTACCTGCTCGCGGGCCTTGTCCAGCGGCATCGCTTGTTCCGGGGTGTGCGCAGCCACGCGGATGACCACGCTGTGGTTGGTGGCGCCACCCAGGGCGATCGGGTCGCTGGCGGTGCCGTCCTGCACCAGCACGTCGGAGAAGGCGGCACGCAGCACGGCCGGATCGGTGGCAATACCGCTGGCGGTAGCACGGGTGATCGGGCCCAGGGTCTGCAGCGGCAGGTTCACTTCCTTGGCCGCAGCGGCCAGATCGCTCGGGCTCTTGTTGATGGCGTCGACCAGGCGACCGGCCAGCTCGTTGAAGCCGCGCTCGCCGTCGGCCTTCAGCTGCTCTGCGGCGAGCGTGTCACGCACTTCCTCGAACGACTTGCCTTCGCCACCGCGCACGGCGGCGACCTTGATGACGTGGTAACCGAAGTCGGTCTTCACCGGGCCGATCACGTCACCCGCCTTGGCGGCGAACAGGGCGTCTTCGAACGGCTTGACCATTGCGCCACGCTCGACCCAGCCCAGGTCACCGCCCTGGTCCTTCGAACCCGGATCTTCCGAGTTGGCCTTGGCCAACGCGGCGAAGTCGGCGCCGGCAGCCTTGGCCTCGGCAGCGATCTTGTTCGCCTTGGCTTCGGCACCGTCACCGGTCAGCAGGATGTGCGAGGCCTGGCGCTGTTCCGGCGAGGTGAACTTCGCCTTCTCGTCTTCATAGCGCTTGCGCAGGGTGGCTTCGTCGGCCGCGGTCGGCGCCGGCAGGTTGCCACCGTTGATCTCGACGTACTCCAGCGACACGCTCTCGGCCTGGCGGAAATCCTTGCCATGGCTGTCGTACCACTGCTTGATCTGCGCGTCGGTGACCGGCGCGGTATCGGCCGGCACTTCCGGCAGCGCAGCCAGCTCGACGTCGCGGGTTTCACCCAGCAGCTTCAGCAGGCGCTCGGTTTCGGCCTGGGTAACGAAGCCGGAGTTCTGCAGGCCGGAAGGAATCACCGACTGCTGCAGGCTCTCACGCACCAGTTCCTGGAACTGGGTGGGGGTACGCGGCGGATTGCCGCCGGCCAGGGCCAGGCGGTAGTTGTTCTCGTTGAACTTGCCGTTCGAATCGAGGAAGGCCGGAATGGTGGTGATGTACTCACGCACCGCGCCATCGCCGATCACAACACCGGCCTGCTCACCGACCAGGCGCACGACCTGCTCATCGATCAACTGATCGAGCACGGCCATCTTGCTTTCAGTGCTCTCGAACGCGCGCGGGTCGAAGTTCTCGCCCTGCTGCTGGCGCTCACGCATGCGCTCCTGTTCGAAGCGGGTGCGGAAATCCTGCGCACTGATCTCATGGTGCTGCCACAGCATGCGCACCGGCCACCACGACGGGGCCGAACGCCACCAGGTCGGAGGCGCGGAAACCTTGGCCACGTTCTGTGCGCCAACGCCACCGAGATAGCTGTTGTCGATCACGAACAGGAACGGAATCATCAGCAGCCCCAGGATCACAGTGACGATCCAGCCTGAGGTCTTGTCGCGGAGTTTCTGCAGCATGGTGAGGAATCACAAGGCCTGATTGGCGAGCCCGGCAGTGTAACCCGCTTCGTCGCAGGGACCAAAAGCAGCCCCGGTGCGGCCTGCGCCGCATCCTCGCAGCAACCCGCCACTGGCAGATGCATGCTTCGCGTCCGACCGCGCGAACAACACAAAGAAAAAGCCCCCGGCTTGCGCCGAGGGCTTTTAAAGTTGGCGGAGCGGACGGGACTCGAACCCGCGACCTCCGGCGTGACAGGCCAGCATTCTAACCAGCTGAACTACCGCTCCGCGCTTGAACTTTGCAGGCGCCCAGTATATCCGAAGACACCCTGGAAACCCAGCCCGATGAACACTTTTTTCAAAGTTTTTTCACAGGGACTTAAGAATTCTGCAATGGCGGAGCGGACGGGACTCGAACCCGCGACCTCCGGCGTGACAGGCCAGCATTCTAACCAGCTGAACTACCGCTCCGTTCTTGCAAAAAACGTTTCGCCTTCCTCCCGGACCCGCCGGGGAGAAGACAAGGCCCCCAGCTTTCGACCGGGGGCCTCGATGTAATGGCGGAGCGGACGGGACTCGAACCCGCGACCTCCGGCGTGACAGGCCAGCATTCTAACCAGCTGAACTACCGCTCCGCATTGTTACCTTCTTTGTTTTCTGCCGATCTGGACCGGGAGAAAACAAAGCCTCCAGCTTTTGGCCGAAGGCCTCGTTGAATGGCGGAGCGGACGGGACTCGAACCCGCGACCTCCGGCGTGACAGGCCAGCATTCTAACCAGCTGAACTACCGCTCCACACTCAAACTTTTACCGCGGTGCTGTGGTGGGTGCTGAGGGTTTCGAACCCCCGACCCTCTCCGTGTAAAGGAGACGCTCTACCGCTGAGCTAAGCACCCCAGCGAGCCGCTTAGTTTACAGCATCCTTCAGGGCCTTACCAGCCTTGAACGACGGATTCTTCGAAGCAGCGATCTTGATGGTGTCGCCGGTCTTCGGGTTGCGGCCGGTGCGGGCAGCACGGTCGCGGACCTGGAAGGTACCGAAGCCAACCAGGGTGACCGCATCGCCGTCCTTCAGCGCCTTGGTGACGGCAGCAACGACGGCATCGACAGCGCGGCTGGACTCGGCCTTGGTCAGGTCGGCAGCTTCAGCAACGGCATCGATCAATTCGGTCTTGTTCATTCTTTACAACTCCTTTGGCGGTGGGTTCCGCAGATTCGACAGGGAAGCAACCGCACGCCTTCTGCATGCGGCCGCCATGTGGAAACGGTTCGCTGATTCAGTCATCGCCGACAGCGATCACTCATTCGCGAGTGCTGCTTTTATACCAGTGGCCCTACCCCCACGCAAGCTGGAAAGCCAGCAACGACGCGGGTTTCAAGCCATTGGACAGCGCGCGTCAATGCTTGACGCGCGCGCTTCCACTCGGTTTGGCCTTGCTGCGCACCGTGACGCGTTGCGCACTCTTGCGCGCCTTCTTCGGTGCCAGCGGACGCTCCAGCGCCAGGTCCAGGACTTCTTCGATGTACTTCACCGGCACGATCTGCAGATCGCGGGTGACGCTGGCCGGGATGTCGGCCAGGTCCTTGCGGTTCTCTTCGGGGATGATGACGGTGCGGATACCGCCACGCAGTGCGGCCAGCAGCTTCTCCTTCAGGCCACCGATGGCAGTGACGCGACCACGCAGCGTGATCTCGCCGGTCATCGCAACATCGGCACGCACCGGCACCTTGGTCAGCATCGACACCAGCGAGGTGACCATCGCGGCACCGGCGCTGGGGCCGTCCTTCGGCGTGGCGCCGTCGGGCACGTGCACGTGCACGTCGTGCTTCTGCAGGAAGTCGCTGTCGATGCCAAAGCCCACCGCACGCGAACGCACCACCGACAGTGCCGCCGACGCCGATTCCTTCATCACGTTGCCGAGCTGGCCGGTCAGGATCAGCTGGCCCTTGCCCGGCACCAGCGTCGATTCGATCTGCAGCAGATCGCCGCCCACCTCGGTCCAGGCCAGGCCGGTAACCAGGCCGATCTCGTTCTCTTCCTCGGCGCGACCGAAGTCGAAGCGACGCACGCCCAGGTACTTGTCCAGGTTCTTGCCGGTCACGCTGACCAGCGCCTTGGACTTCTTCGCACCCTTCTTCGCCTTCACCGGCTGCGGGCCGGCCAGCGCGATCTCCTTCACCACCTTGCGGCAGATCTTGGCGATCTCGCGCTCCAGGTTGCGCACGCCCGATTCGCGCGTGTAGTAACGCACGATGTCCTGGATGGCATCGGCGCCGATTTCCAGCTCTTCCGGCTTCAGGCCGTTGGCCTTGATCTGCTTGGGCGACAGGTAACGGGTGGCGATATTGAGCTTCTCATCCTCGGTGTAGCCGGGGATGCGGATCACTTCCATGCGGTCCAGCAGCGGGCCCGGAATGTTGAGTGAGTTCGAGGTGGCCACGAACATCACTTCGGACAGGTCCAGGTCCACTTCCAGGTAGTGGTCGTTGAAGGCGTTGTTCTGCTCCGGATCGAGCACTTCCAGCAGCGCCGACGACGGATCGCCACGGAAGTCCATCGACATCTTGTCGATCTCATCCAGCACGAACAGCGGGTTCTTGCTGCCCACCTTGTTGAGGTTCTGCACGATGCGGCCGGGCATCGAACCGACGTAGGTGCGGCGATGGCCACGAATCTCGGCCTCGTCGCGTACGCCGCCCAGCGACATGCGCACGAACTTGCGGTTGGTGGCCTTGGCGATGGACTGGCCCAGCGAGGTCTTGCCCACGCCCGGCGGACCAACCAGGCACAGGATCGGCCCCTTCATCTGCTTCACCCGCGACTGCACTGCCAGGTACTCAAGGATGCGTTCCTTGACCTTCTCCAGGCCGTAGTGATCGGCGTCCAGGGTGTCCTGCGCGGCCTTCAGGTCCTTGCGCACCTTGCTGCGCTTCTTCCACGGCACGCCCAGCAACCACTCAAGGTAGTTGCGCACCACCGCCGCTTCGGCGGACATCGGCGACATCTGCTTGAGCTTGTTCAGTTCGTTGCGCGCCTTGGCCTCAACAGCCTTCGGCATGCCGGCTTCGGCGATCTTGCGGGCCAGCTCTTCCAGCTCGCCCGGTGCGTCGTCGAGGTCACCCAGTTCCTTCTGGATGGCCTTCATCTGTTCGTTGAGGTAGTACTCGCGCTGGCTCTTCTCCATCTGCGACTTCACGCGGCCGCGGATGCGCTTTTCCATCTGCTGCACGTCGATCTCGCCGTCGACCAGGCCGACCAGCATCTCCAGGCGGTCGCCCACCGCCAGCGTTTCCAGCAGGCGCTGCTTGTCGGACAGGCGCACGCTGATGTGCGCGGCAATGGTGTCGGCCAGACGCGCCGGCTCATCGATGCCGGACAGGGTCTGCAGCAACTCCGGCGGCAGCTTGCGGTTGGTCTTCACGTACTGCTCGAACAACGACATCAGCGAGCGGGCGATCGCCTCGACCTCGCGTGCTTCGCGTTCGTCGGTGGCGTCGATCTCCACGGCCTGGCCATGCAGCGAGCCGTTGCGCTCGTCGACGTGGGTCACCTGCACGCGCGACAGGCCTTCGACCAGCACCTTGATGGTGCCGTCGGGCAGCTTCAGCAGCTGCAGCACCTGCGCCAGCGTACCGACCTGGTAGAGGTCGGCCGCATGCGGGTCATCGGTCTCGGCCGACTTCTGCGCCAGCAGCAGGATGCGCTTGTCCGCTTCCATTGCCTGTTCGAGCGCGTGCATGGACTTGTCACGGCCGACGAACAGCGGGATGACCATGTGCGGGAACACCACTACGTCGCGCAGCGGCAGGACCGGCAGGTCGAGGGTTTCACTTGGGGAACGGGCCATGGGGGCTCCAGGGAAGGGGAAAACCGCCTCCGGGAGGGCATCTTCCGGAGACAAAAAAAGCCGATGGCCCCGTTATGGGGCCATCGGCTTTCAGATGCAAGGCGTTCGTTTAAAATCCTTTCAAATCAAAAACTTGAAAGGATCACTCGGCGCCTGCGGCCTTCTGTTCGGGGGCCGCCGGGGTCTGGTAGATCAGGTACGGCTCGGACTTGTGCTCGATCACCGACTCGTCCACCACCACCTTGCTGACGTTTTCCTGCGATGGCAGGTCGTACATGGTGTCCAGCAGGACCGATTCGACGATGGTGCGCAGGCCACGGGCGCCGGTCTTGCGCTTGAGCGCCTTCCTGGCAATGGCCGACAACGCGTCCGGACGGAACTCCAGCTCGACGTTCTCCATCTCGAACAGCTTCTTGAACTGCTTGGTGATGGCGTTCTTCGGCTCGGTCAGGATCTTGATCAGGGCCGGCTCGTCCAGCTCCTCCAGGGTCGCCACCACCGGCAGGCGGCCGACGAACTCGGGGATCAGGCCGAACTTGATCAGGTCTTCCGGCTCGACTTCAGCCAGCACCTTGCCCACTTCCTGCTTGCGCTCGGCGCTCTTCACCTTGGCGCCGAAGCCGATGCTGCCGACGTCGGTGGAACGGGCCTGGATCACCTTGTCCAGCCCGGCGAACGCGCCGCCGCAGATGAACAGGATGTTCTTGGTGTCCACCTGCAGGAATTCCTGCTGCGGGTGCTTGCGGCCGCCCTGCGGCGGAACGCTGGCCACGGTGCCTTCGATCAGCTTCAACAGGGCCTGCTGCACGCCTTCGCCGGACACATCGCGGGTGATCGACGGGTTCTCGCTCTTGCGCGAGATCTTGTCGATTTCATCGATGTAGACGATGCCCTGCTGTGCCTTCTCGACGTCGTAGTCGCACTTCTGCAGCAGCTTCTGGATGATGTTCTCCACGTCCTCGCCCACGTAACCGGCTTCGGTCAGCGTGGTGGCGTCGGCCATGGTGAACGGCACGTTGAGCAGGCGGGCCAGGGTCTCGGCCAGCAGCGTCTTGCCCGAACCGGTCGGGCCGACCAGCAGGATGTTCGACTTGGCCAGTTCGACCTCGTCGTTCTTCTGCCGGCTTTCGATGCGCTTGTAGTGGTTGTACACAGCCACGGCCAGGGTACGCTTGGCACGGTTCTGGCCGATCACGTACTGGTCGAGGACCTCGAGGATCTCGCGCGGCTTGGGCAGCGAGCTGCGCGCCGACTGCGCCTTTTCCTCAAGTTCCTCACGGATGATGTCGTTGCACAGCTCCACGCATTCATCGCAGATGAACACGCTCGGACCCGCAATCAGCTTGCGCACTTCATGCTGGCTCTTGCCGCAGAAAGAGCAGTAGAGGATCTTGCCGGTGTCCGTGGAACGACCTTGGCGGTCTTCGCTCATGCTTCGCTTACCCAGTTACCCCACCCGCTGAACGGGGGTTCGATTCGAGAATAGCACAGGGCCGGAGGGACACCAGTCCCGCCCGACCCTGCAGGAACGGGACCTCTAGGGCCCCGTGATGATGGCTCAGCCGGCCTGGATCGACTCATCCGGACGACGCTCCAGAACCTGGTCGACCAGACCATAGGCCTGTGCCTCGAACGCGCTCTTGAAGTTGTCGCGCTCGGTGTCGCGGGCGATCGTCTCCAGCGACTGGCCGGTGTGCTTGGCCAGCACTTCGTTCAGGCGCGAACGCAGGGTCAGGATCTCACGCGCGTGGATGTCGATGTCGGTGGCCTGGCCCTGGTAGCCACCCAGCGGCTGGTGGATCATCACGCGCGAGTTCGGCAGCGCATAGCGCTTGCCGGCTTCGCCCGCGGCCAGCAGCAGGGCGCCCATCGAGGCGGCCTGGCCGATGCAGGTGGTGCTCACATTCGGCTTGATGTACTGCATGGTGTCGTAGATCGCCATACCGGCGGTGACCACGCCACCCGGCGAGTTGATGTAGATGTTGATGTCCTTTTCCGGGTTTTCCGATTCCAGGAACAGCAACTGCGCCACCACCACGTTGGCCATGTGATCGTCGATCGGGCCCACCAGGAAGATCAGGCGCTCCTTCAACAGGCGCGAATAAATGTCGTAGGCACGCTCGCCGCGGCTGGTCTGCTCGACCACCATCGGAACCAGGTTCAGGGCTTTGGTTCGGTTGTCCATTACGTGAGGTACCTATCTTGGGGGAAAACAACCCCGCGCCGGGACAGGCGCGGGGCATCCGGTGACCCGCCCCGGCTTACTGGCGGATCGCGTCCTGGAACGACAGCTTTTCTTCAGTGTGCTGGGCACGCTCGGCGATCCAGTCGATCACCTGCTCTTCCATCACGCGGTTCTGCAGGCCAGACATCAGCTGGGGGTCGTTGCGGTACATCTCAATGACCTGTTCCGGCTCTTCATAGGTCGAAGCGATCAGGCGCATCGTTTCGTTCAGGCGCTTGGCTTCCAGGCGCAGATCGTTGACGCGGGCCACTTCACCGACCAGCAGACCGACCAGCACGCGCTTGGCGGCAGCATCCTTGAAGCCTTCATGGGCATCGGCCGGGATCTCACCGACGTTCTGGCCATTGCGGCGGATCTGCTCGACCTGCTGGGCCAGCATGGCGCGGGCTTCGTTCTCGACCAGGCGCGGCGGCATCTCCACCGAGGCATAGGCGGCGATCAACTGCTCGCCCACTTCACGGCGCAGGCGGTTCATCAGGGCGCCCTTCAGCTCGCGCTCCAGGTTGGCGCGGATGTCGCTGCGGAACTGCTCGACGTCGCCGCCCTTCACGCCGAAGCTCTTGATGAAGGCTTCGTCGACCGCCGGCACGACCGGCTCGGACACTTCGGCGACCTTGACGGTGACCTGCACGGTTTTGCCAGCCAGCACCGGCACGCGCCAGTCCGCTGGGAACTCGACGTCCAGCGTCTTTTCTTCACCCTTGGCCAGGCCGACCAGGCCCTTTTCGATGGTTTCGAACATCATGCCCTGGCCGAGCACGATCGAACCCTTCTCGGTGCCCTCGGCCGGCAGGCGCTCTTCGCCGGCCTGCGACCAGGTTTCCACCGCCACCAGGTCACCGTCCTGCGCGCCACGGCTGACCGGGGCCCAGGTGCGACGCTGGTTCTGCAGGTTCTCGATCATCTGGTCGATGTCGGCATCGGTGATCTCGGCGCTGTGGCGCACGACGGTCAGCTTGCTGACGTCGATGTCGCCGAAGTCCGGCACCACTTCCACGGTGGCGACGAAGGAGAATTCACCTTCGTCACCCTTGTCGATGCGCGGGCTGCCGACGATGCGCAGGTCGTGCTCGCGCACGGCCGCGTCGAAGGTCTCGCGCAGCAGTCCATCCAGCGCCTCGCCACGGACCTGCGCGCCAAAGCGCTGCTCGATCACCTTGGCCGGCACCTTGCCCGGACGGAAACCCTTGATGCGGGTTGTACGGGCGATTTCGCCCAGGCGGCCGACGATGTGGCTCTGCAGACGGTCTTCCGGCAGCGAGAAGCTCAGGCGGCGTTCCAGGTTGCCGGTGGATTCGATCGAAGCTTGCATGTTGACTCCTGCCACCGGTGGCCCAGGCCCCCGGCTCGATGATTGGGATGAAACGGTTGTAAGGACACGACGTCTGGGACGCGCCTGCTTGCCGCAGCCCTTTAGTTTCGCCCAATTTGGCCTGCACTGCCAGCGCGTGCCGGTCAAGGGGCGCAGATGGCCCAATCAGGGCGGGGACAGGCCGGCACTGGTGCGAAAGGGGGGACTCGAACCCCCACGCCTTGCGGCACTGGAACCTAAATCCAGGGCGTCTACCAATTCCGCCACTTTCGCGTGGCCGGCACAGGGATTCATTGTCGCAGGCGGGGCTGGAAAGCGAAAGGCATGACAAAGATGAATGTGCGCCCGTCCCGCAATCCAAGCGCGCAAGGCAGGCCGTGCGACAGCCAGAGGGCCCGGAGGACCGGGGCCATTCCGGGCCCGGCAGGTTACTTCACCGGCGCGACCAGCTCCGCGCCCGCCTTGTCCACTTTGTGTACCTCGACGCCCTGCCCATCGGTCGAATGGCGAATCTCCACATCGGCCGCCGCCGGATCGGCGGGCGTCGCACCCGTTTCACCGGCATGCATGCCAGTTCCGGCCTGCTGCGTGGGAATCGAATCGGTACCGGCCGGCCGCTCGACCGTGCGGGAGGGATCCTGCTCCGGCGTTTCGCTTCTGCCGCAGGCCGACAATGCCATCACCAACAGGCCCGCTCCAACCAGCTTCGTGCTTCGGTTCACTCGCAACATCGACGTGCTCTCCAACATGCGCTTTGCGCGGAACATCCATTGGGAGTGATGCAGCGCGCGCCCGGTGAGATGCAGAGCACAGCATTGAAAACACTGATGACGCATGTAACCCGGTTTCAAGCATCCCTGGTGGATCCACGTCATGCGTGGATGTGCGACTACAGCTGATCGCCCGAGCGCAGGCAAGAAAAAAGCCACTTGGCGGACCAAGTGGCTTTCGTCTGGTGGGCTGTCAAGGATTCGAACCTTGGACCTATTGATTAAGAGTCAACTGCTCTACCAACTGAGCTAACAGCCCGAAATCGGGGCGCGAATTATGACCCGATCCGCTCGGTGGGCGCAAGCACTTTTTTCAACATCGTTGAAAGCAGCACTGCGATCCCGCTCCCGCAGAAGACCCGCACCAGGCGGAACTCCGCAGTGTGTCCGCCATCGAATCGAAGGGGTCACACCTATAAGAAAAAAGCCACCTGGCATGCCAGGTGGCTTCTGTCTTGGTGGGCCGTCAAGGATTCGAACCTTGGACCTATTGATTAAGAGTCAACTGCTCTACCAACTGAGCTAACGGCCCGTGAAACTCAGACGCACATTGTAGCGTGCCTTCTGTTTATTGCAATACCGTGTCGGCTGCGCCGATGCGGTTGAATCAGTGGGGTGGCTGAGGGGATTCGAACCCCCGACCACCGGAATCACAATCCGGTACTCTAACCAACTGAGCTACAGCCACCACTGAAACTTTCGTCCCTGCATCGATACCACTGACACTTGGACTTGATGCGTTGCGACTGGGCAGAACCAGAAGTCCGTGCCCCGAAGCGAGTCCGGCATTTTCCGGGAGTCGCTCGGGAATTGCAAGCACTTCTTCACATTGATGTGCAGGGGGAGGAACAGGGTTTTCCGCTCCCCCCGCGCTCGCTCAACCCGGCACCGCGATCACGTCGACCGCACCTGCGAAGTGGAGCATGGGCCATGGCTGCTCTGCCGGGATCGCGTGCAACGTAGCTGCATGCACGCCCGGGAATGCCAGCGCCACCTCTCCCCTGCGTGGTCTGCAACGGCAGGCACGGCAGCACCTCTCCGTCGAGCAACGGCCCCATCGCGTTGCGTGCCACATCCCACCTGGAAACACACGGCGGGAAAGCGATGGCCTGTCGTCCTTGCGTGTTATCAGGATCTCCGATGTCGATGCCCGGCACATCGATCACGTCGAACGACACAGTGAGCGCAAGCACTATCGAACGCAGGCACTTCCCTGCCCTGCGTTGCACCTTCCACCACGCCTGATCAATCCATCATTGCGTGAATGTAATGTGAACAAATGGCGAACAAATCCCGAATCGGAATGGGGGGGATCCATTCATACAACGTTAGCTGCTGGACATGGAACGCGAGATGCGCGTTTGCAACCATGCCGGTTCCTGCAATGAAGGTGAGATCAATTGATGAGCAAGCGGCTAATCGGATTCGTCGCGCTGGCAGCAGTGCTGGCAGTGGCAGCCGTTGCAGTGTCCAGCTACCGGCAGCAGGCGACTGTCGATGCCACACAGGGAGAATCCGGAAAGCGTGGCAGCCAGGAGGACGGGGCGGCCCAGGGAAGTCAGCTTCCGACGTCGGGGGCAGCGATCGCACAGAGGCTTGAGAGGGACAACAAGATCCCGCCAGGCTCGTACAAGGCCGTGGGACCGAAGGCCTACGAAATCGTCAGGGGACATGAGTTCCGCCCTCCCGGTGACGCTCTCGCCCACGTCAAGCAACTGATGCTGCGCTCCGAATCCGGAGATGCCACGGCAACCCACGAAATCTATCTCACCATCGAGCAGTGCCGGACTTTTACCTCCGACCGCGCTGACACGCTTGCCGAGTCGGCCGCCAGTGTCGGTGCGGGCGGATGGTTCCTGGAAAGGTCCGAGCGGATCCTCAAGGAGTGCGAATCACTGGTACTGGACCAGGACATCTATCAAACAGACTGGCTCTCGAAGGCTGCCGCCATGGGCTCGCAGGAGGCTATGCGCGCTTACTCGCTGTCTCCGGAGAAGGTGATCGGTTCGCTCGATGACGCCATCCGTGATCCAGCGAAGCTCGAACGCTGGAAGGAAACAGCGCTCAACTACCTCGACGCGCTGGCTGCCCAAGGAAACATATCCGCGCTCGGCGATCTTGAACGGGCGTACGCATCCGGCAGTTTCACCAATCCCGACGCGTCGCGCGCTTGGGCATACGCACGCACGGTGCAGAGGATCAATCCGCGCCTGGTCACGAATGAAGACCTGATGCGCTACGAAAACAACCTGACTCAGGAGGAGAAGGCCAACTCACGAAAGCTTGCTGAAAAAATCTACCAGAACTGTTGCATCCTGAAATAGGGGAAAGGAATAGATGGAAACTGTGGGAAACAAGGACACTTTTAGGTTCAGGGCCAAGCATCTCTCGGTCCTGCTCGCAACGCTGGCGCTTCTGACCACCTGGGAAGCGTATGCGGCAAAACGCGGCGTTCTCCAGTGCAGCGAGTGCGCGGTAACCGTCCCGAATCCGGATGAAGCCACTTACCGTGTGCTTTCCAACGAACGAGCGCGCCTGAGCCCCAGCAGCGGAACCGTGTGGCAGGTTGCAAACCGGATGAAACCCGGAGACACGTTGACCGTGTGCAATGGCATCGTCTGCGCTGACTACACCCTGCGCGAGAACAAGACATTCGATAGTGGCAACGTCATTTCCACGGTCCTGCCACCGCCTGCACAAGGTGGCGGTGGCGGTGGCGGTGGCGGTGGCGGCGGCGGTGGTGGCAGCGGCCCGATCGGCGGCGGCTGTTACGGCAACTGCGGTGGCGGCGGTGGCAAGGTGCGCGTGGGCGACCTGGAACAGATGTGACCCATCAGGGATGCACTGGAGCAGAGTGACTCCACCGCAACACAAGGAAGGCCAGCGCACTGCGCTGGCCTTTTCCTTTGTCGATCGCGTTGCCCCATTCCAATGCCGGGCTGCCCCTGTGCCTTCGGGCAAAGGGGACTGCTGCCGGGCTTTGAACCACGCACGGCGCCGCAACCCGGGGGCGAGGCGCAAAGGGGCAACATCGCCTACGTCATCAATCAGCACGCCAAGAGCCTTGCTTTCTCCCAACTCGGCGCGACCACGCAGCAGCACTATCGAGACTATGCGAAGGCAATCAAGGTGTTCCCCCTGAAGAACGGGAGCAAGCTTGGTGATGCCGTGGTGGACCGCTTGTCGCCAGAGTCTATCCGCCGGCTGATCGACATCATTGCCCAAGGCAGGCCCGGAACGAAGCCTGGTGATGCCGCCATTCCCGGCTATCCGACCAAGGCGAACCATTGGCTCAGCTACCTGCGCCGCGTCTTTGGCTGGGCACACATTCGATCTAACCCTGTCGACGCTGAAGGGGCATCTTCTGATTGAAGAGCAGCTGGACAACTTCATTACTGCTCGCCTCCCCAATCCAGGCGCCCTAGAGGGAGCACGCCTCACATTTGATCTGAAGATCAAATTGGCGCATGCGATCGCGTCGGAGGACCGCCCAGAAGTCTGGCTCGCGCTACGAAAGCTGAACAAACTGCGCAATTCGCTCGCCCGCAAGCTGGACGATTCTAAGGACCAGGGGCTATTGGAGGAATTCGTCCAGGCCACCGAAAGCGCAGGCTATGTGAATCACTTCAACCTCTCGCTTGAGGACAGGTTTGGGGTGTGCATCTACTACTGGCACGTGTCCTACCTGCATCATCTGGCGGTGAAAAAAGGAGCGAGATCCTAGCCGGATTTCCGGAGCCATTTTCGGAGCCAGCCAGAATGACTGCCAAACTTGCGCGCAAGTTATTGATATATATGGCGCGCCCGACAGGAATCGAACCTGTAACCGCCGGCTTAGAAGGCCGGTGCTCTATCCAGTTGAGCTACGGGCGCCCAGACCGAACGGTGTCCAATCCGACATGGCGTGGGATTGGTCGGGGTAGAGGGATTCGAACCCCCGACATCCTGCTCCCAAAGCAGGCGCGCTACCAGACTGCGCTATACCCCGATCTTGCAATCCCCTCGGGCCGGGCCCGGGGAGCTCACCATTGTCGCCAAGCGCATCGCGAACTGTCAACGCGGGATGTGCAGACCCGAAGCCTGCCACAGCGCCGAAAGCAGTCATCGGCTATGCTCGCGACCATCGGCCGGATGGCCGTCCTGACCTTCATTCGCACGGAGAACACGCATGCGCAGCGGCAACCCGGCTCTTTCCGAGTCCACCTTCCTCGACCTTGCCAGTGGCTCGGTGGTGACCAGCCCCGACCAGGCCATGACGCTCAACGGCACCGTCAACAAGACCGGCTTCCTGCTGCTGTTGACCGTGCTGACCGCCGCCTTCGCCTGGAACCAGACCATCGATGATTACGGCCAGGTCATGGCCGGCGCCAAGCTGTATGCCATGGGCGGCGCCATCGGCGGCCTGGTGCTGGCGCTGATCACCGTGTTCAAGAAGGAATGGTCGCCGGTCACCGCACCGATGTACGCGCTGGTCGAAGGCCTGTTCCTGGGCGCGATCTCGGCGCTGTTCAACGCCAAGTTCCCCGGCATCGTGTTCCAGGCGGTATTGCTTACCTTCGGCACCCTTTTCGCGCTCCTGTTCGCTTACCGCAGCGGCCTGATCAAGGCCACCGAAAACTTCAAGATGGGCGTGGTCGCGGCAACCGGCGGCATCGCCCTGCTCTACCTGGCCTCGTTCGTACTGAGCTTCTTCAACATCAACGTGCCGGTGATCCACGACTCCAGCTTGCTGGGCATCGCCTTCAGCCTGTTCGTGGTGGTCGTGGCCGCGTTGAACCTGGTGCTGGATTTCGACTTCATCGAAACCGGGGTCGCCCAGCGCGCGCCGAAGTACATGGAGTGGTATGGCGCATTCGGCCTGATGGTGACCCTGGTGTGGCTGTACGTGGAGTTCTTGCGCCTGCTGTCGAAGATCCAGCAGCGCTGAGTCACGCCATGGCGTAAACGACAAGCCGCGATCCGTGAGGGTCGCGGCTTTTTCGTAGCGCCGAGACGGATGTAAAACCAGTCGAGCAAGCTCGACTCTACCGAAGCCACCCTATGCCCGACACCTTCCACAGCTACCGCCCGGCCGACGGCCATCGCCTTCCACACGACCCATTCAACGCCATCATCGGCCCGCGCCCGATCGGCTGGATTTCCAGCTGCGATGGCGAGGGCACCCTGAACCTGGCGCCCTACAGTTTCTTCAACGCCTTCAACTACACCCCTCCGATCATCGGCTTCTCCAGCCAGGGCCGCAAAGACTCGTTGCGCAACATCGAAGCCACCGGTGAGTTCGTCTGGAACCTGGCCACCTTCGACCTGGCCGAGGCAATGAACGAAAGCTGCCGCGCGGTCGCCGCGGACGTCGATGAGTTCGCCCTGGCCGGACTGACCCCGTTGGCGTCTACGCAGGTCGCGCCACCCCGTGTGGCACAGAGCCCGGTGAGCATGGAATGCCGCTGCACCCAGATCGTGCGCCTGCTCGATGCCGCCGGCCAGGACACCAACGGCTGGCTGGTGCTGGGTGAAGTGGTTGCGGTGCATATCGATGCAAGGCTGCTGGTCGATGGCATCTACGATACCGCGGCAGCGGCCCCCATTCTGCGCGGCGGTGGCCCCGCCGATTACTTCCGGATCGGCGCCGAACAGCGCTTCCGCATGTTCCGCCCGGCCTGAACCTCAGCCGGTGACGGAGCGCGCCAGCAGCACCGGCAGCGACGACGCCAGCAACGCGATGCCTGACACGGTCAGCAGGCCCAGCACGACCTGCCGGAAGCGTGCCTCGCTGATGCCGATGTAGACCCGCGCGCCCAGCAGGGTCGGCACCAGCATGGCCGGTGCCACGATGGCGAAATAGGGCAGCATCTGGCGGTCTACCAGACCATTGCCGACGTAGGTGGCCATGGTCACCGCCAGCATCGCCAGGTTGAAGTTCTGGATGACCGCGCGCTGCTCGTCCTTGCCGAAGCCGCGCAGCGTGCTCCACAGCGTCGGTACCGGGCCGGCAAAGCCACCGATGCCGCTGAGCACGCCACCGGCCATGCCGGCGATCGCGTCCCCGAAACGGCCTCCGGCGGTGATCGGCGGCAACGAGCGCGCCATCAGCATCACCGGGCACCACAGTGCCAGGAAGCCACCCAGAAGCGCCTTGAACCAATTCATATCGAGCTGCGGCAGCACCATCACGCCCAGCGGAATACCAGCCAATCCACCGAGCACGAACGGCAGCAGCAGGCGCAGGTTGAAGCCGCGGCGTACGGTGAACACGGCTACCAGCTGGCCAACCAGCGCGCCGAACACCGACAGCGTGGCCGCCAGTCGCGGCTCCAGCCCCCACGCCCAGAACGACATCGCCACCATGCCGAAAGCGAAACCGGACAACCCCTGCACGAATCCGGCGACGATCGCACCGAGCGCGACCAGCAGATACACCGACTCCATCACCACCCTCGCTATGACCGCGCGGCTAACCTGCTGCGCCGATCTGTGCAGCGTAGTGCGCGGCGAGGTGCTCGACCAGCGCGCGCACCTTGGGGGCGAGTGCCCTGGCATGCGGATAGAGCGCGAAGTAGCGGCGCTGGCCTGCATGCCACGCTGGCAACACGCGGATCAGTCGACCGGCGCGCAGGTCTTCCTGCACGGTAAGCGCAGTGAACAGGCTGATGCCCATTCCAGCCAGTGCGGCGGCATGCAGCGCTGGCGTCGCGTCCACCCGCAGACGCTGGCCGGCCTCGATGCTGGCGCTGGCACCGCGCGGCCCCTGCAACTGCCATGGCGACATCGCAGGCGTAGGACTGAAGCCCAGCAGGGTGTGCTGCCGCAGGTCCGCGGCCTGCCGTGGCAGGCCGTGCCGGGCCAGGTAAGCAGGCGCCGCCACCAGGATGCGTGGACAACTGGCCAGTTCGCGCGCGACCAACTGGCTGTCCGGCAACGAAGCCGCGATGCGCAGCGCCAGGTCGAAGCCGCCGCCGACCACGTCGACCAGCTGGTCATCGGCAGAAAGATCCAGCGTCACCTGCGGGTAGCGCTGAAGGAATGAGGGCAGCCAGTGCGGCAACTCCTGGCTGGCAACCACCTGCGGCACGCTGATCCGCAGCGTGCCACTGGGCTGTGCCTGGCCGGCACGCGCATGCTCGTCCGCTTCCTGCAGCCGATCCAGCAGCGCTGCCGCTTCCCGGTAGTAATCGCGCCCGGCTTCGGTCAGCGACAGCCGGCGGCTGTTGCGATCGAGCAGGCGCACCTGCAGGTGTTCTTCCAGCTGCCGCAGTTGCCGCGACATCGCCGAATGGGTGGTACCCAGGCGCTCGGCGGCAGCAGTGAAGCTGCCTGCGTCGACGATGGCGCGCAGCGCACGCAGGGCGGCGAAGTGATCCATCGGCGGGCGGCTCCACGTGTCGGGGCCCACGGCATGCGGGCCCCACCAGCTTATCAAGCGCGGTCGCCGGCCTTGCGCACCGGCAGCGCCAGGATCGCGTCGGTACTCATGACATCGCCGAAGGTGTCTTCGATCTGCGCCAGCGAGGCGTCATGCAGCGCGCGATGACCGATGCGCTGGCCACCGGCCAGGTCCAGGTCGCGACTGGCGGTTGCATCGGATGACACGATCACCCGGTAACCACGCGGTGCGGCTGCGGCATCGCGGGCGGCACCGGCCACGCAGGCATGGGTCTGCAGGCCAGTGACGATCAGGGTGTCGATGCCGGCATCCTTCAGCACCTGGTCGAGCACGGCCGCCGAGTCACCGGCGAACACGCTGACGTTGTCCTTCTGCACCACGGTCTCGCCCTGGCGCGGCTGCAGATCACGATGGAAGGCGGCGTTGACGCTGCCCTGCGCGAACAGCGGCGCGCCGGCCGGCAGCACATGCTGCACGTGGATCACGCGGATGCCTTGGGCATCGGCAAATTCGACCACCCGCTTCGCCTGGCGCAGCGCCGCCACGCCATCGGGGATGACCATGCGGCCACCGGCAAAGCCCGAGGCGGCACTGGCATCGAAATACTCGTTCTGGAAGTCGATCACCAGCACGGCGGTCCTGGCCGCATCCAACGAGGTCGCGACCGGTGCGCCCGCCATATGCCGGATGGTGGGATGCGCCGGCTCGGCGGCGGCCAGCGGGGACAGGGTCGCCATGCCGATCAGACTGGCCAGGCCAAAGGTATTGAGGTTCATCGTCGCGCTCCTGTGCGCTGGAAAGTGGACACAGGATGCGGAACGCGGCATGCACGGACCAGCCAGGAAAGCGCACATGATCTGTGCGATTCTTGCACAGAAAGAAACCCCTGGAACGTCATGCTGTAGGTCTTGTGCACCTTAGTGAACACTTCTCCGCCGGTGCTGCGGGCCAGCCAGAAGGCGTAGCGAGGGTGCGCTACTGGTCAAAAGCACGTGACTACACCGCAGTGCCGTTCAGGCGCAGCACCCAAGCATGCTGACTGCCGACTACGACCTCGGCGTTGTTGTCGCCAGCACGCAAGGCCTGCTCCTGGCCGGACGCGAACTTCACCGGCACGCCGGCCAGGGTGTGCAGTTGCTGCGGCCCGCTCATACTTCCCCAGGTGAGCAACACGTACGGCCCGTGCAGCGAATACACCGGGGAATCGGCAGGAACAGCGAACACCTGCATCCAGCGCGCCTCACTCGGCGTGAGCCGGCGCAGCGGCGCTCCCTCGCGGCTCAGGCGGGACAATGCGCGTTGCGCGCGCGAGGCGGGCCAGAAGTAAACGGAGTACACAGCCACACCGAGCATATAGATCGCAACGGCGGCGAGGACCCACCAGGTCGTAGAGGACATGCAGGACTCCTGCGCCCGTAGCAGTTGAGGAGCGAAAACGCAGACAGGCCCGCTTCAACGGGCCTGTCGCGCATTGCATGCATCGGTATCGGTGCACATCGGGAGTCGCGTGCCGCGTCCCGCTGTGCACATCCAGACCGCTTACAGGCGGCTGGCGATCGCCTTGGCGAAGCCCATCGTGTTGCCAGTGCCGCCGAGGTCGCCGGTCAGCGAATCCTTGGCTTCCATGGTGGCCACGATGGCCTTGCGCAGGCGCTCGGCGTTTTCCGGCTGGCCGATATGGTCCAGCATCTGCGCGGCTGCCAGCAGCAGCGCGCACGGATTGGCCTTGCCCTGGCCGGCGATATCCGGAGCGGTGCCGTGCACGGCCTCGAAGATTGCCGCGTCCTTGCCGATGTTGGCACCCGGGGCCAGGCCCAGGCCGCCCACCAGGCCGGCGCACAGGTCGGAGATGATGTCGCCGAACAGGTTGGTGGTGACGATCACGTCGAACTGTTCCGGACGCATCACCAGCTGCATGCAGCAGTTGTCGACGATCATTTCCTGGAATTCGATGTCCGGGTACTGGGCGGCGACTTCACGGGCGACGTTCAGGAACAGGCCCGAGGTCGACTTGATGATGTTGGCCTTGTGCACCGCGGTGACCTTCTTGCGGCCGACACTGCGGGCCAGCTCGAAGGCATAGCGCACGATGCGCTCAGAGCCCTTGCGGGTGATGCGGGTGCCGGAGAAGGCGGTCTCGCCATCGGCCGACACTTCCTGGCCTTCAGCCAGGTAGGCGCCTTCGGTGTTCTCACGAACGGTGATCAGGTCGACGTTGTCGAAACGCGACTTGGTGTTCGGGAAGGTATGGGCCGGACGCACGTTGGCGTACAGGTCGAAGTGGCGGCGCAGGCTGACGTTGATCGAGGTGAAGCCACCACCGACCGGGGTGGTCAGCGGGCTCTTCAGCGCGACCTTGTTGCGCGCGATCGATTCCAGGGTCACCGCCGGCATCAGGTCGCCGTGCTTTTCCAGGGCAACCAGGCCGGCGTCGGCGTCTTCGTACTCCAGGCCAGTCTTGAGCTGGTCGAGCACGTACAGGGTGGCGTCCATGATTTCCGGGCCAATGCCGTCGCCGCGGATGACCGTAATTTTCTGCGTCATTGATCGATGTTCCGAACAGGGGGAAAAACGCCGTCCGGACGTGCCCGGAAACGCCGGCGCAAAGGAAGTTTCACCCGCAATTATGCCTGAGCCGGGGCCGAGGTCCCAAATAGACCATGGTCCCACTCCCCGGCTCAGGCAGAATTGCCCACGCGTTCCTCCTCTACCCCCGCCTTCGGCGCGCCCCTCCAACAAGAAGGGGCTCCTGGGTTGTTGGATCGCGGGAAAGGCCCCTCGCGGGTGCGGTAGTGCCGGCCGCTGGCCGGCAACCTCAGCCATGTCGGGTTAACGGGATGCCGGCCAGCGGCCGGCACTACCGGGAGGGCCACAGGGCCCGGTTCCCGGCCCCCGCCAGGCTCAGTGCTCGTGCGCTTCGGGGGCGGCAGCACCGCCTTCGAGCTGGTCGCGGAAGTCGACCGCTCGGCGCAGGTGCGGGATGACGATGGAACCGCCGACCACCAGGCCGACCGAGAAGGTCTCGAAGAACTCTTCGCGGGTCACCCCGGCATCCTTGCACTGGGCTACATGGTAGCTGATGCAGTCGTCGCAGCGCAGCACCATCGAGGCCACCAGGCCCAGCAGCTCCTTGGTCTTCACATCCAGCGCGCCGGCCTGGTAGGTCTGCGTGTCCAGCGCGAAGAAGCGCCGCACCACCTGGTTCGGTTCGCCCAGGATGCGCTCGTTCATGCGCTTGCGGAAGTCGGTGAACTCGGCGATGCGGTCCTTGCTGCCGTCGTCGGCCGCGCTCACGCCTGGCCCTGCCCGGCCAGCAGCGGCTCGAGCTTGCCTTCACGGTGCAGGGCCATCATGTCGTCGTAGCCGCCCACGTGGACGTCGCCGACGAAGATCTGCGGCACGCTGGTACGGCGGGTCCTGGCCATCATCTTCTCGCGCTCGACCGGGTCCAGGTCGATGCGGACCTCGGTCCACTGCTGTCCCTTGCTCTTCAGGAAGTTCTTGGCGGCCACGCAGTACGGGCAGACGGCGGTGGAATAGATGGTGATGGCGGGTGCACCGCCGGCGGTCTGGGCTGTCACGGGAAACTCCACGATGGATCGACGGTCCATATATGGTACCGGTGCGCTGGAATTTCCACGCCACGGCCGCAACACTGTGGATTAACGAATGGTTGCCCCCTGCCCTGCCACGCTTGGTGCGCCCCGCCCGAGGACCTTCTGCTTGCGAGCCCTGCTGCTGACTACCGCCGTCACCCTGGCCCTGGCCATGCCGTTGGCCCAGGCCCAGGAGAAGCTGCCCGACATCGGCTCCTCGGCCGGCGAGCTGCTGACCCCGGCGCGCCAGGCCGAGTACGGCGCGATGATGCTGCGCGAGCTGCGCAACTACGGCTACCTGCTGGACGATCCGCTGGTCAACGACTGGCTGCAGACCATGGGCACCCGGCTCGGCTCCAACAGTGACCAGCCACGCCAGCCCTACACCTTCTTCGTCATGAAGGACCGGCAGATCAATGCCTTCGCCACCCTGGGCGGCTACATCGGGGTCAATGCCGGCCTGGTGCTGACGGCCGAACGCGAAGACGAAGTGGCCGCCGTGCTGTCCCACGAAATCGCCCACGTCACCCAGCAGCACGTGCTGCGCGGGGTCGAGCGCGCGCAGCGCGACCAGATCCCGATCCTGCTCGGCATGCTGGCGGCCGTAGTGGCCGCCCAGGCCAGCAACAGCACCTCCTCGGGCAACGCGACCATGGCCGCGATCAGCTCGGGCATGGGCCTGATGCAGCAGCGCCAGATCAACTACACCCGCTCCAACGAGTCCGAGGCCGACCGCCTCGGCATCCGCACGCTGGCGCGCAGCGGCTACGACGTGGATGCGATGGCCGGCTTCTTCGAGAGGATGTCCGCAGCAATGCGCGGCAACGAGGGCGGCTACAGCGTCCCCGAGTTCCTGCGCACGCACCCGGTCAACATCACCCGCATCAGCGAAGCCAAGGCCCGCGCCGACCAGATGAAGAAGGACACGGTGCTGCTGACCACCAGTACCCCCAGCGGTGAGCGCAAGGAACGGGTGGACCCGGCCGATCCAAGCCTGGCCGAACCGCTGCTGCGTGGAAACAACCCGTTGCTGCCCAGCAGCGTGCTGCGCATTCCGATGGGCCAGCTCAGCCGTGGCGCCAGCGGCGACTTCGATTGGGCACGCGAGCGCCTGCGCGTGCTCAGCGCGGATTCCACCGCTGAGCTGGAGCGCGAGTATGCGGACATGGCCAAACGCCAGAAGGACGGCCTCAACGATGCCCAGCGCTATGGCCAGGCCCTGGCCATGATGCGAGGCGGCCGCAGCGGCGCCACGCAGGCCCGGCAGACGCTGGCGGGCCTGCTGCAGACCCGCCAGGACAACCTGTGGCTGGCACTGGCGCTGGGTGAGGCCGAACTGCGCGCCGGGCAGACCGCCCAGGCCAACAGCCGCTTCGAGCAGCTGCTGCGCGAGCACCCCAACAGCCGCCCGGTGGCGCTGACCTATGCCGAAATCCTGAACGAACAGGGCAACCGCGAGGCCGGCCAGCGCGCTCAGGCCATGTTGCGGCCTCTGCTGTCGCAAAGTGGTAACGATCCGGTCTTCCAGCAGCGTTACGCCCGCGCCAGCGAACTGGCCGGTGACAGCGTGCGGGCCAGCGAGGCCTATGCCGAGGCAGCGTTCCTCAGCGGGCGGCCGGAACAGTCGCTGATGCAGCTGCAGGCGCTCAAGCGCAATCCGGCGCTGGACTATGTGGGGCGGGCCCGGGTGGACGCGCGCATCGAAGCGATCACCCCCACCGTGCTGGAACTGCGCCGGCAGGGCGTGCAGGACCCCGATCTGGACCGCCGCTGAGCCCTGCATGACCGGCCGATGGCACTGAGCGCGGGTTCCGGCCGGTTGGTCACAAACATGTCATCAAACCGTAGTCTACTGGCACCACTCCAGTAACCGAGCCCTACGGTGTCCTCGTGCAGAAACGCATCCTGATCGTCGACGACGAGCCCGCGATCCGTGAAATGGTCGCCTTCGCCCTGCGCAAGGGCGATTACGAACCGGTCCACGCCGGCGACGCCCGCGAGGCCCAGACCGCGATCGCCGATCGCGTTCCGGACCTGATCCTGCTGGACTGGATGCTGCCCGGCACCAGCGGCCTGGACCTTGCCCGCCGCTGGCGCAAGGAGACCCTGACCCGCGAAGTGCCGATCATCATGCTGACTGCCCGTGGCGAAGAGAACGACCGCGTCGGTGGCCTCGAAGCCGGCGTTGACGACTACGTGGTCAAACCATTCTCGGCGCGCGAACTGCTGGCCCGCATCCGCGCGGTCATGCGCCGTGCCCGCGAGGACGACGAGGACGGCAGCGTTGCGGTCGGCCCGATCCGCATCGACGGCGCCGCCCACCGCGTGTTCGCCAACGACCAGCCGGTGCCGATCGGCCCGACCGAATACCGGCTGCTGCACTTCTTCATGACCCATCCGGAACGCGTCTACACCCGCGCCCAGCTGCTGGACCATGTATGGGGCGGCAGCGTGTACGTGGAAGAGCGCACCATCGACGTGCACATCCGCCGCCTGCGCAAGACGCTGGAACCGTTCAACGCCGAGAACATGGTGCAGACCGTGCGCGGCGCTGGTTATCGCTTCTCCACGTCCACCTGAGTCTCGTCGTGCCGGCGCCGCGCACCCGCGGGTGCCGCCGGCAACTCTGCTATAACCCTCGGTTCACCCCAGTGAACCGCCGCACTTCAACGACGAGATCGCAATGCCCCGCCACATCCGCTCTGCCTGGTTAAAGACCCTGGCCACTGTCGCCGCGGTACTGCTGTTCTCCGGACTGGTGGGGTGGTTCACGGGCCACCTGTGGTTGTGCATCGCACTGGGCGCGCTGGCGACCCTCACCTGGCACTACTGGCGCCTGCGAACCGTGCTGCGCCGGCTGACCGCGCGCCAGCGCTGGGACACCGCCGAGGAAGGCACCGGCGTCTGGAACGAGCTGGATCGCCTGCTGTACCGCAACCAGGTGGAGATGCGCGTGCGCAAGCGCCGCCTGCTGGACATGCTGCGCAGCTACCGCGCCGCGGCCGCCGCGCTTCCCGATGCGGTGGTGGTGCTGGATCGCAACAGCCAGCGTGTGCAGTGGTTCAACGAGGCCGCCACCGCCCTGCTCGGTCTGCACCATCCCGGCGACCTGGGTGAGGCGCTGGTTGAGCGCCTGCAGCCGATGCCGCTGGCGCACTGGCTGGCCGGCGGCCGCAATGCCGAGCCGATCCTGGATGTTCCCTCGCCGGTCGATCCGGCAATCCGCCTCAACCTGCGCCTGATTCCCTATTCGTCGGATTACTGGCTGCTGATCGCCCGCGACGTCAGCAAGCTGCTGCGCCTGGAACAGGTGCGCCGCGATTTCGTGGCCAACGTTTCACATGAGCTGCGCACGCCGCTCACCGTGGTCCACGGCTACCTGGACATGATGGACCCGGAAGATTTCCCGGGAACCGGACCGATGCTGGAAGAAATGCGCAAGCAGAGCCAGCGCATGGCCCAGCTGGTGGAAGACCTGTTGACCCTGTCGAGGCTGGAATCGCAGGAGCACAGCGAGGAGGAGACCGTGGCGATGCAGCCGATGCTGGCGACGCTGCGCCGCGAGGCCGAAGCGCACAGCCAGGGCCGCCACCAGATCAGCATCGACGACCTGGCCGGCGTCGACCTGCAGGGCTCGACCAAGGAACTGCACAGCGCGTTCTCCAACCTGGTCACCAATGCCGTGCGCTACACCCCGGCCGAGGGCCGCATCGCGGTCGAGTTCCGTCGCGAAGGCGATGGCGCGGTGCTGGCGGTACGCGACTCCGGCTATGGCATCCCGGCCAGCCACCTGCCGCGCCTGACCGAACGCTTCTACCGTGTCTCCAGCAGCCGTTCGCGCGAAAGCGGCGGTACCGGCCTGGGCCTGTCCATCGTCAAGCACATCCTCGGCCTGCATCACGCACGGCTGGAGATTGAAAGCGAAGTCGGCAAGGGCTCGGTGTTCTCCTGCCATTTCGATGCCGACCACGTGCGCCCGCGCGAGTCCGCCCCCCTGACCTCCATCGAAGAATGACGCCATGAGCAGCCTCGGATCCCTCCCCCTCCCCGTGAGCCCGGACAACGATCCGTTGCGCGACCCGGCGCTGTACATCAACCGCGAACTGTCTCAGCTGGATTTCAACTTCCGCGTGCTGGCGCAGGCGATGGACCCGCAGGTGCCGCTGCTGGAGCGCCTGCGCTTCATGTGCATCTCCTGCACCAACCTCGACGAGTTCTTCGAGATCCGCGCCGCCGCGGTGCGCCATGCGCAGGAATTCGGCCTGCCACCGGCGCCGGATGGAATGAGCCCGCAGGCCATCCTCAACGCCATCCACGACCGCGCCGCGGAACTGGTGGACCAGCAATACCGCTGCTGGAACCAGACACTGCGCCCGGCATTGATGGAGGCCGGCATCGGCGTGCTCGGCCGTCACTCCTGGACGCACCGCCAGAAGCGCTGGCTGCGCGCGTACTTCCGCAACGAGATCATGCCGGTGCTGTCACCGCTGGGCCTGGACCCGGTGCACCCGTTCCCGAAGATCCTCAACAAGTCGCTGAACATCGTGGTGGTGCTGAAGGGTACCGATGCGTTCGGCCGCACCGGCCACCTCGCCATCGTGCGCGCGCCGCGCTCGCTGCCGCGCATCATCCAGCTGCCGGAGAAGCTCGGCGGGCCGCAGAACTTCGTGTTCCTGTCCTCGGTGCTGTCCACCTTCGTCGACGAGCTGTTCCCTGGCCTGGAAGTCCAGGGCGCCTACCAGTTCCGCGTCACGCGCAACTCCGAGCTGGTGGTGGACGAGGAAGAAGTGGAGAACCTGGCGCTGGCCCTGCGCGATGAGCTGGTCGACCGTGGCTACCGCCCGGCGGTGCGGCTGGAGATCGCCCATGACATGCCGCGCGAGATCGTGCGCACCCTGCTGCAGAATTTCGGCCTGACCGAGAACGCGGTGTACCGCATTGACGGCCCGGTCAACCTCAACCGCATCATCCAGCTGTACGACCTGATCGCACAGCCCGACCTGAAGTACCCGCCGATGACCCCGCGCACGTTGCGCGACAGCGACGGCATCTTCGAGACCACGGCCCGCCAGGACCTGCTGCTGCACCACCCGTTCGATGCCTTCACCGCCGTGCTTGACCTGATCCGGCAGGCGGCGATCGACCCCAACGTGCTGGCGATCAAGCAGACCCTGTACCGCACCGGCAAGGATTCGCTGATCGTGGACGCACTGATCCAGGCCGCACGCAACGGCAAGGACGTGACCGTGGTGGTCGAGCTGCGCGCCCGTTTCGATGAAGAAGCCAACCTCGGCCTGGCCGATCGCCTGCAGGAAGCCGGCGTGCAGGTGGTGTATGGCGTGGTCGGCTACAAGACGCACGCCAAGATGCTGCTGATCGTGCGCCGCGAGGGCCGCAAGCTGCGCCGCTACGTGCACCTGGGCACCGGCAACTACCACAGCGGCACTGCCCGGGCGTACACCGACATCAGCCTGATCACCGCCGACGCGGACATCGGCAACGACGTGCACCTGCTGTTTCAGCAGCTGTCCGGGCTGGCCTCGAAGATGAAACTCAAGCGCCTGCTGCAGTCGCCCTTCACCCTGCACACCGGCATCCTCGGCCGCATCGAACGCGAAACGCGCATCGCGGCTGCCGGGCGCCCGGCGCGGATCATCGCCAAGATGAACGCACTGAACGAACCGCAGGTGGTGCGCGCGCTGTACGCCGCCTCGCAGGCCGGTGTGCAGATCGACCTGATCATCCGTGGAGCCTGCACCCTGCGCCCCGGCGTGCCGGGCGTGTCGGACAACATCCGCGTGCGCTCGATCGTCGGCCGCTTCCTCGAGCACAGCCGCGTGTACTGGTTCGGCAACGACGGTGCACCGGAGCTTTACTGCGCCAGCGCCGACTGGCTGGAACGCAACCTGCTGCGTCGGGTCGAGACCTGCTTCCCGATCCTCGACCCGGGACTGGCCAAGCGGGTGTACCGCGAGGTCCTGCAGAACTACCTCGATGACAATCTCAACGCCTGGGACCTGGACGCCGACGGTATCTACCACAAGCGCACCCCGGCCCACGACGAAGCCCCGCATTCTGCGCAGATGGCATTGATGCAGGGGCTCTGACCCGGTAGGTGCCGACCTTGGTCG
>Ga0207709_10000693_pt1 | contig 27166 bp, 19 predicted proteins | sample KBSM34metaG_FD_184397 | JGI IMG/M metagenome (GOLD analysis project Ga0207709, IMG submission 184397) | Miscanthus rhizosphere microbial communities from Kellogg Biological Station, Michigan, USA - KBS M3-4 metaG (SPAdes) (version 2) | ecosystem: Host-associated > Plants > Roots > Rhizosphere >...
TGAATCTCACACAGGATCAGATTCAGAAGATCCGCTCGATCAATGCCGAACTGCGAGCGGAGCGTGAGGACGCAAACCTCCGATTGCGGATGGCCCAACGCTCGTTGAGAGAAGCGATTCAGTCACCAACGCCTGACGAAACGCTGATCTCGCAGCGATCGAAAGAGGTCGCCGATGCCCAGGCAAACACGATTCGGCTGCGCTCTCTGACCGAAGCCCGGATCCTCCAGGTGCTGACTCCGGAACAGCGAATAAAACTGCGAGAGCTACGCCAGCAGGCGATGATGCGCCGGAACGCGAACCCGCAACAAATGCCGCGCGCGCTTCAGCGGCGTCAGAATGCGCTGCAACGAAATCAAAATCCGAATGCGCTGACTCCGCGACAGCAACAGAGACTGCTGCGCCAGCAACAGCGAAAGCAATAACGGGCTTCCACTGACCTCGTTGGGCCGACTCATGCTCCGGGGTCGGCCTTTTTCTTTCTGTATTTTGGGGGCTGATGCTTGACGCAAGTAGTTTCGTTTGCGCATTATAGGCCGCTCGTTGTTTAGGGTGTAGGGTGCTGGGCGTTAGGGTGTGGCTGATTAGGGCTCAGAACGTATTCATTCGTTAACCTGGCGAGAACAAACAGTGGCGAGCAGGAGCCCTCCAAATTTCCGCAGGACTGCACCAACGCCTTACGACCTACACCCAATCGAAAAGTCATACGCTACATCGGATCTATCCAAACTGACGGCAAACGCGGTCCTCTGACTGAAGCATGAACATCTTCACGCGCCTGTTGCTCGAACTCCAGGAAATGGCGTTGCTGGTTGCGCGTGCCGCCGCTGGACTCTTCCGCAAGCCTCGCTACGTTCCGGAAACGCTGGCGCAGATGGACGGCATCGGCGTCGGATCGATGACGATCATCATGCTGACCGGCTTTTTTACCGGCGGCGTGTTGACGTTGCAAACCTATCAAACGCTTGCTTCATACGGCGCCGTCGATCAGCTCGGATACCTTGTCAGCGTTTCCTTAATTCGCGAATTGGGACCAACATTGACCGCGCTGATGGTCACCGGTCGTGTCGTCTCGGCGATATCGGCCGAACTCGGCTCAATGGTCGTGTCTGAACAAATTGACGCGATGCGTGCGCTGGGTACCGACCCGGTGCGCAAGCTCGTCGCACCGCGGATTGTCGCGCTCGTTATTACGCTGCCGCTGCTCACTTTGATCGGGGACGCCGTGGGAATCGTCGGCGGCTGGGCGGTCTCGACGTGGCTTTACGGCTTGCCATCTTCGATGTTTACCGGCTCAGTACGGAGCGGAATCCAAACAGATGACATCATCGGAGGAGTCATAAAACCGCTGGTGTTCGCCTTGTTGATGGGCACGATTGCCTGTCACAAAGGCTTGAAGACGGAGGGGGGCACGGTGGGCGTCGGACGCTCAACCACTTCCGCGGTCGTGACGGCTTCGATTATAGTAATCATCGCCGACTTCTTTCTCGCGAAAGCGCTGCAACTCATGCTCGGTACCGCGCCATGATGACGCAAGATTCAATCGATCAGGGAATTGACAATCAAGTCAGCGCACAGGCTGCCGACTCGACGTTTCGTGAAGTCGACGACACTGAGCGCGCTATTCCCGCGATCGAATTCCGTAACGTAACCATCGAGTTCGACGGCCGCAAAGTCCTGAACGATCTCAGCTTCAAAGTGATGAAGGGTGAGACGAAAATCATCCTCGGCGGTTCGGGTTGCGGAAAATCGACGACCATCAAATTGGTGCTGGGGTTGCTCAAGCCGGACAGCGGCCAGGTGCTCGTCGACGGCGAAGACGTCACGAACTATTCAGAAGTGCAAATGATGTACGTGCGCAAGAAGATCGGAATGATCTTTCAGGAGGGTGCGCTGTTCGATTCGCTTTCGGTTTATGACAACGTTGCGTTTAAGCTGCATGAGCAGGGCGTGCCCGAAGAGGAAGTGCAAACCGAAGTGCGCCGCATGTTGCGGTTCGTGAATCTTGAACAAGCGATCGACAAAATGCCGGCAGAGTTGTCCGGCGGCATGCGCCGGCGCGTCGGCATTGCCCGGGCGCTTGTCGGAGATCCGAAGATTGTGATGTTCGACGAGCCGACCGCCGGGCTCGATCCACCAACGGCGCGCACCATCTGCGAACTCGCGATGAAGTTGCGCGACCTCGAAGATGTTTCATCGATTTTTGTGACACACGAGATGAACAATCTCGACTATCTGTGCTCTGAGTACGCCGTCGTCAACGAGGCGGGTGAAGTGGTCTTCGAAAAGGAAGGCGAAAAACTCTGTCTGATTAACAGCAAAGTGCTGATGATGAGTGATGGGCGGGTGATCTTCAGCGGCACCGACGAAAGCTTGCGCCGTTCTGAAGATCAATACATCCAGAAGTTTCTGCGCGGACACTGAGGAAAGGAAAAAGGAAAAAGGATAAAGGATAAAGGTAATCTCGACGCTAATCGTTTTGCCTTTTACTTTTTTACTTTTGCCTTGATTAGTTCATGGCACGAACAAGCAAAGTCGGTCTGGGCGAGCTGCGCGTTGGCTTGCTCGTGTTGATTGCTATCGCCGTTCTCATCGTTCTGATTCTGAACGCATCAGGCAATCTCAATCCGTTTGCGCGTCATCTGCACTTACGCGCGCGCTTTACCGATGCGAATGGATTGCGCGAAGGATCCGAAGTGCGCCTGGCCGGCGTCCGCATCGGAGAAGTAGACCGAATTCGCCTAATGACCGCCTCCGAAGTTGGCGCCGGGCCTAATCCGCCGAAAATCGAAGTTTATATGACCATCAACAGCACGATCGATGGCGTGCCCGCAACGGATCGCATCCGTAACGATTCGATGGCGCAACAAACTTCGCCGAACCTTCTGGGCAGCGAAATGATCGTGAATATTACGCCCGGCACCGCGCTGGGCGCGCCGGTGAAAGAGAACGACATCCTGAACTCGACACCGGGCAACACGATGGCTGATTTGGCAACGCGCGGAACCGACCTGGCGGAACGTTTAAGCAAGCTGTCCGATGAACTAAACGCAGTCGTCAAAGACGTGCGAGCGGGCAAAGGCACGGTGGGGCGTTTGTTCAATGATGAGTCGCTTTATAACAACCTGAATGCAACCATTCGCGACGCCGAAGACCTCGCGCAGCAGATCAAGAGTGGCAAGGGTTCTGCCGGAAAATTTATCTATGACGATGCGCTCTACAACAACGCGAACGACATCGCCGCAAACCTGAAGAAACTCTCTGATGACATTCGCGCCGGGCGTGGCTCCGCTGGAAAATTCGTTTCCAGTGACGAGTTCTATAACAAGGTCAATCGCCTTGCCGATCGAGTGAACCATTCGATGGATCAGATCGACATGATTGTAGCTGACGTAAATGCTGGTCGCGGGACACTGGGACGCCTGGTAAAAGACGAAGCGATTTACAACGATGCCCGCGCTGCGATCGCTCGTTTCAACACTACCGCGGAACGCGTCGACAATGTTGTCGCTGGCGCCCAGCGCGGCGAAGGCACGCTCGGCAAGCTGATCACCGACGAAGCGCTCTACAACAACGTCAACAATCTTTCATCCGAAGGCGTGAAGCTGATGTACGATTTTCGTCAGAATCCAAAGAAGTACCTGACAATTAAGTTCCAATTGTTCTAAGTCACACGCAATCGTCAGATCGTAATTTAAGCGGGGGCTTGCTTGGCTGGTTCGGTGGCGGGGCCTTTTAACCCACTCATCCATTCGTGAAACCTTTCGAAATACAAATAAACTACGGGCGTCAAATAAAGCGTCAGCACCTGCGATACGATCAGTCCGCCAACCACTGCTAATCCCAGCCCACGGCGAGCTGCCGCGCCGGCGCCCCAACCGAGCGCAATCGGCAACGTACCCATCAAAGCCGACATGGTCGTCATCATGATCGGACGAAAGCGAATAACGCAGGCATCGTAAATCGCCTGACGTGGCGACTCGCCTTCTCTGCGCTGCTTGTCCAGCGCAAAATCGATCATCATGATTGCGTTCTTCTTCACGATGCCGATCAGCATGATCAGGCCAACGAACGCGTAAATGTCGAGCTCGCGATGGAAAATCATCAGGGTGAGCAGCGCGCCCAGGCCGGCTGAAGGAAGACCGGAAAGAATCGTGAGCGGGTGAATGAAGCTTTCGTAGAGAATTCCGAGCACGAGATAAATCACCAGCACCGCGACCAGCAGCAGTAGCGTCAAGTTCTGTAATGATGATTGAAAGACTTGCGCCGATCCCTGAAAGGTAGTCGTGATCGTCGCCGGCAGATTCTGTTTTGCGACTTGTTGGATTTGTTGGGTTGCCTGGCCCAACGAAACGCCCGGCCGAAGGTTGAATGAGATCGTGGTCGCGGGCATCTCGCCATAGTGATTGACCTGTGCAGGTCCAACGGTGCTGGTGAAACTTGCGACCGCGCTCAGGGGCACCAGATTTCCGTTCAAAGAATGAATGTAGAGCCGGCCGAGCGCCGAAGGATCACTTTGAAATTCGGGCTTCGCTTCGAGAATGACCTGGTATTCGTCGGTCGCTTTATAGATCGTCGAAACTTGCCGCGAGCCGAACGCGTCGCCCAGGGCGGTTTGAATCTGCGCGATCGTAACGTTGTGGGCGGCGGCCTGCTTGCGATCGATCTCGACGTTGATTTGTGGCGTGTTGATTTGCAGGTTGCTGTTTACGTCCTGAAGAATCTGCATCTCACGCATTTTTCGCTCGAGCAGCGGCGCCGAATCCGCCAAATCTGATGTGCTTGAGGCCTGGATTGTCACTTGATAAGTGCTACGCCCAAATCCACCGCCAATGTTCAGGCTCGGCGGATTTTGCAGAATCACGCGCAAGCCCGGTTCGCGCGAAACTTTCGGCCGCAACTCTTCGATAACCTCGTCCGCACTCTTTCGCTGATTCAAAGGCTTCAGGCCGATAAAGATCGTGCCGCTGTTGCCGCCGCTGTTTCGTCCACCGGCGCCAACTGTCGAAGCGTACGATTGCACGTTCGGATCCTTCCTGATGACTTCGGTGATCGCATTTTGATGCTTGATCATGTCGTCAAGCGAAATGCCTTGCGCGCCTTCAGTATTGCCGAACAGCAAACCCGTGTCGCCGCTCGGAATGAAACCTTTGGGAACAACCTGAAACAGATAGAAAGTGAAAGCTGCGAGGATCAGGCTAATAGTGATCACGTAAAGCGGATGACGCAAGACTTTCCGCAGCGACCACTCATAGAATTGCAGCACATGATTGTAGACACCCTCGGAAAATCCCCACCAACCGCGCGCCGGGGCGTGGCCGCCGTCCTCATGCAAGGCGCTCGCACGTATTGATGACGCTTTCAGCAGCTTGCTCGCGAGCATCGGTGTCAACGTCAACGAAACCAATCCGGAAACCAAAATCGCGACGCTGATCGTGATTGCGAACTCGCGAAACAATCGCCCGAGAATCCCCCCCATGAACAGGACTGGAATGAAGACGGCGACCAGCGAAACCGTCATCGAGACGATCGTGAATCCGATTTCGCGCGAGCCATTCAGGGCCGCCTGCATCACACTCTCGCCCATTTCGATGCGGCGCACGATGTTCTCGAGCATGACAACCGCGTCGTCGACGACGAATCCGACCGACAGCGTCAGCGCCATCAGCGAAAGGTTATCGAGACTGAAATTCAAAAGATACATCGCGGCGAATGTGCCGACGATCGAAGTTGGCAGCGCCAGCGTCGGGATGATGGTCGCCCGGACGTTTCGCAGGAAGAGAAAGATCACCATCACCACCAGCGCCATCGCCAGCAGCAGCGAGAACTGCACGTCATTGACGGATTGTCGAATCGAGATCGAGCGATCGTTCAGAATGTCGAGATTGACCGACGCGGGAAGTTGCTGCTTGAACTGGGGAATCAGCGCCTTAATCGCGTCTACCACGGCAACAGTATTGGTACCGGGCTGACGTTGCACGGCCATCGTTACGCTGCGCCGGCCATTGAACCAACTCGCGACCCGGTTGTTCTCGACACTGTCGAGGACGTTCGCCACTTCTTCCAAACGCACGGGTGACCCGTTGCGATAAGCGACGATCAATTTACGAAAATGCGCGGCATCATCAAGTTGCGCATTCGTCTGCACCGTGAGATTCGAAAACTTGCCGTAAAGCGTTCCTGTCGCCGTGTTCGGATTGGCGTTGCGGATCGCCGAGTCGATGTCGTCGACGCCGATGCCGCGCGACGCCAACGCGTTCGGATCCATCTGAGCGCGCACCGCGTATTTCATCGCCCCGTAAACCTGCACCTGAGACACGCCGTCGACCATCGAGATGCGCTGCGCAATCAATGTCTCGGCGTACTCATCTATTTCAGGAAGCGACAGCACATCTGAATTCAACGCAAAGAAAAGAATTGGGCTGTCCGATGGATTTGATTTGCGCAGGCTCGGCGGATTCGGCATGCCGGGCGGCAGTTGCGGCAACGCGGCTGAGATCGCGGTCTGAACGTCTTGCGCCGCCGCGTCGATGTTGCGGCTCAGGTTGAATTGCAGAGTGATCGAGGTCGAACCCTGTGAGTTTGAAGAATTAATCGAATCGATGCCCGCGATGCCTGAGAATTGTCTTTCGAGTGGCGTCGCAACCGACGCCGCCATCGTCTCGGGATTGGCGCCGGGCAGGCTGGCATTGACGTTGATGGTCGGATAATCGACGGTCGGTAAATCGCTAACGGGCAGCGCCGCATAGCCAATCATGCCAAACAGCACGATGCCAACCATCACCAGCGTGGTCGTGATCGGACGCTGGATGAAGAGCTCGGAAATTCCGCGGCGCTGATTTGGATCGGACTTCCTGGACATGTAAACAATTCATCGCGTAGCGGTGCGATGATTTTAGCCGTGGGCTTCAACTAATTCCGTGGGTTAAAACCCATGGCTAAAATCAACTCGCCGCGCCGCGGCGGAGTCATCATTTCGGCTCAGTGCCATTACGCCGTGAGCAACTCGCGCCTTCTTCTGCGCCGCGCCACCCACTCCTGCATCTGTTCGAAGTACAGGTAAACGACAGGGGTGAGATAAAGCGTCACGACTTGCGACACCATCAAGCCGCCGACCACAGCCAATCCCAATCCGCGTCGGGATGCGGCGCCGGCGCCCCAACCGAGCGCGATCGGCAACGTCCCCATCAAGGCCGCCATCGTCGTCATCATGATTGGACGAAAGCGAATGAGGCACGCCTGGAAGATCGCTTCTTCGGCCGGCTTGCCGTCTTCGCGTTGAGACGTCAGCGCAAAGTCGATCATCATGATCGCGTTCTTCTCAACGATTCCGATCAGCATGATCAAACCGACGAACGCATATACATCGAGCTCGCGTCCGAACACCAGCAGCGTCAGCAGCGCCCCCAAGCCGGCAGATGGCAAGCCGGAAAGAATCGTAAACGGGTGGATGAAGCTCTCATAAAGAATTCCCAGCACGAGATAAATCACGAGCACCGCAACCAGCATTAGCAAAGTCAGATTTTGCAAGGACGACTGAAAGATCTGCGCGGTTCCCTGAAAGCTGGTGGTAATCGTGCCCGGCAGTGTCTTCTTCGCCAGCGCTTGCACCTCATCAGTCGCCGCGCTCAACGAAACGCCGTCGCGCAAGTTGAACGAGATGGTCGCCGAGGGAAGCTGGCTCAAGTGATTCACCAGCAACGGGCCCACCCCACGAGAGAACGTCGCGACTGTGCTGAGCGGAACTAAACGTCCGGTCGTGGTTTGGCCAGGTGCGGTCAATCCCGCCGGCGATTGAAAGGAAGTCACGACATTCGGCGAAGGTTGCGCCACCGCGCTTTGTACTTGATTAACTTGACTGGCTATGGCGGGCGTCGCGGTCGAATGAATGTAAAGCTGCCCCAGCGCTGATGGATCCTGCTGATACTGAGGGCTAACTTCGAGGATGACCTGATATTCGTTGGTTGTTGCATAGATCGTCGAGATTTGCGGCGTGCCGTAGGCATCGTTGAGCGCGTTTTCAATTTGCTGTGCCGTCACACCCACGGCGGCGGCCTTGTCGCGATCGATGTCGACATTAAGTTGCGGATTCTTGGTTTGAATGTCGCTGGTCACATCGAGCAATTCCGGCAACTGGGCCATCTTCTCGAGTAATTTGTTAGCGTTCGCATACAGTTCGTTTCGATCGGGCCCTTGCAGGGTCAACTGATAAGGACTCTTCGTAACTTGCCCGCCGACCTGAACCAGCGGCGGGTTCTGCAAATAGATTCGCATGCCGGGGACCTGGGAAAGGCGAGGCCGCAGATCATCGATAACGGCATCGACATCTTTCTTTCGCTGATTCGCCGGCTTGAGCAGAATCAAAATGTTGCCGGTATTACTCGCCGCACTGATGTCGCTCTCGCCAACGGTCGACAACACCCCGGAGACGTTCGGGTCTTTGCGAATCAGGTCGACGATCTGTTCCTGATGCCGGGACATCTCATTGAAAGAAATTCCTTCAGCGGCTTCGCTATAACCGACGATTTGCCCCGTGTCGTCATTTGGAATGAAGCCTTTCGGAATGATGTAGAACAGTGCGACGGTGACAAGAAAGAGCACGCCGCAGATTCCGAGCGTCAACGCGCGGTTCTCGAGTGCGATCTGGAGAGTCCGGCGATAACCGAGAAGCAGCCAGTCGTAGGCGCGTTCGGTGGCCTGATAAAACTTGCCGTGCTCGAGCGTGGGCTCGGCCGCAGGCATCCTGGCCTGCGGTTCACCGCCATCCCTGCCGGTATCTAAGCCATCCCTCACGGCCGAGCTACTGTCGGGTTCCCGATCCAGGTGGCTGCGATGCTTCAACGCCTTCAGCAAACGGCTACAAAGCATCGGCGTAAGGCTCAGAGACACGAAGCCTGAGACCAGAATCGCGACACTGATCGTGATTGCGAATTCACGGAACAGACGACCAAGAATACCGCTGAGAAACAGCACGGGAATGAATACCGCCACCAGCGAAACCGTCATGGATACGATCGTGAATCCGATTTCGCGTGAACCTTTCAAAGCGGCTTCCATCGCGTCCTCTCCTGCTTCCATGCGGCGCACGATGTTCTCGAGCATTACGACGGCATCGTCGACGACGAAGCCGACGGACAGCGTCAGCGCCATCAACGAAAGGTTGTCGAGACTGAACCCGAGCAGGTACATGATCGCGAACGTGAAGACAATCGACGTCGGCAGTGCCAGCGTGGGAATGAAGGTCGCGCGCACATTGCGCAGGAAAAGAAAAATGACCAGGACCACCAGACCGATGGCGAGCAGTAGAGAGAATTGAACGTCGTTAACAGATTCGCGAATCGATTCGGAACGATCATAGAGCACATCGAGTTTGATCGATGCGGGCAATTGTTGCCGGAAAGAAGGCAACAAATTGCGAATCGCATCGACCACCGCGACCGTGTTAGTTCCCGGCTGACGTTGAATCGTGAGCGTGACCACCTGCTGCCCGTTGTAGCGGCTCGCCAGACGATTGTTTTCAACGCTGTCGACCACGTTACCAAGATCGCGCAGCGCCACCGGGGCGCCATTACGATAAGCGACGATTAGCTGGCGATACTCTTCCGCGTTTGTCAGCTGACCGTTGGCCTGGACTGTCAAATTCTGATGAATCCCGTACAGCGTGCCGACTGGAAGATTCGTATTGCCGCGCTGCAAAGCGGTCGCAACATCATCGATACCGATGCCCCGCGAAGCCAGGGCGGACGGATCGACTTGCACACGCACGGCATATTTCTGTTCGCCGGTGACCAGCACTTGCGCGACGCCGCTGATCGTCGAAAGACGTTGGGCCAGCGTCGTGTCTGCGTATTCGTTCACCTTTGACAGCGGCAGCGCCGGCGAGCTGACCATCAGATAAACGATCGGCTGATCGGCCGGATTTACCTTCTTCAGCGTTGGCTGATTGGGCATGCCGGTCGGCAATTGCCGTGACGATTGGGCAATCGCGGTCTGCACATCCTGGGCCGCCGCGTCGATGTTGCGGCTGAGATCGAATTGCAGGGTGACCTGCGTATTGCCGAGCGTGCTGGTCGAGCTGACCGTGTTCAAGCCGGCGATGGTCGAGAACTGCCGTTCAAGCGGAGTGGCAACCGACGACGCCATCGTCTCCGGACTGGCGCCGGGAAGTTCCGCAGTTACTTGAATAGTCGGATAGTCAACGTTGGGGAGATCGCTTACCGGCAGCGCGCGATAGCCGATAAAGCCAAACAACACGATGCCCGCCATGATGAGAGTCGTGGTAATGGGGCGCTGAATGAAGAGTTCAGACATAAAAAAGTTTCGGGTTTCGAGTTTCAAGTTTCGAGTTAACGCCACCGTCTTTTCAAACTCGAAACTCGTAACTCCAAACTCGAAACTGTTTACTGATTTCCACTACGTTACTGCCCGCTTTGCTGCTGATTTCCTCCCTGCCCACGTCCGCCTTGCCCCTTGCTCTTCGCCTGCACTTTTGCGCCCGGCACAATACGCAGTTGTCCATCGGTTACAACCTGCTCCCCGGGCTTTAGTCCGTCTTCGATCACAGTCATTGATTCGATTGTCGTGCCGGTCTTTACCGTACGCATTTCGGCGGTGCTGTCGGCTTTGACCACGTACACGAATGACTTGTCCTGGCCAACTTGAACAGCCTGTGAAGGAACGACGGTCGCCTGGTTGGCGATGCCGAGCGTCAGCACAACATTGACGAACTGACCGGGATACAGGCGGCGATCATCGTTAATGAAAGTAGCTTTCAAACGAACTGTGCCCGTCGCCGGATCGACGGTGTTATCGACGAGCGAGAGTCTTCCCTTCACCGGACTGTTCTCATCACCGGGCACCTCACCCTGCACTTCGAGACCTTCTTTGCCCGTCGCTTGGCGAATGCGCACCAAATCGCGTTCCGGAACTGAAAATGTCACGTAGATCGGCGACGCTGACGTGATGGTAACCAGCGGCGTGGTGTCGTTCGCACGCACGAGGTTTCCTTGCGTCACGGCAAGGTTGCCCGTCTGGCCCGCAATTGGCGAGCGAATCGTCGTGTAGCTCAGTTGAACGCGCGCATTTTCGACATTCGCCTGTTCGGCTTTCTGCGCGGCCTGCAGGTTCGCAACCGCTGATTGATCGGCGCGCACGGTCGCTTCATCGGCGCGCTGCTTGGCGAGATCGTTGTCGTACTGCTCGCGGGGAATCACACCGGACTCAACCAGTTTCAAATCCCGATTCACCGTGATGCGATCATTCGCGAGAGTCGCTTCGTCGCGCGCGACGAAGTCGTTGCCCTGTCGCACCGCGGCCATCGCCTTCAGGAGATTCGCTTCAGCCTGGCTCAATTGTGCCTGCAAGGGACGGGGATCGATCGTAAACAGCAGATCGCCCCTTTTGACCTCCTGACCGGGAACAAAACCGACGCGCAGCAGCGTGCCTTCAACCTGCGAGCGCACTGCCACTGTATTTTGCGCTTCCGCGTTACCGATGCTTTTGATCTGAATCGGAACGTCCTGCTGAGTAACGGAAGCCACCTCGACGGGGACGACTTCGCCGGAGCCCCGCGCTCGGGCGCCCGAGGTTGCCGACTTTTCGCCCAGAAACCGCCACACAACGACAAGCAGAATCAAGAGAACGACGATGCTGACAATTTGAACAATCCGTGCACGCGTTCTGTTGGGACGATTGGCCGCGCGGGCTCGTCGGGAACTCTGCCCCGCGGCGACGCCTTCGCCGGCGCCGTCCGGACGGTTATTTGCGATTTGTTCTGGCAAAGTAATAGACATGGAAAAGTTGATTGTTCGCTTCGCACACAGCTCAATCTGTCTGCTTCTTCGAGGGCCTAAAATTGGGGGATAAAGCGATTTGGTCCGCACAAATATCGACGTTCGGGAAAAGCCGCCGGTTACAGAAACGTGCTTCGCGGATGTTGAGCTAGTTCAAGTACCGCCCGCGCGACTGCCGGCAAAAAGGCTTGACTTCGCGGCGCTCAATGACAAAACTGTGCCCGCATCTTGCCGTTCGAAACCTGCCAACGGAGCTAATTTTATGAGTTCGTTAAACCAACGTGTGCGCCGATCCATCACCGTGCTGTGCGTAGTTGCTCTGATCGCGACTTCGCTCGCGCAAACCTTTGCCCAACAACCCACGGTAACAAAACGACCGCTGACGCATGCAGACTACGATTCGTGGCGGTCGATTGTCTCGCCGCAGATCTCGCGTGACGGGAAGTTCGTCGCGTACGCCTACATGGCACAGGATGCCGACAGCGATCTCGTAGTGCGCAATCTCGCGACGAACGCTGAGTGGCGCGCGCCGCGTGGGTATCGGCCGCCGGCGCCCCCGCCGGACATTTCTCTGCCGAACTCCGGCGAGATCATTGCTGAGCAAGCGCGCTTGGTTCGTCCCGTTTTCACTGCGGATTCGCGCTTCGTCCTATTCGGCATTGAGCCGGACAAAGCCGACTTGAATAAGGCGAAGAAGGAAAAGAAAAAGCCTGAGGACATGCCGAAGAATGCGTTGGGCATGATGGAACTCTCAAATGGTCAAGTCGCCAGAATTGAACGCGTGAAGAACTTTCAAGTGCCGGAGGATGGCAGAGGCTTTGTCGCCTATCTAATGGAAGCCAAGGCAGTGCCGCCACCCGCGAAGGAAGGAGCAGCCAGGGAGAGTGCAACGACTCCGCCGGAGAACCTCGAGGACACGGACGATTCCGCACAACCGCCACAAACTGGTGGGCGTGGCGGCCGCGGCGCCAAGAAGGACTACGGGACCGATCTTCTTCTCAGAAACACGACGACCGGCGCGGACCGCACATTCAACGACGTGCTCGACTACACTTTGAGCAAGGACGCAAAGACGCTGGTCTTTACAGTGTCATCAAAAAATGAAGACATGAACGGCGTCTATGTCGTTTCCACCGCGAGCGATGCGGCTCCTGTCGCCGTTCTTTCGGGCAAAGGCAAATACCAAAAGCTAACCTGGGACGACGAGCAAACGGAACTGGCTTTCATCAGCGATCGCGACGACCAAACGGCGAAACAACCAAAATTCAAAGTTTATATGTGGGAGCGCGGCGGCGGCTCGCCTGTCGCAAATAGTGGCAGCGGAAACCCGACCGTGAGGGACGGTGCAGGCGGAAACCCGACCGTCAGGGAGGGTGCAGGCGGAAACCCGACCGTCAGGGAGGGTGCAAACAACCACTCTATGGCACCGCCCATCGCCACTGAAATCGTTTCAAACTCTTCTCCCGGTTTCCGCAAGGATTTTGTTGTCAGCGACAAAGCCAATCTTAGTTTTTCACTCGATGGCTCGCGACTGTTCCTGGGCGCGACAACTCCGCCTGAGCCGGATCGCAATCCCGATGAAGAGCCGTCGGCTGACGAAAAGGTGATGGTTGATTTGTGGCACTGGAAGGATGATTACATTCAGCCGATGCAAAAAGTTCGCGCTGAGCAGGAGCGTCAACGATCTTATCGCGCAGTGTATGTCGTCAAGGACAGGAAATTCGTGCAACTGGCTGATGAAAAGATGGAGTCGCTGACCGCCTCGAATGATGGCCGTATGGCGATTGGTTCCGACAATCACGCGTATCGCATCACGAATGATTACGATCCGGGAATGACGGATTATTACATCGTCAACGCGGAAGACGGCACGCGTAAGCTCGTCGCGCAGAAACAACGCTTTAATGTTTCGCTTTCGCCCAGCGGCAAGTACGCGATCTATTTCGATGGGAAGGACTGGAACTCGTACTCAGTCGCAACGGGCGCGAAATTGAATCTGACCAAGAATCTGGGCGTGAACTTCTTCGATGAAGATAATGACACGCCGGAGTTGCCGAGCTCATACGGCCTGGCGGGATGGACCAAAGATGACGCGTCGGTGCTGATTTACGATCGCTTCGATGTCTGGCAAGTCTCGCCTGACGGAAACGGCGCGAAGAACCTGACCGACGGCGTCGGTCGCCAAGACAAGATCGAACTTCGTTACGTGCGCCTCGATCCGAAAGAGCGCTCAATCGATCCAACTAAGCCGCTCCTGCTGCATGCGGAGAACGAAGTCACGCGCGACTCAGGTTTCTACCGCGATCGAATCGGTGGCGGCCTGCCGGAAAAATTGATCATGGGCCCGAAGGACTACAACAACCCGACCAAAGCGAAAGACGCCGACGTGCTGATGTTTACTGCGTCGCGCTTCGACGAGTTTCCTGACGTCTGGGTGACGGATGCAAATTTCAAAGCGCCAAAGAAAATCAGCAACGGCAACGCCCAACGCGCGCAATTCAAGTGGGGCACCGCCGAGCTGGTCAACTTTAGAAATACTGACGGCGCTGCGCTGCAGGGCCTGTTGTTGAAACCGGACAACTTCGATCCGAAAAAGAAGTATCCGATGATCGTTTACATCTATGAACGTCTGTCACAGGGGCTGCACGCATTTCGTAATCCCAGCCCCGGTACTTCCATCAATCCAACGTACTACGTCAGCAATGGCTATCTAATCTTCATGCCGGACATCGTTTACAAAACTGGTTACCCGGGCCGTGATGCTTTGCAATGCGTTCTTCCCGCGGTGCAGACCGTTGTCGATAAAGGCTTCGTGGACGAAAGCAACATCGGCATTCAGGGACACAGTTGGGGCGGCTACCAGATCGCATACATGGTCACACAGACGAATCGCTTCAAAGCTGCGGAGGCCGGCGCGGCGGTCGCGAACATGACGAGCGCTTACAGCGGCATTCGCTGGGGCACTGGTCTACCGCGTCAGTTCCAGTACGAGCACTCGCAATCACGCATCGGTGGTTCGCTTTGGGAATATCCGATGCGCTATCTCGAAAACTCACCGCTCTTTCATGCGGACAAAATTCAGACGCCGCTGCTGCTGATCAATAACGACGAAGATGATGCGGTGCCGTGGTACCAGGGCATCGAGTTCTATCTCGCTCTGCGACGCCTGAACAAAGAGGCGTACATGTTCACGTACAACGGCGAGAAGCACGGCCTCCGGAAGCGCATCAATCAGAAGGACTACACGCGCCGCATGCAAGAGTTTTTTGATCACTTCTTGAAGGGGGCACCCGCAGCTGAGTGGATGGAGAAAGGGATTCCCTATTTGCAGCGCGAAAAAGAGAAGGAAAAGTATCGCGTGGCTGACGTATCCGAAGCTCGCCCATAATGCATCAGCGGCGTAGCGGCGAAATATTTACAGTCGAATGCCAATCTTCTTGATTAGCGAAGTATGAGGACTTCCCGAGCTATGAACATCTCGGGCCTACGGCACGAGCGTACCGGTCCAGCGCAACGACAGTTTTGGATTTCAAGGGAACTCTAATCGCTGGCTGCCCTCGCTAACACTGGGGTTTCCGACACAAAAAAAGGCGGCCGAGCGGCCGCCTTCTTTCATGAAGGGATTTTGAATCGGCCCTTGCATGAGTGAAGAACTGACCGGCCGCTATTGTGCGACGAAGTTGTACGTCAGATAGCCGTTGATCCTCGTTGGTTCGCCATTTACTGACGTCGGAGTGAACTTTGCCTGGCGTGCCGCATTGACAGCGGCCGCTTGCAGCAACGGATGGCCCGAGACGGCTTTCGCTGCGACGACGTTTCCGGTCTCATCCACGATGACCTCAACCGTAACGGTTCCGGAGGCTTTAGCGGCGCGGGCAATCGGCGGATATTCGGGCTTCGGCAAGCTCGAGGCCTTTCCATTGAGCTCGCCGCCTTCGATGGCGCGACGGCGCGTGGCGTAACCTATAGTTCCCCGTTCTGTCGTATACCCGGCGCTCTCTTCTTCTTCCCGCTTTTCTTCCTTGCTGACGCGAAAGACACTGCCATCAACCGCGTTAACGAGAACATGAGTTCTTACTGGCGACGAGTCATTCGAAAGAATCACCACGTGGTAAAGCACGAGACTCGGCTTCGCCAGCTCGACTTCGGTTGACCAACGTTCTCCCACCAGACTGCATTCAATAACCTTTCCCGGACTGGCACTCGTAGCGATCTGAATCGCCCGGTCCATCGAAATCTGGGCCATTCCGGCAAGGGTCGCATTTCTTTTCTCTTCCGATTCGCGTTCGGCCCGGCGTCCGGCTTCGTTCTCATTCGTGCGGACGCGAAATTCCTTCTCCTTGTACTCGGCCTTTTCGCGTTCTTCCTTTTCCCGGTAGGCGTCGGCGCCGCTGCCGTCAGGCGAAAAGTAAAACTCGACCAGCAGGTAAAATGACACTGGCTGACCATCTTTCATCGCCGCTTCGAAGCGCCACTTGTGGACGGCCGCAACTGCCGATTCGTCGAGGGATGGGAACAGCGATTTCTTCACCTGAACATTCTGCAGCGAGCCGTCATGACCAACCGTAACTCCGAGCACCACCGTGCCGGTAATCTGTTTCTCGCGCGCGTCGGACGTGTATTCGGGTTCGACTCGATAAGTCACTCTCGCTTTGCGGTTCTGGCCGGCGCTCTCGAGCAAGGCAAGCTTTTCTCTCGCTTCGCGCACCCGCGCATCGTTGCTCGGGTAATCAGTTTCGATCTTGGCGAGATACTCGCGCATCTTTTTTAGGTCTTCTTCATTGACGGTGCTGCTCTTTGCGTACAGCTCGAACTGCGTGCCCATCTTGTCGAGATCTTCCTGCTGATAGCGAAACTCCGCAGCCGCTCGTTCATGCTCCTCCAAATTCTTTTTCACTTCGCGCAAACGCTCTTCGATTTCCTTGCGCTGCGTTTCGTTGGCGCCTTTCAGTTTCTCGCTGAGGTCCTGGGCTTGTTCTCGTAGCCCCTGCAACGACTTCTCTAGTTGCTGTTTTGCTTCTTTCTCTTGGGCGGCGGTTTGCGTGGGTTCTTGAGCATAAACGTCGAGTTTCAGCGCTAACTTTGCGCCTACAACGCAGGGCGCAGCCAAAACTAGCGCGGCCGCAATCAATAAACTTCGCGGGGAGCGTGACTGTCGGTTCTTTGAGTTCAGCAAAGACATGATCCTTACCTCCAGAATGTCCGATTGGTTTAATCCAATAGTCGTGTCAGATATCAGTCGCGGCGACAAAGGCGCTGATCCGATTAATCGCATCAGCGAATGGGCATAGGTCTCTGCATTCAAAAGCTTCGCCGCCACAATCTCATCGCAGCAAAGCTCTCGCGTCTGTCGGATGCGCCGGCGCACCAGCACGGCTGCGGGATGAAATGACAGTGGCAAATAGCTGGTTTCGAAAATTAAGTTCCACAGGTAATCGCGCCGGGCGACGTGCACCAACTCATGCCCGATCGCGGATAACAACAAGTCGCGATCAGTTTGTTCCAGCAAACTTTCCGGCAGCACGATTATCGGATTCATTACGCCGAGTGTGATGGGCACCGGCACATTCGGTGAATGAAGGACGCGAACGCGTTTCACGCCAATTAACCGGCCGCAACGATCGACGATCACCTTCAAATGGTCAGGCAGCGGCGAATCCAGGGCTCCGCGCACGATTGACTGCGTCCGGCGCCAGGCTCGCAAGAGAAGTAGAAGCCTGCACAACAAGAAGCCGATGTAAATGGCGAAGAGACTAACCGCCACGCGCATGGGGAGGCTTAAAGAGTTCCGGGAAAGAATTGGGCGTCTTGCTGTTGTGCCAGTTGTTGCCAGCGCCTGAACACCAGCGTCATCAGCGATCTCGACGTCAGGGGAGATGATGCGAGTAATGACGACAGGTCCTGAAGCAGCCCGGGCGTCGCCTGGGTTGCGAACCGTGACCGGCTTCCGCAGAGCGCTAATGCTGAAAAGCGGAAGCATGATGCAAGTGAGAAGCGTGACGATCCACAACGCGTGTCGATAGCGCACCGCGATCCCACGCAATAGCCAATCGGCGAATGCCGCAAACGCGACAACCAGCGCGGCCTGCCAAATGGCATTTAGGAGAAACGTGAGTACCGCTTGAGTCAAAAGTTTCATTTCTTCTCTCCGCGGTTCTCTTCAATTAGTTCCTGCAAGCGCGCGAGTTTTTTAGGCGTCAGATGCTTTGTCTCAACCAGGCTCATCACCAAACTCTCAGCCGAGCCGCCAAACAGACGATCGATGATGTCGCCAATGTGCTGCCGCGTTACATAGCTACGGCTTACCACTGGCGTGTAAAAGTACGCGCGGTCCTTCAGCGCCCGCTTTACCTTGCCTTTGCGATGCAGGATGTTGGCATCGTCTGCACGGTTGTGTAAGCGAGCGACCGCTTCAGTTTCTGCTGCACCGTCTGCACGTTAGCGGGCCCCCCTTCCCAGAGTACGTGCATTATTTCCAACTCGAGCGGCGTTAGTTTTTCAGCTTTTCCGTGCGGCACTTTATCCTTCTCCTAATCGTTTAGGAGCTTATACGCCCCAGCCCCTGGCGTTGTCAACTAAATTTTTAGGAGATACGCGCGGCGCGGTCTAGAAGTGTCTGGATTGCACCAGCACCTGAAACGAGGCGGCCATGCCGGTTGGCACGATCAGCTCGCGGCTGCTCGTCGTGAAATTCAGCAGTTCAACCGGATCGGAGATCTGAGTCGTCGCGCGCCCGAGTTCGTTGGCGGCTCCCTCGCTCCACAAAAACTCGTCCAGTCGTTGCAGGCGCAGAGTTTTGAAGCCATTTCGTTCACCAGCGGCAATGACCTGGGTCCAATCGACAGTTGTCGTTAAATCATATTCGCCGGGATGGGACAGCAAATTGTCAACGAATTGATGTCTGTGAAAGGCTCTGAGAGTTCCTCGAAATCGACTTTGATCGTTAAGCAGATCGTTTCGTTCAGCGCCGTAATCTACAGATATCAACAGGCCGCGGCCGATGATTTCTGCCGCCCGCGAAATGAATTGTTCAACGCCGAGATTCACCTCGTAAACCTGGCTTTCGGCGAGGTGGAGCTTGATACGCGAGCAATACTCGGCAACTGGCGCGGTCAAATCACTCTCGATCCAGACGAAATTGCTGTCACTCAACCCAACGCAGAGCTCTCGCAGCTTTCCGTTGCGGCCAATAACGCGATTGACTGGGAATGCATCGAACAGCTCATTGGAAAAGATGACTGCATGAGGAATTCGCCCGTCGATTTCAGCCAGCGAACGAAACTGAATCCGATCCTTAAACGCCGCGAGCTTGGTTAGCGCCTGCGCGCGCGCGTTGCCACTAATCTCAGCAATGAAGTAGCGCGTCGCGGCAAAGACTTTTGGAAAGTCACGCTGTAAAGTCGCTAAGACCGCGCGCGCGCAATCGCCCGCGCCGCCGCCAACTTCGATGATCGCGAATTCGTCAGGCGCGGCAAGATCGAAATACGCTTTCATGAAATAGCGCGCGAAGACCGCGCCGAACAATGGGCTTACCTCCGGCGCCGTTCGATAGTCGCCACTTCTTCCCTGCCGTACCCGCGCCGTGCAGTAGTACCCCTCGCGCTCATCGTAGAGCGCGCTCTTCATCCATTCGTAGAAGCTGATCGGTCCTTCGCGCTGAATGCGCTCTCGCAGGCGGGCTTCGAGACTCAACTTTTTTCTTCAGATTTTTCGAGCAGCTTGGTGGTGTGATCCGGCACGCTGGTCGGCGGCACGATTTCCGCTGTGTCCGGCCGTTGAGGCCACGGCTGCGTGTTAACTGCGGGAGCCGGTAAGGCCGCAACGCGCGCCGGCGCAGGCGACACAGCCGGTGGCATGTATGATGGCGCCGACACGTAAGGCGGTGGCTTCGCACCCTCTTCGAAAATCGCGGCAAACAACGTGCGGAGCAATCCGCCGACGAAACAGATGATGGCACTCATGGCGGCGAAGAAAGCGAAGACCTCGGAGATGCGGCCGTCGGAGAACGCTGACATCACCCCAAACAGTGGGACTATTAGAATGCCGGCGAGAAAAATGATCACGCCCTGCATCACGCCTGTGCGCTTCTTTGAGACTTTCGATTCGCCTGATTCAAAATGCGGCAACATCCCGCTGTTGCCAAGCAGATACATGACGCCTTCCATCAGGAACCCGCAACGCGAACAGAACCGCATTGAATCGGTGGCTTGTTGTTGGCCGCATCTGGGACAAAACATAAAAGCGGTGATCAGTGGTCAGTGGTCAGTGCTTCAAAAACCTTGAATGCGCGCTGCTGATGATGCCTTGCTCTTTTCAGAGTGTCCAGCAAAAAAGCCAAAATTTGCTGCCCGCCCGCGGGTGTCATTATCTCTTTGGAAAGATCCGCGTCGTCCTTGAAGGCCAAAAACGCGCGACTCCGCAGGTCTTCTACTTCGCTGAGATATTCCAGCACTTTGGCCCGCGTATTCAAAGTCTCGGGCAATGTCCATTCAAACGGATCGTCCCAGAGATTCGCCGTTAGGCCGCCAAAACTCTGTTCAATCACCGCCCCGCACCGCAGAATCTGTTCGCCGCAAGTATCGTGGAAACTCGCTTCCGCGGGTCGCGTGTACAGCAATTCGGCTGGAAGGTTCGCGATGAAGTCGCAAGAAATCTTGTGAATCTCCGCGAACTGCTTATCGAGATTATCAACCTGTTGTTTGATTGAGCTCATCGAGCATTGATTCAGAAGATGCGAATCAATGAGTTTAACTCGACTTTGCCGATTTACACTTCCGCTTTGCTTTCAAACGGCAGGTCTGGCTGAGCGTCGAAGGCGCGATCTCGTTTGTATACATAAACACGGAGTGCAAGCAGAAGCATTCCAAGCGCAACCGCTATCCAAAGAATCGACCAGAAGATTGCCGGTACCCCGGTCGCGCTCGCCATGTTAACTGCATCATTCGGAACTGCGGGAGCAAACGGCGATGAAAGGAAGAAGACGGTTTTCAGATCGAGCAGTGCATTCAGAATACATTGCACCGCGATCATGCTCACGATGAAAAGCGCGACGCGTTCGGAAGTCCATCTTCCGATCGCGTAGAGCCCCAGCGAAATCACCACGCCCGCAATGAAAGTGAACGGCACGTTCCACCACGAAGACCCCGGACCGGAAAAGATCGGCTTGAGAAAGCCAAAGACAAACGTCAGAAATAGAATTAGAAATGCCGAGACAAATAGAATCACGCGTGCCGCGGCTGCGCGTCGAATCAAAACGAGCATGACTGCCCCGAAAGCCATCGCGCCAAGATAACCCGCACTCGAAACAAACATCTGCGAGAACGTTCCGCCCTGAGTGGTGTAAGTCTCACCCGCGCCATTCATTGAAACGCTGAGGCTCATCACTGAGTTTCCCGTCATCAGGGCGGCAATCGCGTGCCCGCCTTCGTGGATAAAGGTGACAAAGATGCGGAAGGGATACGCGAGAATTTCCGCGTACGGTATGAACCAAAGTGCAATCGAGATTCCCGCGGCGAAGAGAAGCGTCTTTGCCTGAGGTCGCGCGCCTGCTGCCAGTCGGTATTTCATCACTTCACTGAACGCAAATTACCGTAAGCTTGTTCCGTCATCATTCGGCCGCACGTAATCGCCCGATTTACCGCCGGTTTTGAGCTCCAAACGGACTTGCGTGATCGTCATCGACTTGTCCAGCGCTTTGCACATGTCATAAATCGTCAGCGCCGCGACAGAAACCGCGGTCAACGCTTCCATTTCCACGCCGGTTTGGGCGCGCGTGCGGACTTCTGATTCGAGATACGCGCCGTCGTCACGAACTTCTGCGCGCACTTCGACGTGGGTTAGCGGCAGCGGATGACAGAGTGGAATCAGTTCAGCTGTTCTTTTGGCGGCCATGACTCCCGCCAACCGCGCGGTTTCGAGCGGATCACCCTTCGGAGTTGTATTGCTCCGGATCGCCGCAACTGTTTCTGCGGACATCAGGACACGCGCTGAGGCAACGGCGCATCGCACTGTTACTTCTTTCGCGGAAGTGTCCACCATCTGCGCGCGACCTTGTTCGTCAATGTGCGTGAGTTTCGCCATGTATCTATGCGGGCAATCGGCATCCGCTAACGATCGAGCCAGCCACAACTTTCTTCGCGTCAGCCGGAATATTGATCAGTGCGGTAGCGCGCGCGAAGGAAACAAAATCGGATGAGCCGCCCCATTTCAAAGGATCAGCCAGTAAAGTCCCGTCTTCGTCAGTCCGCAAAATAGCGGGCACATAGCTCTCGCGACCTTGCGAACCTTTCACATCGCGCGTGAGGACTGCGGCGAACCTGGGCAATGATGTCTCACTCGCACCTTGCATTGCACGCAATGCCGCACGCACAAACAGATTGAAGGTCACCGCCACCGAAACCGGATTGCCGGGCAATCCGAAGATCAGCGTCTTTCCGATGCGGCCGAACACGGTCGGCTTTCCCGGCCGCAACGCCACCCGCTCGAAAAAAATTTCCGCGCCGAGGTCCTTGAACGCAGTTTTTGTGAAGTCATAAATGCCCATCGAGACGCCGCCCGAAGTAACTAGCACATCGCAGTCATCGACTGCGGCCTCCATCTGGTGTTTCAATTCGTCTCGGTCATCGCCGGCGAGTGGCAGACGCTTGACCGTGGCGCCGGCGAGCTTTGCGTACGCCTCTATTGTGTAGTTGTTTGAGTCACGAATCTGATCGCGACCGGGCTTTTCGTTTACATCGACGAGTTCACTGCCCGTCGCCATCACAGCAACTCGCGGACGTTTGCCGACTTTGACCTGCGCGTAACCAAACGACGCAAGCGTCGCGATTGTCTGCGCATTGATATCTTCACCAGCACGCAAGACGGTTTCGCCAGACTTAATTTCAGATGCCTGTTTGACAATCGAGCGACCGGTTTCAACAGCTTCGAGAATCTCAACCGTGCCTGCGCCGTTCGGCTCACGCGTTAACTCAACCTGCTGCACAGCATCAGCGCCAGTTGGAACCGGCGCGCCCGTCATGATGCGCACAGCTTCACCGGAGTTCATCTCATGATGCCACCCCGCGCCCGCGGCCGACTCGCCGACAATTCTTAGTTGAGCCGGTGTGTTCACGACATCGGCTGCGCGTACCGCGTAGCCATCCATCTGCGCGCGATCGAACGGCGGGAGATCGGTGTCCGCGACAATGTCTTCAGCAAGAATTCGATTCAACGCGTCCGGCAGAGCGATTTCTTCGCTTGCCAGTTTCGGCGTCTGTTGAAGAACAATCTGAATCGCCTGACCGATGGGAATCATTTAACGTGAGTCTAAGAGCAAACGGTGCTGGTCTTCAAATTAGAAATTAGCGTTGGAACTGTCCTGGTTTGCAGTTTTTCTCTGTGTCTCAGTGCAGCCTTTGTGTCTCTGTGGTGAAAATAGCTTACGAAAAAGTCCACCACAGAGGCACTGAGATCCACAGAGATACTGAAAAATGACGTTAGCCAGAGTGGCGTGCTTCCCGCGTGAGACGCAGAAACACTTCCTCGAGCGATTCACGATGCGAAGCGATCTCCTGCACCCGGAACCCGTTTTGGACCAGGAGCGCGTTGATGTCTGGCACGACTTCATCGGCAACCTGCAAGTAAAGAGATTCATCTCCATTACGGGTGACCGTCAGCCGCCGATCTTTCGCAAGCAATTCGAACGCTTCGGCAATCCGATCCGTCGTCAATTTGATTCGCTGGCCTTCCGCCATGAGTTCTTGCACCGCACCCTGATAAAGCAGCCGACCACTATCGATGATCGCCACACGGTTACAAATCTGCTCGACTTCGTGAAGCAGATGGCTCGATAGGATCACGGTGAGGCCACGCTCCTCACGCAGCCGCCGGATCAAGTGTCTGACTTCGGACAGTCCCTGTGGATCGAGTCCGTCGGTCGGTTCATCCAAAATTATCAACTCAGGATTTGGGAGGAGCGCCTGCGCAATTCCCAGCCGTTGCTTCATGCCATGTGAATATGCGCGCACCGGATCACTCGCTCGTTCACGCAATCCCACCAACTCCAATACTTCTTCAACCGCGCGCACCGCGGCCCCACCAGACATCGCGGCCAACATTCGCAGGTTCTGTCTTCCCGAGAAGTTTTCGTAAAACGCAGGCGCTTCGATCATGGCGCCCACGCGCTTCAACGCTGCGCGCGACCGGCGAGACATATCCTGGCTGAGCACTTGTACCCATCCTGAAGTCGGGCGCACCAGTCCTAAGGCCATGCGAATGGTCGTCGATTTTCCCGCGCCGTTCTGGCCGAGAAAGCCAAACACGTCGCCTCGTTCAACCGCCAGCGACAAGCGATCGACGGCTATGCGGCGTCGATATCGCTTTGTTAGTTGATCAGTTTGTAGGACTAATTGACTCACAATTTTCGATTGGCCTACAGAGCGACTTCGATTAGCACGGGCCAATGATCCATTTTTCCCACGGCCGCATCGCGTAGAACTTCCGCTCGTCGCAGCGCCACGGTCTCAGGCGGACCGAAAACATAATCGATACGGCGATCGTCAACCGCGGTGTAACCGGCCTCGCGGCCGAGGTCGCGAAAGTACTTCAACACATAGCTGTATGCCTCACTGTCGTTTTTCACGTTGTCGGTGTACAGGTGTGATTCGTCTTTCGCGTTCAATTCAAAGTTAAAATCTCCCGCGACAAAGACCGCGGAGTCGTTTGGACGATTGCGAGCCCAATCAACGACGTCGCCCGTAAACACTCGTCGTCGCTCAGCTTTGAAAGCATCTGCGTGCGCGCTCACAAATACGATCTGCGGCAGCTCTGGGCGAAGGCGAAACGTAGCGGCAACAGCATACTTCTGATCCGCGGCGAAGTTATCAAAGCGAGCGCCGCGAGCTTTGACGAGCACTGCCGTGACGCGATCGGCGCTCCCAGTCGGCGCGATCGCTCCCTGGTAACGGTTGTGAAGAAAGCCGAGCAGAACTTTAAGCTGATCCGGGCCAGTCAATTCCTGTAAAGCAACCGCGTCCGGGTCTTTACTCAAAATGGTGTCCGCCACCGCGCGCAGATCCTTTGTATGGGCACGGCTGTCATCCTCAAGTGCGGCATAACCTATGTTCCAGGTGAGCAAGCGCAGGCGTGCACCATCGTGTTGACCTGACCCGAGCAGAGAACGGGAACGCGACGGATCGAACCTGATCGCGCAGGCGATCATCAGCAAGGCAAGAACAGTCAATAGAATCTTCGCCCACATTTTCAGGTCTTAATGTCCTTGCGATCGAAGATCGTCAAAGCCAGTAACAAAATGCCGAAAGTATAAGCGCCGCAGAGGCTGCCGTAATGACGAAAACTTTCCCACGGAATCTCGGGCTTGAACACGTCGCGCCAAAAGTCCATGTCGGTGGTGAAGAAGTAAGGCCGCAGGTGTTCAAAGAATTCGACGCGGCCAATAATCAGAAATACCAGGTACAGAGCCAAGGTGGCCACCGTCGCCACCGCGGGACTGTCAAACAGCACGGAGAACAGCATCGCGATCGCGGCAATTACCAGAAGTGCCCAGGTTCCAGAGAAGCTCGCGTAGGCGAAACGCAAAAGGGCCTCATCGCGTAGCAACTTGCCGGGCTCATCCACCAAATTGAGCGCTCCCGGATAAAGTTGTAGGTCACCCCAACCCACGAACAGGAGTCCAACCAGCAGATTCAAACCGATGAAGAAGGCGACCAGCAGGTAAGTATAGAAAGCGACCATAGCGAATTTCGACATCAGTAACGAGACCCGCGTTATGGGCCGCACACAAATCATGCGCAAGGTTCCGGCCTGACGCTCGCCGGCGATCTGGGCGCCAGAGATCATCGCCACAAAGACCGGAATCAACAAGCTGAAGGAAAACAAGACCGAGTAAAGCGCGAACGTGAGGCCGTTGAAATAACTCTTCGATTCGTAAGTGTACTTGAACTGTGAGGTCACTCCTTCGCCCGCCTTGCGCTCGGCGTACGTATAGAATCCCCAAAGCATCAGGGCGACGAATGTTGTCAGGACAACAAATGAAAGCTGGAAGCTTCTGGAACGGACCAGCTTCAGGAACTCAAGTCTAAGTTGAGTGATCATCTCTTCGATCGTCCCAGTGGGTCCATCATCACAGGATGTACCACTTGCGGAACTTGAAAATAAGCCCTGTCGTGAATTGGCAGCACGAGGGACATCCCTAGGTGGGCTTTGTGGCAATCCACGGCGCATGACCCAATACGCCCGCAGATCGTCTTAGGTTCTCATCCAAAACAAAAAGAGAGTCAGCGCCTTTGAAGACCCTAACTCTATTTGGCTTGGTAACAGATCAATGGCGGAGCCGAGCCGACCGGACTCGAACCCGCGACCTCCGATGTAACAGGCGAAAAGCCCGGCACGCGAGATAGGCTTCCGGCGCCGCAAAAGCTATTGGGCGACAATCCGACCAACCACGTCGGAGATTCATTGAATCTATCCACCCGAAGAAGCCATCGCCAGTTTCAATCGAAATGGTAACAAGACCCACATTCGAACCCCTTAAGGCTAGTGAACAAAAAAATTTAAGCCGCTTAGCAACTTATTGCAATAAGGGCTTGACAGTTTCGCAGTCATCAGCGGAATATGATTCCCAATCCATCCGCGTGGGCCGCTACGCGTAAGATTCGAAACCCGGTTTGGGCTCGCCTGGGATGAGCCAGTCCGCTCTCATGACTCAGCGGAGCGTCCGGGTTTGGGGCCTCTGCGCGGTGGACAGGCCAACGGAGTCTCACGGACAAACAGGCGTTGGCAAATAGTCCTCCGCTGTCGCACGACGGGAAACGAGGACGAAATCCGCAGGATGAAGGACTCACAACTTCCATTCAAGGAGAATCGGTCATGCATTCAATTGGCAAAAAGAACAAGTACATGGCGTTCCTATTCATGAAGATCAGCAAAGAATACTTTGCTTTAGGGCGCGAAGGTATTAGCAAGGTTTCAGCGCCCCATGTAAAGGAGCTAACGCCTTTCAAAGACATGCTTACACACGTGGTCTGTACTGGTTTGGACGGGCGGTATGATCAGATTACTGTCATCGAGGCAGATAGTCTTGAACAAATCCACGAAGCGGCCGTCTCCTTCAAGGTCGGTGCTAAGGCCAAATACATTGACGTAACTGATGTTGTGGTCGGCATCAAAGCGCCACCGCGCGGCGCGCAGGCGGGTACTAAGGCTTAACCTGCACGTAGCCCCGTTTCGAATCTAGTTTCTACTATGCCTCTGGAAATCGTTCGCGCTTACGGGTGAAGTGTGTCGACAGGTTCTAAAGAATTCCTTCCGTCTCGATGCTCACGCCGACTGGCAGCGGCCCTGATGTTGAAATAATTGCCAAGGTATGAGCACCTAAT
>Ga0207709_10000697_pt1 | contig 27098 bp, 21 predicted proteins | sample KBSM34metaG_FD_184397 | JGI IMG/M metagenome (GOLD analysis project Ga0207709, IMG submission 184397) | Miscanthus rhizosphere microbial communities from Kellogg Biological Station, Michigan, USA - KBS M3-4 metaG (SPAdes) (version 2) | ecosystem: Host-associated > Plants > Roots > Rhizosphere >...
CCTCGCCCTGCACGCCGCGGGCGCAGATCACGTAGAACACGTAGGTCGCCTCGATCGAGGATTCCTCCAGCGGCCGGCGGTTGATCCGGTTCACCACCGGGCGCAGCAAGGTGTTGCTGAGCAGCACGAACAGCGCCGCCAGCACCGCCTCGGCGACCAGCCCGGCGCCGGCGCAGGCGCCGACCGCGCCGGACCCCCACAGCGTGGCCGCGGTGTTCAGGCCGGTGACGTTGGCGCCTTCCTTCATGATCGCGCCGGCACCGAGGAAGCCGATGCCGGAGACCACGTAGGCCACCACCTGCACCGCGCCCTGGGTACCGCCATGGATTTCGAACAGGCGGTCGCCGAGCGAGACGAAGATGGCCGCGCCGACCGCGACCAGGGTGTTGGTGCGCAGGCCGGCGGTGCGCTGCCGCACCTGCCGCTCGAAGCCGATGAGCGCGCCCAGCGCGAAAGCGGTGGACAGGCTCACCAGGGTGTCGAGCAGCGAGGCGAGATTGAACAGGCGCAGCGCTTCCATCAGCGCGGCGACCGGTGGCGGAGCGGAGGGGTCATCGCAATGCCTGCGGAGATGTCGGACGACAGGGACCGGGCATGATGCGGCAGATGCGTGGCAATCGCGCGTCGCAGCGCCGCCGCCGAATCCGACCACCACCCCAGCATCCTCTGCCGCCAGCCCGGCAGCATCGCCACGGCGGGACCGGGCTGGCACAGGCGCCGCCGCGCTGGCCGCGACAGACGCACCAGCACGCGGATGCGGTCCTCGCCCGGCAGCAGCGACAGCGCATCGGCGAGCACGCGCCCGGGGAAGCCGGACAGGGCCTTGGCAAACGCGCGCACGCCATGGGCGGCGAGCAGCTGGCACAGGATATCGGCGCGGTGCATGGCCACCGCCGCGCGCAGCGCGCGTTGCAGGGTGCGTTGGAAACGGGACGTGTACAGCAGCATGAGAACCTCCTTCCGGCGCGCTGCCGGAAGGGGCGCCTCACCCTTGCGGATGGGCGGACGTCTCCGGGGCGGGACCGGGCAAGCGTGAACAGGACAGCGCAGGCGGGAGCGTGGCGATGGCGCCACGCGGATGCGGGTCGGGGTCCATGGCGGTCTCCTGATGAGGGCGGAACGTGCGCGGTTGCGGCGTCGGCGGCGGACGCAGGCGTTGCGGGCGTGGACGCGGCGGCGGCATTGGCGCTGCGACAAGACACGGCGTCCGCACGCCGCCAACGCGGGCGAAAGTGGGGACGCACGAGGTCTTGCCGCGCTGGCCGGGCTGCAGCTTCGCGACGCGGCAAAGCTTGGCATACGTGGCCTGGCGACGGCCACCGCGCATGCGGCGCTTTTTCATGGCCATGCGCATCGCCCGCCTATACCAACGTATCGCCATGGGCAAAGGCAGCGCCGCGGCGGCACGCGCTGCGCAGGAACGGTTACGGCATGCCGTTGCGGCCGTGCGCCAGAAAGCCCGGGCGTGCCGACAGGCGTTCGTAGTACGCCGCCACCGCCGGCAGCGGCGGCCGCTGCATCGGCGTGGCCATCCAGCGCTGGGTGGACAGGCCGAGCACGATGTCGGCCAGAGTGAAGTCCGCGCCCGCCGCATAGGCGCCGGTGCGCTGCAGCTGCGCGTCGAGAATGCCCATGTGCCGGTGCCAGCCGGCCACGCCCTGCGCCAGCGCCTGCGCATCGCGATGCGCGGGGCTGTCGCGGACCAGCGCCATGAACGCGTAGCGCCAGGCGTTGTTGAGTTCGGTGGCCTGCCAGTCCATCCACTGCTCGACCGTTGCCCGCGCCTGCGGCGCGGTCGGCAGCAGGTCCGCACGCTGCTGGCGTGCCGCCAGGTAGCGGCAGATGCTGTTGGACTCCCACAGCACGAAGTCGCCGTCGCGCAGCACCGGCACCAGCGCGTTCGGGTTCAATGCGCGGAACGCCGGCGTGTCCACCGCGGCGAAGCCGGTACCGTAGGGCAGCTGCTCGATCTGCAGGTCCAGTTCCGCGCACAGCCACAGCACCTTGCGCACGTTGATCGAGGACGATTTGCCGTAGAGGGTGAGCATGGAAATCCGGGCCAGGTTGGAGCGATCGAGCCTGCATCAGTACGTCGCCCTGTGCAATGCAGCCGCAGCGCGGTCGCCGAGATGGCGCGGACCGTGGCGCGCCTGGCTTGCACCATCGGCAGGCCCTCCGCGCAGGCACGGCAGTGCGAAGGTCGCCGCATGGCGCAGCGCCTGAGACGCGGCCGGCTACACTGGCGGCATGCAAACCGATCCCCATTTCCTGATCCTGGCCGGCCTGCTGTGCGCCGTGCTCGTGCTGCTGCTGGCGTTGTTGCTGCGCCGGACCAACCACACGGCGCTGGAGCAGGCCCTGCGCGAGGAACAGCGCGGCGGCCGCGGCGAACTGCGCGAGCAGCTCGACAGCCTGGCGCGGCAGCAGGACGCGCGCAGCGAAGGCTTCGCCCGCCATCTCGCCGACCTGTCCACCCGCACCGACCAGCGCCTGGACCTGCTGCGCGAGGCGCTGACCGAAGACGCCCGCCGCGGCCGGGTCGAGGCCGGCGAGGCGCAGCAACGCGTGGCCGAACTGCTCAACCAGCGCCTGGTCGAAATGCGCAGCCAGCTCGACGCGTTCGGCCAGCAGCAGGACGCGCGCATGCTGCAGTTCGGCCAGCAACAGAGCGAGCTGATCGCGCGCATCGACGCGCACCTGACCGCGCTGCGCGAGACCCTGGTCGAGGATGCGCGCAAGGGCCGCCTGGAAGGCGCCGAGTCGCAGCAGCGCTTCGCCGACACGCTCGGCCAGCGGCTCAACGAACTGATCCAGCGCAACGAGCAGCGCATCGGCGAGATGCGCAGCACCCTGGAAGAGCGTTTGAAGGAACTGCAGGCCGACAACGCGGCCAAGCTCGAGCAGATGCGCGGCACCGTCGACGAGAAGCTGCAGACCACCCTCAACACGCGCCTGGACGCATCGTTCAAGCTGGTCTCCGAACGGCTCGAGCAGGTCCAGCGCGGGCTGGGCGAAATGCAGCAGCTGGCCACCGGCGTCGGCGATCTCAAGCGGGTGCTGAGCAACGTCAAGAACCGCGGCGGCTGGGGCGAAGTGCAGCTGGAGAACATCCTCGAGCAGACCCTGACCCAGGAACAGTACGCGCGCGGCGTGCGGGTGCGTCCAGAGCGCAACGAGGCGGTCGATTTCGCGGTGCGCCTGCCCGGCCGCGGCCACGAGGACACGCCGGTGTGGCTGCCGATCGATGCCAAGTTCCCGCGCGAGGACTACGAGCGGCTGCTCGACGCGCAGGAGCAGGGCGATGCGGACCAGGTGCTGGCGATGGGCGCGCAATTGGAGCGCGCGATCCGGGTGCAGGCCAAGTCGATCAGCGACAAGTACATCGCGCCGCCGCACACCACCGATTTCGCGGTGATGTTCCTGCCCACCGAGGGCCTGTACGCCGAAACCCTGCGCCGGCCCGGCCTGGCCGACCTGCTGCAGCGCGAGCACCGCATCGTCATCGCCGGCCCCACCACCGTCACCGCGCTGCTCAACAGCCTGCAGATGGGCTTCCGCACGCTGGCCATCGAGAAGCGCTCCAGCGAAGTGTGGGGCGTGCTGGCCGCGGTCAAGAGCGAGTTCGGCAAGTTCGCCGGCATCCTGGAAAAGGCCGAGAAGCAGATCAGCACCGTCGGCAAGAGCCTGGGCGATGCCAGCCGCAAGACCCGCACCATCGAGCGCCGCCTGCGCGGGGTGGAGACGCTGGCCGATGCGCAGTTCACCCCGCTGCTCGATCTCGAGTTGCCCATCGCCGATGCCGAGGCGGACGAGGATCCGGCGCGCGACGAGCAGGAATAGCCGGTATCGGTCACGCCACGCACCTCGCCGCGCTGCGCGGCGCGTGGCGCAGCGTCTGGCCGAAGTGCCGCGCGCGTTGCTTCGAGTTGCCCATCGCCGATACCGGCGACGACGATCTCACGCGCCAGGACAAGAAAGCGGCGCTATCGCGCACGCCCATGCACCCGCTCGCCACAGGCGCATTGCGATACTGCGCGCCGAAACCTGGCCGAATGGAGACGCCGATGTCGATGCGATGGTACCTGCCCCTCTTGTCCTGCCTGTTGCTGGCTGCCTGCAGTAGCGGTCCACGCCCGCAGGCGACCCCCGCGACATCCGCGCCGCAGGCGGGCGGCGATGGCGCCGCTGCGGCCGACGCCGCGGCGTGCACGGCACAGGGCGGCAGCCTGCGCCCGCTCGGCCGGCGCGGGCTGCTCAAGTGCGTGATCCCGTTCGCCGATGCCGGCAAGACGTGCAGCGACAAGAGCCAGTGCCGCGGCGACTGCCTGGCGGTCACGCCGGTGCCCACCGGCGCCGCCGCGCAGGGCGTATGCCAGCGCGACATCAGCGAGAACTACGGCTGCCGGCAGGCGGTGCAAGGCGGCGTGGGCGGATCGCAGGTCTGCATCGACTGAGGGCGCGCGCTCCAGCGCCGAGCGGGGCGCGCTGGGTCTGCCATCACCAACCTGCAGGGCCGCTCCTGCGCGCGCGGGGCAGCGTCATGACTCCGGCGTGGACGCATGTGCGTTCCCTGCTTCCTGCCCCGTGCACGGACAGGAGCGGCGCGGTTTGCCCGGATGAAGCACACGTCCAGGCCGCGGCGCGATAGCCGCTGCGCGGCCAGGCGCCTATGCTTGCGCTCCATCTTGCTGCAGGAGTTGCACGTGAACCAATCGATCTACGACATCCCGTTGACCACCATCGATGGCCAGCCCGCATCCCTGGCCGCGCATCGCGGCAAGGTGCTGCTGGTCGTCAACGTCGCCTCCAAGTGCGGCCTGACCAAGCAGTACGAAGGGCTGGAAGCGCTGTACCGCGAAAAGCACGCCGCCGGACTGGACGTGCTCGGTTTCCCGGCCAACGACTTCAAGGGCCAGGAGCCGGGCAGCGAGGCGGAGATCCAGCAGTTCTGCCAGCTCACCTACGACGTGACCTTCCCGATGTTCGCCAAGATCGCGGTCACCGGCGAGGCCACGCATCCGCTGTACCGCGCGCTGATCCAGGCGCAGCCGCACACCGAGGGCGAAGGCCCGATGCGCGAGAAGCTGGTCGGCTATGGCATCGAGCCCAATCCGGCGCCGGGCGTGCTGTGGAACTTCGAGAAGTTCCTGATCGGCCGCGATGGCCAGGTGCTGGGCCGCTTCGCCCCGGACGTGACCGCCGAGGACCCGCGCCTGCGCGCGGCGCTCGAGGCGGCGCTGGCCGCCTAAAACGCCCGCGGTGTCCGCAGCCTGCTGGATGCCGCAGGCGCTGCTGGCTATCCGGATGCACTGCAGGAGGGGCTTCAGCTCCGACAATTCGCCGAGCGCGTAACGATTCCTGGCTCCGTTCGTCGCGACTGAAGCCGCTCCTACAGGAGCGCGGCTGGCTTGCCGAGTGCACGATAGGAGGGACGCTGGTCATCGGCTCCGGGATCGACGGAGGTCGGAGCTGCTTCCATTCGTTCATCGCTTCGGAAGGCCGAACGCATTCGGAGTCGTCTCACGGCGGCAGTCAGGGCATTACGGCCAGCGATCTGATGCGAAGGCGTCCCGATGGTCGCCGCGATGGCGCTCAGTCTGCTGCGGTTCCTGCCGGCACTTTCGTCGCCGCCGTCTTTGCCTTTGCAGTTGCAGTTGCTTTGGCATTGCTGTTGCTTTTGACTTTCCGGGTTCCCTTCCGCAGCGGCGGATGGACCGGGGAAAAACCCGAAGGGCGGCGCACATGGATGTGCGCCGTTCGCGGCAGGGGCAGGATGCCCCTTCCGCGAATCCCCGGTGCATCCGCGGACCCGGAGCGCGCAGCGCGGAGGGCGCTCGGCAGGGCGCGCTTTCTTTTGGTTACTTTTCTTTGCGCGAGCAAAGAAAAGTGACCCGCCCCAGGGCGGAAGCCTTTGCTTCGGCGTTTGTTTGCTTCGGCGTTTGTTTTTGTAGGAGCGGCTTCAGCCGCGACTGGTTCTGTCAGGAAGGCGTCGCGGCTGAAGCAGCTCCTACAAAGATTCTTCCACCGCACAGTAAGAGCAGCAGCAACAGCTTTCGCCTTACGGCGGGTCACTTTTCTTTGCTTGTGCAAAGAAAATTAACCAAAAGAGGCGCTTTACCACAGCCGAAGGCTGGTCAAGCACACCCCGCAGCGCGCCTTCCGCGCTGCGCGCTCCAGGTCCGCAGGCCCGACGGGCATTTTTCGATGGCACTTGTCCGCTACGAGGCCAAGCCCGGGGCAGGCGCCTCGCGGCGCCTGCCCGTTCGCCGGGGCGAAGCAGTGCTTCGCCTTTATCCGGCTCACCCATGTGCCGACGAAAAACGTCGCGCATCCTGCGCGCCGCCCTTCGGGTATTCGCCCGCCGGGACTGCCGCGCTGAGGGGACCCGGTAGATCAAAAGCAGAGCAACAGCAACAGCAACAGCAGGAGCAACAGCAACAGCAACAGCAAGTACGCTGGGCTGCGGGACATTCGTCGTGCCCATCGCGTGCTGCGCTACGTGGCGTGCACCAATAACCGCTTGCGAGCGCGATGTTCCTACCTTGGCGGTGGCAGGAAAAATCCAGCCACAAAAAACCCGGCCGAAGCCGGGTTTCTTCAGGGTCGCCCGAATCGGTGCGACTCAGCGGCTGCCGCCGCGCCATTCCGGGATCGGCATCGCGTCCACCGGGACGGTCGGATTGGTCTCTTCCTCGCGCAGATAGTCGGGCAGGTCGTTGTCCTGGCGCTTGTTGTGGCTGCGCAGGTCGCCTTCGATCTGGTAGGCACGGCGCTGCATCCACGCGTCGCGGGTCAGCTGGTACTCGTCCGGCGCGTTGTCGCGCATGCTGTCCAGCGACAGCAACTGCGCGCGCGTATCCACCAGCTGCAGGCCCTGCAGACCGATGCGCACCGTGTCTTCCTCGATCTGCCGCAACGGCGACAGCGGCGCGTCGCCGGCCAGGCCGAACACGTCGCGGACCGTGCGCGGCCCGAACAGCGGCAGCTCCACGTAACGCGAACGGCGCCAGCCCCAGGCGCCCAGGGTCTGGCCGAAGTCCTCGCTGCGCCGCGGCAGCTTGGCGTCGCTGGCCGGGTCGAAGATGCCGCCGATGCCCAGCGTACTGTTCATCACGAACCGGCCCAGGGTCTGCCCGGCCTGCAGCGGACGGCCCTGCAGCAACTGATTGACCATGGTCAGCGGCGAACTGAGGTTGTCGAAGAAGTTGGTGACGCCCAGCCGCACCGGCCGCGGCACCACGTTGACGTAGGCGCGCGCCAGCGGCCGCGCCACGGTGCGGTCGACCACGTTGTTGAACTTGTGCACCTTGCGGTTGAACTTCTCCCACGGATCGTAGCTCTGCGGCACGGCGACGCCGGCCGGCAGGGTCGGATCGGCCACCGGGTTGTACGGGTCGCCGCCGTACAGCGCGGCGTAGTCGTCTTCGGCCGTGGTGGCTGCGCCAGCGGTCGGCGGCACGCTCGCCGGTGCGGCCAGCGTGTCGCCGGCGACGGCGGCCGGCGCGGCCTGCGCATCGGCCGCTGGCGCCGCGTCCATGGCGCCGCTATCGGCCACGGCGGCGTCGGCCGGCGTGGCCTGCACCGCGGTCGCGGCCGGCGGCGGCGGGGAACGCTTGGGGGCACCGGCACAGGCGCCCAGGGCGGCGGCCAGGGCCAGGGAAGTGAGGATACGCAGCACGTTCATGGGGTCAGCTCGCCGCCAGGGGAGATTGGAAATCCAGGGTCGGCGCCAGCCGGTAGGCGGCGCTCAATTCGGTCAGGCCGGCCGGGGCGCCATGGATGGCGACCTCGGCCTGGCCCTGCGCACGCAGGCGTGCGGCCAGTTCGGCGAGCAGCGCCAGGCCGGCGCTGTCCACCTGCGCCACCTCGCGCAGGTCCAGCGCGCGCGCGCCGGCCAGCAGCGGCAGCGCCGCCGGCCACAGCGCGGTGGCCGCGGCGCGGTCGAGCACGCCGCTCAGCGCGAGCGTGTCGCCGTCGCGACGCAGGCGTGGCTCACTTGCCACTGTTGCTCGCCGGTGCCACCTGCAGCGCGCCGTTGCGCAGATCGGCCGCGACCTGCGGGATCGACTTGGTGCGCAGCGGCGTGTCGAACTGGTTGCGGAAGGTCTGCACGTACGACACGCCTTCCACCATCACGTCGAAGATCTTCCAGCTGCCGCCGACGTTGCGCACCAGGTAATCGACCGGGATCGGGTCGCCGCCGCTGCGCAGCAGTTCGGTGGAGACCTTGGCGCCGCGGCCGCCCGGCAGCGGGGTTTCCGACTTCACCCGCACCTGCGGCTTGCCTTCGAAGGTCAGCAGCGAGGTGCCGTAGCGCTGCATCAGGTTGTCGGCCATCGCGTCGGCGAACAGCTTGACGTCGGCATCGGAGGCGCCGCGGCCGTGCACGCCGAGCACCAGGCGCGCGGCGTAGTCGCGGTCGAAGGACTTGTTCATCTCGCTGTCGATGAACTGCTTGAGCGCGGCGTTGTTGTTCTTGAACTCGGCGCGGCGCTGTTCCAGCGTGGTCAGGATGCGGGTGCTGTTGTCGAGCACGACCTTGCTGGCCGAACCCTGCTGGGCGGCGGCAGCGGCAGGCGCGGCCTGGGCCAGCGCGATGGCGGGTGCGGCGGCGGCCAGGGCGGCGGCGAGAGCGGCGGAAAGCAGTTTGTTGGTCATGGCTTGGGTTCCGTTTCCGTAGAGGGAGTGGCGGTGTTCGCGGAGGATGCGGCAGCGGGCGTCGCGCCGGCGTTACCGCCGCTGCCGCTGCCGCCGCCGAACATGTACTTGCCGACCAACTGGATCAGGTCCACCGCCGGCTGGGTGAAGGCGATCTCCTGGCCGGGCTTGAGCGTGTCGGGGTCGCCGCCGGGCTGCAGGCCGACATAGCTCTCGCCGAGCAGGCCGCTGGTGAGGATGCCGGCCGAGGTGTCCGCCGGCAGGTCCTTGTAGCGGTCGTCGATGGCCAGGGTCACCACCGAGTCGAACTTGGCCGGGTCCAGCTCGATCTTGGCCACCTGGCCGATGATCACCCCGCCGATCTTCACCGGCGCCTGCTGGCGCAGCTGGCCGATCTGCGAGAAACGGGCGGTCAGTTCGTAGCGCCCGCCGCCGAAACCCCACTGGCGGTTGGTGGAAGCGAGCGCCAGCACCAGCAGCGAGGCCAGACCCAGCAGCAGGAAGGCGCCGACGGCGAACTCGAGACGGGGACCACGGATAGCCATAACGTGTCTACCTTGTTGATTCATCTGGGCCGCGGCGACAGTGCCGCGGCCGGTGTTGCGCAAGCGCCCGCCGGCGAGGGCGGACGGTGGCGCGCGGTCCCTTACTGGAACAGCAGCGCCGACAGGACGAAATTGAACATCAGCACCAGCAGCGAGGCGTTCACCACCGCGCGGGTGGTGGCCACCGAGGTGCCCTCGATGGTCGGCTCGGCGTGGAAGCCCACATACGAGGCCACCAGCGCCGCGGTGCCGCCGAACACTGCCGACTTCAGCATCGCCACGCCGAAGTCGTCCCAGAAATCCACGCTGCTCGACAGCGCCGACCAGAACGTGCCCTTGTCCAGGCCCAGCACGTGCACCGCTTCGAAGTAACTGGCGCTGATCGCCAGCGAGCAGAAGATGCCGGTCAGCAGCGGCACGGTCAGCACCGCCGCCCAGAAGCGCGGCGCCACCGCCTTGGCCACCGGGTCGATCGCCATCAGCTCCAGCGCCTTGATCTGGTCGGTGGCGCGCATCAGCCCCAGTTCGGCGGCGATCGAGCTGCCGGCGCGGCCGATGAACAGCAGCGCGGTCAGCACCGGCGCCAGCTCGCGGTACAGCGACAGCCCCAGCAGCGTGGACAGCGCATCGGAGGCGCCGTAGGTCTGCAGCGTGCGGTAGCCCTGCAGGGTCAGCACCAGGCCGACGAAGGCGCCGCCGACGGCGATGATCGGCAGCGAGCGCGCGCCGACCTTGTAGATCTCGCGGACCAGTTCGGCCAGGAAATCGCGGGTCGGCAGCGAACCGCGCAGCACGGTGATCGAGAACAGCCCGGCGCGGCCCAGCGCACGGATCGAGGCGACGGCGCCCATCAGGCGGCACTCCGCGGGCGCGCCGGCGCATCGAACGGGATCGGGCCGTCCGGGCGGCCGTGCAGGAACTGCTGCAGCAGCGGGTCGGCGCTGGCCTGCAGCGCGTCCGGGGTGCCGGCGAAGACCACGCCGCCATTGGCGATGGCCACCGCCTGGTCGCAGATCGGCAGGGTCTCGTGGACGTGGTGGCTGACGATGATGCTGGTCAGGCCCAGGGTGTCGTTGAGGCGCTGGATCAGGCTCATGATCACTCCGGAGGCGATCGGGTCCAGGCCGGTCAGCGGTTCGTCGTAGATCATCAGCGGCGGGTCCAGGGCCAGCGCGCGGGCCAGCGCCACGCGCCGCGCCATGCCGCCGGACAGCTCGCGCGGCCAGGCGTCGGCGGCGGCGAGCAGGCCCACCGCATGCAGCTTCAGCGCCACCAGCCGTTGCAGCACCGGCTCGGGCAGGCGGGTGTGGGCGCGCAGCGGCAGCGCCACGTTCTCGGCCACGCTCAGGTCGGTGAGCAGGCCGTTGCCCTGCAGCAGCACGCCGATGCTCTTGCGCGTCTCGCGCAGCGCGCGGCTGCCGCGCGGCAAGGGCTGGCCGAAGACCTCGACCGTGCCTGCGACCGGCACCAGCTCGCCGGTCAGCGCCGCCAACAGGGTCGACTTGCCGCTGCCCGACGGGCCGAGCACGGCGGTGATGCTGCCGCGCGGCACCGCCAGCGAGACATCGCGCAGGATCGCGCGGCCGCCACGGTCGATGCGCACGCCCGACAGCTGCACCACATTGGATTCGGAAGACGCCATCGCGGCCTTTAACGAAAAATCAACACAGGATTGAACCAGTCCGCTGAACTTAACCGAACTGGGCCGTGCAGTATTGTCGCATCCGTGAAGCCCGTGTGCGCGTGGTCCGGGGATGCCGTACATGCAACAGCGTGTATTGGGCCTGGGGCTGTCCGGTTTGCCGGTGCGGGTGACACAGCGCCGGCGGCTCCGGCGCGGGTGTCCGCAGGCCTTACGATCACGCGTCGCGGCAGGAACCGCATGGCCGTCGCCGCCGCCGCTGCGCGCGGTCCGGTGCCGCTCAAGCGAGGCCGCCTCCATCGCCGAATCGCTGGATCCGGGTGCCGTCGCGGTGCCGGTCTTGTATGCAGTGCCGGGTCGCGCCACGATGCAGGGCGGCGATGGCGCCGCGACAGGGAGTCGTGCATGGAATTGCTGACGTTGGAACATTTCGCCGGGAGCGTGAACGAGACCTTCGCGGCGGAGTTGAACGAGGGCGAGATTTCGTTCGTGCTGGTCGAAGCCCGGCCCCTGCCGATCAAGACGGCCGCGCCGCGCGCGCCGTTCTCGCTGCTGTTCCGCAATACCTCCTCGTTCCTGTTCCCGCAGCAGACCTACCGGATGCGGCACGCGCGGCTGGGCGAACTGGGGATCTTCCTGGTGCCGGTGGCGCGCGAACGCGACGGCTTCCTGTACCAGGCGGTCTTCAACTGAGCGCCGGCGCCGCGCAGGCGGCGCGCCAATGCATCTCCAGGTGGGTGTCGCTGGCCTCGCCGGCGACGAAGCCCAGTCGCGCATACAGGCGCTGCGCGTCGGGATTGGCATGCAGCACGTGCAGCGACAGCGCGCATCCGGCCGCGGCCGCCAGTGCCTGCGCCTGCGCGATCAGCGCCGTGCCCACGCCTTGCCCGCGCCAGGCCGGCAACAGGCTGATATCGACCAGCACGTGTTGCGCCGCGCCGCGCTGCAGGTAGAGCCGGCCCAGCGGCGCCTGCGCGGTTTCCACGATCAGGAAGTCGGCGTCGGCGAAGTGGCGCAGGTAGTGCGCGTGCTGCAGCGCGAACTGCTGGTCGAGGAATGCGCGCTTGGCCGCCTCGGGCCATGGCACCGCCGCCAGTTCCGCGCTGCGGGTGCTGGCGTACAGGTCGCGCAGCCAGGGCAGGTCGGCATCGCGCGCGGCGCGCAGGGCGATGCCGCGCGCACGCAGCGCCGCCGGCGCGGCGCGGCGATCGCCCCGATCCGGGAAGCCGGCCGCGGTCACGGCGCTGGCCTCAGCCGAACGCCGGATAGTCTCCGGACAGCGCGATGCAGAAGTTCACCGCCAGGTAGGGCTGCCGGTTCTCGTGCGCCACGCCATTGCCGGTGGGCAGCAGCGCGGTCGGCGAAAATTGTGTCTCGGGCTGCTGTACCGTCGCGAAGGGACGTGCCGTGCTGCTGCCCAGCGCGGACAAGCCCGCGCCGTTGGCGGGCGTGCCGCTTTTCTTGGTTCGATCCGTCTGCGAGAACGAGACGATGCCGTGATCGTGCGGCGGGATCTGCGTGCTCAGCAGGCTGACCCCGACGCTGCCGAAGGCATCGCCGCGCTGGCGGTTGGTCAACCCGCCGCCCTGGCCCTGCTCGCAGCCGGCGCGCGCGCAGAAATTCGGCAGCTGGAAAGTGCTGGAGCCGTTGCCGCCGTAGGCCACGCCCAGCAGCGAGTACAGCACTGTGTTCTGTGCGATCGGCAGCGTGGCGCCATTGCACAATGCCCAGCCGACGGGATTGAAATCGAAGCCGAACAGCTGGATTTCGCCGATGTAGGGTTCGGTCATGGATGCATTCCTCCGGTGGAACGGGCAGGCGCCGCGGCCAGCGCGGCGCGGCGAATGGGATCAGCTCTGCTGCGGGAAGATGCCTGCGGTGGCGATGCAGTACTGCACCGTCAACGTGGGCATGGTGTTCTCGTGCGGTTGCCCGCCGCCGGTGATCGTGGTCGACTGCGTGGCCATCGGCGTCGCGGTGGCGCCGGTGCCGTCGGTCACGTAGAACACGTCGCCGGCGACCGTGCCGGGCAACAGGCCGGACGGCGCGGTCGCCGTCGCCGCGGCGCTGGTGGCGACCACCGTGTGCGTGTGCGCCGGCATCTGCAATTCGGTCAGCGTCACCGTCTCGGTGCCCGCGCGCTGGGCGATGACATAGTTGCTCAGGCCCGGTCCCTGGCCTTGGTGCAGCGGCACGCGCCCGCGCAGGTCCGGTACCGCGAACGTATTCTGCCCATCGCCGCCGTAGAGCGTGCCGATCAGCACGAACAGGGTTTCGTATTCGGAGATCGACAGCAGGGTGCCGTCGCATGCCTGCCAGCCCTGCGGGGTGCGGCCGAAGCCGAACAAACGGATTTCGCCGATGAATGGAGTGGCCATGGTGTCCTTCCTGGTCGTGGTGCGCCGCGCGCCTGGGGTGCGATTGCCTAGCTGCGCGAAGGGAAGATGCCGGACAGTGCGATGCAGAAATTGATCGTGGTGTACGGCTGCAGGTTCGGATGCGGCTGGCTGCCGCCCGCCGGGCTGGCGGTTGCCGGATTCAGCGCCATCAATGTGCCAGGCGCCGCATACAGCGCCGTGGCCGGACCCGAGGTGCTGGCGTTGTTGGCGAACGAGCGGCCGGCAGGATTGCGATTGTTACCCGCGGTGTTGGTGCATTCCAGCAAATGGTTGTGCGCCGGCAGGTTGCTGGGCAGCAGCGAAACGTTCTCCGCGCCGCCGCTCTGGCCCAGCGGCGGTGGCGAAGGTTGCCAGTTCGGATCGGCCGAAGGCGAATAGCCGATGGGCGTGCGTCCGCGCATGTCGGGCAGGGCGAAGTTGGTGCTGCCATTGCCGCCGAAACGGTTGCCGAGCAGGCTGAACAGCGCCTGGTTCTGGTTGACCGGCAGCAGCTGGCCGTTGCACTGCGCAAAATATTTGGGCGCGAAAACGAAACCGGTCAGCATGATCTGACCGACGAAGAACTCGCTCATGCGGATCTCCCCCCGATTGTTTAGCGACGGACATCGTGTCTGGCGCCAGAATACTTAATCACGTCTTTTGCGCGATGCAAGTCTTGATAATGCTGAATCAGACAGCCTGAGCGCATTTGTTGCTTTACCAATATGTGAATTTTCTGTTCAAATGCCGCCGCAGCGTGGAGGGGAATACGCCTTTTCAGGCCTATATCCGCGCTGTCTGAGGCACCAGGAGCGTTGCCGGCGCCAGTGGGGTGGCGCGATCTTCCGGGGAAATGGAATATGTCTACGAATTGCACCATTATGTTCGCGAACATGCGCGTCGCTTTGCGTTGGCCGCTGGTTTTTGCGCTGCTGCTGTTGAGCGCGCTGCATTCCGGCACGGCCGCAGCGGCGGCATCCCAATATTGCCCAACGGTGAATGCCACCGTTGTGCAAGGCGGATCGGTACAGATCGATGTCACCACCTGCGATGGCACAGGAGCGGACGATATCGGTATCGGCTGGAATGGCGTACAGCCTCCGCATGGCACGCTCGTCGTGCCCAATCCGAGCGGAGCGCAGGGCACGCAGATCATCACCTATACCCACAATGGCGATAGCGCCACCAGCGATACCTTCCCGCTGGAGGATGGCGCCGGCGACACCATCACCGTCAACATCACCATCACCCCGGCGCTGTCGGCCAGCATCGCGGTGAGTCCGTCGAGCGCCAACGAAGACAGCGGCACCGTCTTCACCTACACGGTGACCCTGAGCCAGACCAGCAGCTCGGCGACCACGGTGAACCTCACCCGCAGCGGCACCGCCACCAGCGGTACCGACTACACGGGTGCGGTGACCAGCGTCGTGGTGCCCGCCAATACCGCTTCGGTCAGCTTCAATGTCACTCCGGTCGCCGACACCACGGTGGAGGCCGACGAGACGGTCGTGTTCAATGTGGCCAGCGGCAGCGGTTATGGCATCGGCAATCCGTCCAGCGCGACCGCGACCATCCTCAACGACGACCTGCCCACCGCGTCGATCACGGTGTCCCCCTCCAGCGTATCCGAGGACGGCGCCACCAATCTCACTTACACCGTCAGCCTCGACCAGGCCGCGCAGAGCGCGGTGTCGGTCGCCTTCAGCGTCGGCGGCACCGCCACCTCGGGCACCGATTACGCGGCCGTGAGTTCGCCGCTGGTGATCGCCGCCGGCCAGACCAGCGGCACCATCACCATCAATCCGACCGCCGACAGCACCGTCGAACCCGACGAGACCGTGGTGATCAGCCTCGCCGCGGGCAGCGGCTACAGCGTGGGTTCGCCGAACAGCGCCACCGGCACCATCCTCAACGACGACCAGCCGTCGCTGTCGATCAACGACGTCTCCCTGAGCGAAGGCGATGCCGGCACCAGCAACGCCACCTTCACCGTCTCGCTGAGCCAGCCGGCCGGCGCCGGCGGCGTCAGCTTCGACATCGCCACCGCCGACGGCACCGCCACCGCGGGCGTGGACTATGTCGCGTCCAGCCTGACCGGGCAGACCATCCCCGCCGGCAGCAGCAGCGCGACCTTCACCGTGCTGGTCAACGGCGACACGCTCAACGAACCCAACGAGACCTTCTTCGTCAACGTCAGCAACGTCACCGGCGCCACCGTCGCCGATGCGCAGGGCCAGGGCACCATCGTCAACGACGATGCGCAGCCCGCGTTGTCGATCGACGACGTCAGCGTCAACGAAGGCAACAGCGGCACCACCACGGCCACCTTCACGGTGAGCCTGAGCGCGGCCAGCGGCCAGACCGTGTCGGTCAACTACGCCACCGCCGACGGCACCGCCACCGCCGGCAGCGACTACGTCGCGCGCTCCGGGACGCTGACCTTCGCGCCGGGCGTCACCGCGCAGGGCGTGGCCATCACCGTCAACGGCGACACCGCGGTCGAACCCAACGAAACCTTCAGCGTCGGCCTGTCCGGCGCCAGCAACGCGAGCATCGCCCGCGCCACCGGCACCGGTACCATCCTCAACGACGATGCGGTGGTGACGGTCAGTCCGGCATCGCTGCCGGCGGCGACCGCAGGCAGTGCCTACAGCCAGACCCTGAGCGCCAGCGGCGGCACTGCGCCGTACAGCTTCGCCGTCAGCGCCGGTACGTTGCCGGTCGGAGTGCAGTTGAGCCCGGGCGGCGTGCTGTCCGGCACCCCGACGTCCAGCGGCAGCTTCAACTTCACCGCGACCGCCACCGACAGCGGCGGCAGCCCCACCAGCGGCAGCCGCGCCTACACGTTGACCGTGGCCAGCCCGACGATCACCCTGCCGGCCACCACCCTGGCCGGCGGCACCGCCGGCCAGGCGTATACGGCCGCGATCAACCCGGCGACCGGCGGCATCGCGCCGTACACCTACACGCTCAGCGCCGGCGCGTTGCCGGCCGGCGTCACGGTCAACGGCGCGACCGGTGCGCTCAGCGGCACGCCGACGGTGGCCGGCAATTTCAACTTCAGCCTGACCGCGACCGACAGCACTACCGGCACCGCCGGGCAGGCGAGCCAGAGCTACAGCCTGAGCATCGTGTCGCCGACGCTGGCCATCGCGCCGCCGACCTTGCCGGCCGGCGCCATCGGCACGGCCTACAGCCAGACCCTGAGCACCAGCGGCGGCACCGCGCCGTACGGCTACGTGATCAGCGCCGGTGTAGCGCCGACGGGCCTGACCCTGACCACGGGCGGCGTGCTGTCCGGCACCCCGACCGTGGCCGGCAACTTCGCCTTCACCGTCAGCGTCACCGACGCGCACGGCTTCGGCACCGCGCAGGCCTATACGTTGTCGATCGCCTCGCCGACGCTGACCATCGCGCCGCCGACGCTGCCGGCCGGCGCCATCGGCACCGCGTATAGCCAGACCCTGAGCGCGAGCGGCGGCACCGCGCCGTACAGCTACGCGATCAGCGCCGGCGCGCTGCCGACCGGGCTGACCCTGACCGCGGGCGGCGCGCTGTCCGGCACCCCGACCGTGGCCGGCAGCTTCGCCTTCACCGTGACCGCGACCGACAGCACGGCCGGCGTGGCCGCGCAGGCGAGCCGCAGCTACACATTGAGCATCGCTTCGCCGACGCTGACCATCACCCCGCCGACCTTGCCCGCCGGCATCGCCGGCACCGCGTACAGTCAGACCCTGAGCGCGAGCGGGGGCACCGCGCCGTACAGCTACACGATCAGCGCCGGCGCGCTGCCGGCCGGGCTGACCCTGACCACGGGCGGCGTGCTGTCCGGCACTCCGACCGTGGCCGGCAGCTTCGCCTTCACCGTGACCGCGACCGACAGCACGGCCGGCGTGGCCGCACAGGTGAGCTACGCCTACACCTTGAGCGTCGCCGCGCCGACGCTGGTCATCGCGCCGCCGACGCTGGCCGCTGGCACGGTGGGCACCGGCTACAGCCAGACCCTGAGCGCCAGTGGCGGCACGGCGCCGTACAGCTACAGCGTCAGCGCCGGCACGCTGCCGGCCGGCCTCACCCTGACCGCCGCCGGCGTGCTCGCGGGCACGCCGACCGCCGCCGGCAACGCCGCCTTTACCGTCAGCGTGACCGACGCGCATGGCTTCGGCGCCGCGCAGGCCTACACCTTGGCGATCGCTGCGGCGGTGCCGGCACCGGTGGCGGTGAACGACACTGGCGGTACGTTGGTCGATACCGCGCTGACGCTGGCGGTGACCGGCAACGACACCGGCAGCATCGACACGATCGCGGTGACCACCGCGCCGACCCACGGCACCGCAGTGGTCAGTGGCTTGCAGTTGGTCTACACGCCGGCGGCCGGCTATGTCGGCGCCGACACCCTGAGCTATACCGCCACCGGCGCCGGCGGCACGTCGGCGCCGGCCACGGTCACCATCACCGTCAATGCGCGCCCGGTTGCGGTCTCGGCGACGGCGCAGGCGGTACCCGGCGAAGCGCAAACGGTCGACCTGACCCGCAACGCGACCGGCGGGCCATTCGTGGCCGCCGCGCTGGTGGCGATCATGCCGGCCAATGCCGGTAGCGCGACCATCACCCGCAGCGGCGGCGCGACGGCGGCGGGCGTTCCGACCGCGGCGGCGGCCGATGGCCCCAGCTTCGTGATGACCTTCACCCCGAACCCGGCGTTCTCCGGCCAGGCGACGGTGCGCTTCACCCTGTCCAACGCCTACGCGACGTCGGCCGAAGCGGCCATCGTGTTCGTGGTCGCGCCGCGTCCGGATCCGAGCCTGGATGCGGAAGTGCGCGGCCTGATCGATGCGCAGGCCGAATCGACCCGGCGTTTCGCCAAGGCGCAGATCGACAACTTCCAGCGCCGGCTGGAGGCGACCCATCGCGGCGATCGCGGCTTCGACAACAACCTGAGCTTCCAGTCCACCTCGCGGTCGCATTGCCGCGAAGCCGAGCGTGGTATGGGCGCACAGCCGTGCAGCCAGCCGACCTGGGATGCAGATACCGACACCGGCGATGCGGCGGCGGCGCCGTCGACCGGCAAGACCGCGGTCAACGGCGAACTCGGCCTGTGGGTGGGCGGTGCGATCCGCTCCGGCAGCCTGGACAAGCAGAGCCAGCGTGCCGGCGTGGACTTCCAGACCGACGGCCTGAGCATGGGCGCCGACTACCGCGCGTCGGATGCGCTGGCGCTGGGTGCGGGCGTGGGCTGGGGCCGCGACGACAGCGATGTCGGCAACAACGGCAGCCGCAGCAAGGCCACCGCGTACACGCTGGCGCTGTATGCCAGCTTCCACCCGGGCCGGCATTTCTTCTTCGACACGTTGGTCGGCTACCAGCTGCTGTCCTACGACCTGCGCCGCTACGTGACCGGCAACGGCGAACTGGCCGAAGGCCGCCGCGACGGCAGCCAGTGGATCGGCTCGGTGTCCACCGGCGCCGACCTGCAGCATGGCGATTGGCAGATCACGCCGTATGCCCGCGTGGACATGGCCCGCGCCACGCTGGACGCTTACAGCGAAGCGGCGATGGCGCCGTACGCGCTGCACTACGCGGACATGGACGTGTCCACCACCACCGGCAACCTGGGCCTGCGCCTGGAGTGGCGCCGCGAGATGAGCTGGGGCCAGTTCACCCCGCAGCTGCGCGTGGAATACCAGCGCGACTTCCAGGGCCGCGGCGACGCCACGCTGAGCTATGCCGACATCGTCGACGCTGGCCTGCTGTACCGCACCGGGCTGAGCGTGTTCGATCGCAACCGGCTGATGCTGGGGCTGGGCGCGGTGTTCACCACCGAGCAGGGCCTGTCCACCCGCGTCGAATACCGCGGCGTCACCGACGGCGACAGCGGCAACGACCAGACCTGGATGTTCAACGTCGAGAAGAAGTACTGACCTATAGCCCCTTTCCCCTCGGGAGAGGGGTTGGGGTGAGGGTCCGGCGCGAAGCGACTCGCGGAGTTTGGGTACACGAGGCTGCGCCCGTACCCTCATCCGCCCCTTCGGGGCACCTTCTCCCGAGGGGAGAAGGGAACAGCCGACTAGCCCCTCTCCTCCCGGGAGAGGGGTTGGGGTGAGGGTCCGGCGCGGAGCGACTCGCGGAGTTTGGGTACACGAGGCTGCGCCCGTACCCTCATCCGCCCCTTCGGGGCACCTTCTCCCGAGGGGAGAAGGAACAGCCGACTAGCCCCTCTCCCATCGGGAGAGGGGTTGGGGTGAGGGTACGGCGCGAAAGCGTCTCGCGGACTCGGGCGCACAAGGCAGCGCCCGCCTGAACTCCACTTACGACTACGGCTATCAGCCAACCCGCATCTCGCATCCCGCAACGACGCCGCACCCGCGCATCCGGCACAATGCCGCACGCATGCACGCCCCTTCCGCGCCCGATTTCCGCCTGTACCCGTCCAACGCGCTGGATACCCTGGCCGCCCTGCTCGCCGAGGAACTGCGCCGGCCGGTGCCGGAGCAGCCCTTGCTGGCGCCGGAGGTAGTGCTGATCCCGCAGGTGGCGATGCGCCGTTGGCTGCAGTCCACCCTGGCCGCCGCGCACGGCGTTGCCGCGAACCTGGAATTCCTCACCCCCGGCGAATTCGTCGCGCGCGCGCTGGACGCCAACCTCGGCGCGGCCGTCGACGATCTGGACATGGCCACCACGCAGTGGCGGCTGTACGCGGCGTTGCAGGCCGATCTCGGCAGCGACGCGGCGGTGACACCGCTGGCCGGCTACCTGGCCGACGGCGACGTGCTCAAGCCCTGGGCGCTGGCCGGCGAACTGGGCAACGTGTTCGAGAAATACCAGGCCTGGCGCCGCGACTGGCTGCTGCGCTGGGAAGGCGGCGCCGACGCCGACGACCCACAAGCGCGCTTGTGGCGCAGGATCGCCAGCGGCCGCCAGTACCGCGCGCGCCGCATCGGGCATTACCTGGACCGTTACGCGCGGCCCGATGGCCCGCTGCCGCAAGGCCTGCCGAAACGGCTGTTCGCCTTCGCCATCCTCAATATCTCGCCCGACGTGCTGCGCGTGCTCGCCACCCAGGCGCGCGTGGGCACGCTGCATTTCTACCTGCCCACGCCGACCCAGGGCTACTGGGGCGACCTGCAGACGCTGTGGCAGCGCCGCCGCGAGGACGGCGCCGTCGATCTGTTCGCCGCGCAGGTGCAGGAAAACCCGCTGCTGCAGGCCTGGGGCGCGGCCGGGCGCGATTTCATGGCGCTGGTCGGCGATTACGAAGTGGTGCACCCGCTGGCCGAGATCGCGGTCTACGCCGACCCGCTGGCCTCCGGCCAGCGCCCGCTCGCCGGCGGCGGCCTCGGCGACAGCCTGCTGCGGCGCATGCAGAGCGACCTGTTCCACCGCCGCGCGCCCGCCGTGCCGCCACCGTTGCCGCAGGTGGACCTGGCCGATCCCAGCCTGCAGATCCACGCCTGCCATACCCGCCTGCGCGAACTGCAGGTGCTGCACGACCAGCTGCGCGCGCTGCTCGACGACCCGCGCTTCGACCCGCCGCTGCAGCCGCGCGAGATCGCGGTGCTGTCGCCGGACATCGATCCCTACGTGCCGTACCTGGACGCGGTGTTCGGCGGCCACGGCCGCGACGACGCGCTGCCGTATGCGCTGGCCGACGCCAGCCCGCTGGCCAGCGAGCCGCTGGCCGAAGTGTTCCTGAGCCTGCTCGGCCTGCCGTTGTCGCGCTTCGGCCTGCACGAGATCCTCGACCTGCTGGCCAGCGCGCCGATCGCCGAGGCCGCCGGGCTGGACGAGACCGGGCTGGAGCGCCTGCGCGGCTGGCTGCACGCCGCCGGCGTGCGCTGGGGCCTGGATGCGGCGCACCGGTTCCACCACCAGGCGCCCGCCGACGACGCCTACACCTGGCGCTTCGCGCTGGACCGGCTGCTGCTCGGCCACGCCAGCGGCGCCGAGGACGATATCGCCGGCGTCGCGCCATGGCCGCAGTTGGAAGGCAGCGCGCTGGTGGCGCTGGATACGCTGCTGCGGCTGCTGCGCGTGCTGGACCGCCACCAAGCCATGCTGGCCGAGCCGATGGCCCCGGCCGACTGGCGCGAATGCCTGCTCGGCCTGCTCGATGCGTTGATCCCGCAGGCGCCGTCGGCGCCGCGTGCGCAACGCGCGCTGGACCGGCTGCGCAGCGTGATCGACCAGTTCGCCCGCGACGCCGCGCGCGCCGAATACGCCGGCAAGGTGCCGGCCGAGGTGGTGCGCGCGCATTTCGCCGCGGTGCTGGGCGAATCGGACACGCGCGCGCCGCTGCTCACCGGCGGCATCAGCTTCGGCCGCATGGTGCCGATGCGGCTGCTGCCGTTCCGCGTCATCTGCCTGCTCGGCATGAACGATGGCGACTTCCCGCGCCGCGACCCGGCCGCCGGGCTCAACCGCCTCACCGCCGAGCTGGGCAGCGAGCGCCGCCGCCACGGCGACCGCTCCACTCGCGAAGACGACCGCTTCCTGTTCCTGCAACTGTTCGCCTCGGCGCAGGACGTGTTCTACCTCAGCTATCTCGGCGCCGATGCGCGCGACGGCAGCGTGCGCGAGCCGTCGGTGCTGGTCAGCGAACTGCTGGCCAGCGCCGCGCAGTACCACGCCGACCCGAAGGCCAGCGAAACCCTCGTGGTGCGCCACCCGCTGCAGCCGTTCGCCGCCGCCGCGTTCGGCGCGCTCGGCGAGGACGGCGCCGATCCGCGCCGCTTCAGCTATCGCCGGCAGTGGCGACCGGCGGTGGACAGCCTGGCCGGACAGCGCCAGGCGCTGCTGCCGTGGGTCGCCGCGGCATTGCCCGCGGATGACATGGTCGTGCCGACCAGCGTTTCGATCGACGACCTGCGCCGCCTGTTCGCCGATCCGGCCGGGCAGTTCCTGCGCCATCGCCTGGGCATGCGCCTGCCCGACCCGGCCGGCGAGGACAACGATCTGGAACCGTTGCTGGCGCCGGGCAGCGGGCTGGAGCAACACGACTTGCAGCAACAGGTGCTGGAGGCGGTGCTGAGCGGCGCCACCGATGCGCTGTACGCCCGCCTGCGCGCGCGCGCGCTGCTGCCGTCCGGGCCGCTGGGCCGGCGCCTGCTCGACGAACGCCTGCGCCAGCTGCGCCCGTACGCGGAAGCGTTCGCGCAGTGGCGTGGCGACGCGCCGGCGCAATCGCAGCGGCTGCAGCTGCACCTCGACGGCGTCGATCTGCATGGTCGCCTGCCCTGCTGGTATGCGAACGGCGTGGGCCGGGTGCAGGTCGGTGCGATCGGCGGCCGCGCCGCGATCCGCCACGGCCTGGAATGGCTGCTGCTGCGCGCCGCCGGCGAGCGCGCGCCGTTCGTGCGTTTCTTCGAAGACGACGACGGCCTCGGCCCGCATCCGATGGACGCGACCGCGGCCGAACCGCTGCCGCCAGCGCAGGCGCAGGCGGCACTGGCCGACCTGCTGCGGCTGTATCGGCAGGGCCTGCAGGCGCCGTTGGCGTTCGCGCCTTACAGCAGCTGGAAGTACTACCAGGCCGCGCGTAACGACGACCTCGACAAGGCGATCAAGGACGCCGCCGCGCAATGGCAGGCCAGCTTCGGCTGGAGCGAAGCGGCCACGCCGGAATTGCGCCTGGTGCATCGCGGCCGCGACCCGTTCGCCGATGCGCAGCGCTTCGCCGACTTCGCCGCCACCAGCCACACGCTGTACTCCCTGCTGGAACGCGGCAGCGCCGACAGCGCGCTCGATCCTGCGCGGCTGGCCGAAAGCTGGCGGCAGTGGCGCGGCGCGCAGGAGGACGCCGAATGAGTGCCCCCGCCCACGACCCGTACCTGACCCTGCCGCTGCATGGCGTGCGCCTGATCGAAGCCAGCGCCGGCACCGGCAAGACCTTCACCCTGGCCACCCTGTTCACCCGGCTGGTGGTCGAGCGCGGGCTGCGCATCGGCCAGATCCTCGCGGTCACCTTCACCGAGGCGGCCACCCAGGAACTGCGCCGGCGCATCCGCGAGCGCCTGGCGCTCGCGGCGACGCTGGTGCCCGACGCTGCCCCGCTTCCTTTAGGAGCGGCTTCAGCCGCGACAGAGAGCATGGACGACCTGTCGCCGTCCCGGAGCGCAGACACCCCGTCGCGGCTGAAGCCGCTCCTGCAGGAAGCGCCGGACGCCGTTCTCACCCGCGCGATCCTCGACGCGCACCTGGCCGCCAGCGAAGAAACCCCCGCCGCCCTGCGCCGCCGCCTGCAACAAGCGGTGGAGGAAATCGACCTCGCCGCCATCTTCACCATCCACGGCTTCTGCGCGCGCGTGCTGCGCGAGCACGCGCTGGAGAGTGGCCAGACCTTCGCCGCGCCGGAACTGCTGGCCAACGACCGCGACCTGCTCGGCGAAGTCGCCGCCGACCTGTGGCGCCAGCGCGCCACCGACGCAGCGATGGCCGACGACCTGGTCGCGCTGTGGCCGGGCGGACCCGACGCGCTGGCCAGCGACCTGCGCGAACTGGTGCGGCATCCGCACCTGCTGCCGGCGGCACCGGTGCTGGCCGACGATGTCGCCGCAGCCACGCAGCAGGTGCAGGACGCGGCCGCCGCGCTCGCCGCCGCGTTCCACGCGCACGGCACCGCATTTTTCGAAGCGATCGCCGCCGCCATCGAAGACGGCGTGCTGAGCAAGGTCAGCTACAAGCCGGAATGGCTGGCATCGCTCTGGCATTGGTGCGACGGCTTCGCCGCCGCGCCTGCGGCGGGCCTCGCGCCGCATGCCAAGCTGATCAAGCTCACGGCAGCGGAGCTGGCATCCGGCACCAACAAGAAATTCGTCGGGCGCACACCGGCCTCGCCGATGAGTCACGAGATCGACGGCTATCTGGCCGCACTGGCGCGGTTGGAAGAAGCACGCGCCAGGCGCCGCATCCGCCTGCTGCACGCGCTGCGCGGCGATGCAGTAAAGCGGCTGGCCTTGCTCAAGCGCCAGCGCCGCGTACAGACCTACGACGACCTGGTCGATGGCGTCGCGCACGCGTTGCGGCCCGACAGTGCGCAGGCCGACGCGCTGGCGCGGCGGCTGCGCGCGCAATACGCCATCGCGCTGGTGGACGAATTCCAGGACACCGACGACCGCCAGTGGGCGATCTTCTCCAACGTGTTCGGCGAAGGCGCGCTGGCGCGCGAGGCGAGGCTGGAACCGGCGCTGTTCGTGATCGGCGATCCCAAGCAGGCCATCTACGGCTTCCGCGGCGGCGACGTGCAGACCTACCTGGCCGCGGCCGCCGCCGCCGAACCGGCGCCGCCGCTCGGCCACAATTTCCGCTCGCGCCCCGCGCTGCTGGCAGCGCTCGACGCGCTGTACGCGCAGGCCGGCTATGCGCAGGCGTTCCTGACCGACGGCATCGCCTTCCATCCGGTGCAGCCCGGCAGCAAGCGCCACGATGCCGAGCTGCAGCGCGACGGCGCCACCGCCCCGGCGCTCACGCTGTGGCGTGCGCCGCAACCGCCGCCGCCGCCGGCCGCGTCTGCGGCCAAAAACACATCCGCAGGCAAGCCCAAACCGTGGAGCGCCGGCCGCGCGCGCGCGCTGTGCACCGCCGCCTGCGTCGCCGCGATCCGCGACTGGCTGGCCGGCGGCCGCGCCGGCACCGCCACGCTCGGCGACCGCGCGGTGCAGGCCGGCGACATCGCGGTGCTGGTGCGCAGCCATGGCGAGGCCACCCGCATCCAGCAGGCGCTGGGCGCGGTCGGCATTCCCGCGGTGGCCGCCGGCCGGCAGAGCCTGTTCGCCACCGACGAAGCGCTGGAACTGCTGACCCTGCTGCAGGCGCTGCTCGACCCGGGCGACGACAGCCGCCTGCGCGCCGCGCTGGCGACGGTGCTGATCGGCGAAGACGCCGCCGCGATCGCCGCACTCGAACGCTGCGGCGACCGCCACCGCAGCTGGCAGCAGCAGGCGCTGGACTGGCGCGAGCGCTGGCAGCGCGGCGGGCCGCTGGCGCTGATCGGCGACCTCGGTGCCGCGCACGCGCAACGCCTGCTGGCGCTGGTCGATGGCGAGCGCCGCCTGACCAACTACCTGCAGCTGGCCGAAACCCTGCAGGAAGCCGACACCCGCGCGCTCGGCCCGCACGGCCTTGTCGATTGGCTGTCGCGGCGCATCGCCAATGCCGACGACAACGACGAGACCCAGCAGCTGCGCCTGGAATCGGACGCGCGCCGGGTGCAGATCGTGACCCTGCACAAGAGCAAGGGCCTGGAATATCCGCTGGTGTTCCTGCCCTACATCGGCATCGGCCGCAGCGACCGCGGCGCCGGCCGCCACTGCGTCGTGCACGCGCCGCCGCTCGGCCGCCAGCTGCACTGGAACACCGGCAAGGACGACCCGGCCTGGAGCGCCGCCGAGGCCGCGTGGAAACAGGAACAGCGCGCCGAGGACGCGCGCCTGCTCTACGTCGGCCTGACCCGCGCCGAGCACGCGCTGTGGATCGCCACCGGCCCCTTCCACCAGCACGAGCGCACCGCGCTGGCGGCGATGGTCGGCGACCTGGACGCGTTGCAGGCCGCCGCAGGCGAGGGCGCGATCGCCATCGACACCACGCCGCCGCCGGCCACCCTGCCGCGCCTGCCGTTGGCCGACGCGATCCAGGTGCCGCCGGCGCGCGTGCCGCAGCGGCATGTCGTGCCGGAGTGGTGGGTGTACAGCTTCACCCAGCTGGCCAATGCCGATGCCGGCGCCGCCGCCGACCCGATGGCCAGCGCCACCGTGGTCGGCAGCGGCGGCAGCGACGAGCCGTCCACCAGCGAGGCCGTCGCGACGACGCTGGACGTGGAAGCGTTCGACCGGCGCTTCACCGGCAACCGTTTCGGCGTGGCCATGCACGACGTGTTCGAACGCTGCGACTTCGCCGCCTGGCGCGATTGGCATCCCGGCCAGCCGGCGCCGGACGGGCAGACCGCGGCACTGCTCGAAGCCCTGCAACGCGGCGGCTACGCCCAGGACGAACTGGAGGATGGCGCGGCCATGCTCACCGCCCTGGTCGGCCACACCCTGACCGTCGCGTTGCCCGAAGGCACCCACCTGGCCGCGGTGCCCGAACCGCAACGCCGCAACGAAATGGAATTCCACTTCGCCATGCGCCCCACCCGGGTCGATGCGCTGCTGGCGCTGCTGCACCGCTTCGGCGTGGTCGGCGAACGCCAGGCGTTCGGCGCGCGCCAGCGCCTGGAAGGCCTGATGACCGGCCTGATCGATCTCACCTACCAGCACGACGGGCGCTGGTACGTGCTCGACTACAAATCCAACCGCCTGCCCAGCTACGACGCCGACGCGTTGGCGCGGGCGATGGCGCACAGCGAATACGAACTGCAGGCGCTGATCTACACCGTCGCGCTGCATCGCTGGCTGCGTTTCCGCCTGGGCGAAGCCTACGACTACGCCCGCGACTTCGGCGGCGTGCGCTACCTGTTCTGTCGCGGCCTCGACGCCACCCGCGACCCCTCGCCGGGCGTCCACGCCTGGCGTTTCGACCCCGCCCTGGTCGCGTCCGTCGACGCCCTCTTCGCCGGCGCCGCTTTAGAGCCCCTCTCCCCCCGGGAGAGGGGTTGGGGTGAGGGTACGTCCGCCCACGGAGCGCCCACCCCGTGAACCAGCCCAACCTCCTGGCCGCCCTCCACCGCAGCGGCACCCTGCGCATGCTCGACCACGCCTTCGCCCAGAGCCAGTTCGAAGCCGCGGACACTCAGTTCGCCGGCGCCGCGCTCGAGCCCCTCTCCCCCCGGGAGAGGGGTTGGGGTGAGGGTACGTCCGCCCACGGAGCGCCCACCCCGTGAACCGACCCAACCTCCTAGCCGCCCTCCATCGCAGCGGCACGCTAAGTCCCCTCGACCACGCC
>Ga0207709_10000703_pt1 | contig 26994 bp, 27 predicted proteins | sample KBSM34metaG_FD_184397 | JGI IMG/M metagenome (GOLD analysis project Ga0207709, IMG submission 184397) | Miscanthus rhizosphere microbial communities from Kellogg Biological Station, Michigan, USA - KBS M3-4 metaG (SPAdes) (version 2) | ecosystem: Host-associated > Plants > Roots > Rhizosphere >...
GGGGGCGCCGAAGAAGCACTGCTCGAGTCCCTGCGCTGCGGGCGGCAGCGGGACGTTCTGGGCGACGTCATAGGTCGGGGTCGGGATCAGCTGGTACGACGGCACGATCTCCTTGCCGGTCTGGGTACTGAGCACCGAGACGACGCCGAAATGCGTGACGAACAGCAGGTTTCCGTCGGCGGTGAACTGGGCGGACAGCGGCGTCCCGCTCACCACGGTGCGCCAGCGCAGCTGACCGTGCTCGTTGAAGGAGTTCATGGCGCCGTCCTCGCCGACGTACACGTTCGTGACGCGGTCGACGAGCGGGGTCGAGACCGCGACGCCCGGGCCGAGCCGGTTGCACCAGCGCTTGCGGCCGGTCTCGATCTCGAACGAGAAGAGGTTGCAGCCGTTCTCGCTGCGCGAGGTGACGAAGATCTGGCCGTTCGACGCGACCGAGGCGGCCGTCGCGGTCGGTGCGCCGATCGGGCGCGACCAGTCGAAGGAGATCGACCGGGCCCCCTCAGCGGGGCTGGTGCCACTGTTGCGGGCGTCCGCGTGCATGGCGGGCCATCCGCTCGGTGCGTAGGCGTCGTCGAGCGGTGGTGCGCTGCTGCAGCCGCCGATGATCAGCGCCGAAACTGCCGTCAGCGACACCGCTGCCGACCGGAGAACACGCCGCATTCAACACTCCTCGTGTGGATTTCGCTCGGTGCAGACTATCCGGCCGAGCACCGCGGGGTGTGAACCCGCCCCTTCGCAGAATGCGGATCGACTATCCGTTGAACGCAGGACAATCGCGTGTTCCGATCGCCGGGCGGGGTCGGCGGGCAAAATGTGAGTGGTTCAGAATTCAAGGGACTGCGTGATCACAAGCGTCCAATTGTGGCGCGACGGAGCAGGTCCGGCGCCTCCTGTGATTGGACTGTTATTTCGGTACATTCCGTATCGAATTGCGATAATTAGCCGACAGAAACGCACAATTCCGGTCGCAATTGTGTTTGAATGGCGACATGGAAGGGTCAGGGGGTGGAGATTTGAGTGCGCCGCGCCGATCGCCGCGCGTCGACGCGAACGACAATCACCTGCTCGGCACGCCTCAGGCGGGGGTGGTGATCGTCGTCGGCCTGATCGTCGGCGCCGCGACGCTGATCGGCGTGATGACGAACTCCCTGCTCGCGGTCATCGTGGTCGCGGTGACGGCGGCGCTGGTCGCGGCGCTGCTTGGCGGCGGCGGATGGCTCGGCGGGGGCGGCGGAGTGGGCCGTCGCGGAGCTCACATCCGCTGACCGTAGGCTGCATGGCATGACCAGCATGTGGGGCGCACCGTTGCGCACGAGGTGGCGGGGATCACGTCGGACCGACAGCGAGCAGGCGAAGTTCCTGACCCGTGATTCCCTGCGATGGGTGCTCGAGAACAAGGCGTACACGCCCTGGTACCTGGTGCGCTACTACCGGCTGGCCAAGTTCAAGCTCGCGAACCCGCACGTGATCCTGCGCGGCATGGTCTTCCTCGGCAAGAACGTGGAGATCCACTCGACTCCCGAACTGTCGCGGCTCGAGATCGGCCGCTGGGTGCACATCGGCGACGGCAATGCGATCCGCTGCCACGAGGGTTCCCTGCGCATCGGCGACAAGGTCGTCTTCGGCAAGGACAACGTCGTCAACACCTACCTCGACATCGAGATCGGCGCCTCCACCCTCGTCGCCGACTGGTGCTACATCTGCGATTTCGACCACCGGATGGACGACGTCAACGTCCCGATCAAGGATCAGGGCATCGTGAAGGGCCCGGTTCGGATCGGTCCGGACACCTGGGTCGCCGCCAAGGTGACCGTGCTGAGGAACACGATCGTCGGCCGCGGCTGCGTGCTCGGCGCGCACGCGGTGGTCAAGGGCGAGATCCCGGATTACAGCATCGCGGTCGGCGCGCCCGTCAAGGTCGTCAAGAACCGCAAGGAGGCCTGGGAGGCAGGCGCGGCCGAGCGGGCCAAGTACATCGCCGCCCTCGAGGACATCGAGCGCAAGAAGGCCGCCGCAGCACGTTGAGGCGCTGCGCGCCTGTGCGCGGTTGACGAGTCCAGGGACTCGTCAACCGCACACAGGCGGCGGAGCCGCCTACCGGCCGGGGAGCGGCCGCTGGGGGATGTCGGGGCGCGCCAACGGGTGTCGCACCCGTCGCTTGGCGCTCAGGTAGACCTGCGCGGTGTCGAGCGCGACGCTGTGCCAGTCGAAGTCGGCGGTGAGCCGTTCGCGGGCCGCCTCGGCCCGGCGCTGCGCGCCCGCGGGATCGTCGAGCACCTCACGCACCGCCGACGTCAGTCCCTCGACGTCGCCGGGAAGGAACGACATCCCGGTGACGCCGTCGACCACGGCCTCGCCGAGCCCGCCCGCGGTGGAGGTGACCAGCGGGGTGCCCGCCGCCGCCGCCTCGAGCGCGATGATGCCGAACGGCTCGTACCGGCTGGGCAGCACGATCGCGTCCGCCGCGTGCAACCAGCCCAGCAGCTCGGTGTGGTCGAGACTGCCGAGGAAGGCCACCGAGCGCAGGACCCGGTTGGACCGTGCCTCCTGCTGCAGCCACTCGAACTGGGTGCCCTCACCCGCGACGGCCAGCGTGGTGCCCGGGTGGCTGCGACGGATCCGGGGCAGCGCGGCGATGATGTCCTGCACGCCCTTCTCGTACTCGAGCCTGCCGACGAACAGCAGCCGCGGCGGGCCGGAGCGCGGCGCGCGCTGCCGGTAGTTCCAGGTGGTGACGTCGATCCCGTTGCGGATCACCGTGATCGGCGGCAACTGCGGACCGTAGAGCTCGGTGACCTCCTCCTCCATCGAGGCGGAGCAGGTGATGATCGCGTCCGACTCGTTGGCCAGCCACCACTCGACGGAGTGCACCTGACGGTTGATCGTCCCTGAGATCCAGCCGCTGTGCCTGCCGGCCTCGGTGGCGTGCAGCGTGGAGACCAGCGGCACGTCGAAGTACTCGGCCAGCGCGATCGCGGGATGCGCGACCAGCCAGTCGTGCGCGTGCACGACGTCGGGCTGCCAGCCGTCGCCGAGCCCTGGCTTGCCGAGCGCGACGCCCGCGCGCACCATGGCGTGCCCCATCGCGAGGGTCCAGGCCAGCATGTCCTCGCCGAACACGAAGTGCGCCGGGTCCTCGGCGACCGCCACCACCAGCACGCCCTCCGAGATGTGGGTGATGGTCGGGTGGGTGGACGCGTCGGTGCCGGTGGGGCGCCGCGAGAGCACGACCACCTCGTGGCCTGCCTGCACCAGCTCGGTGGCCAGGTGGTGCACGTGCCTGCCGAGCCCGCCGACCACCACCGGCGGGTACTCCCAGGAGACCATCAGGACCTTCATGCGGGACCGCCGATCGCGTCGTCGGGGAGTCGCCGGGCGTCCAGCGAGGGGAACAGCCCGTCGGCGTGGTTCCAGCCGTCGGCCAGCTGCCGCGCCCGGTCCAGGTGACCCGCGGCGACGGCGCCCGCGATCTCCCTGGTGGCGTGGGCGTGCAGGTGCGCACGGTCACGGGCGTACCCGGCGGCGGAGTCCTTGCTGACCATGAACGCCCAGTCGCTCTGCACGGTCATGATGGCCTCGCGCAGGATCTGGTCGTTGACCCGATCGCGCAGCTCCGGCCGGCCGGGCGCGCGCTGCGCCCCGCGGGCCTTGTCCACCGCGTCCAGCGCGGTCTGCACGACCTCGGTGTTCAGCTGGACCAGGTCGGCGACCTGATCGCCCGCCCAGACCCGCCAGTCCTTGCCGCTGCCCCAGGAGGAGTCGGCGAGCTGGACGGGTTCGCCGACGAAGCCGGCCGCCCTTGCATCGGAGAGGGTGCCGACCGGGATGCCCGCCTCCGGCAGCGCGCGCAGGACCTTCTCCAGCCACTGCGGACCCTCGAACCACCAGTGTCCGAACAGTTCGGTGTCGAAGGCGGCCACCACGAGCGCGGGCCTGCCGATGCGCTCGCTCTCCGAGCGCATCCGGGACCTGACCGTGTCGACGAAGTCCGCGACGTGCCGGTCGATGGCGGCGGCCGCGAGTTCGGGGTCGTACGGCGCCTTGTCCTTCGAGTCGACGGTGCGGCCGGTGACGCGCGCGGGCTTGAGCCCGGTGTCGTGGTCGTAGGTGTGGAAGTCGCGGTAGGCGCCGTCGCCCGGGTAGCCCGACTTCGGCGACCACACCCGGTACGAGACCTGCAGGTCGCGGCCGAAGGCCACCACGTCGGATTCGCGAACCGGGCGGCCGAGGGAGGTGTCCCCGCGCAGCGACGGGCCGTCCACCATGAAGTGCTGCACGCCCGCGGCGTCGTACTCCCGTTCCATCCCGGGCGTGTAGCCGCATTCGGGTGCCCAGATCCCGGAGGGCTTCGTGCCCCAACGCGCCTTGGCGTCGGCGAGGCCCTCGCTGAGCTGGAACGAGCGCAGCCGCGGATGCAGCAGCGGCTGGAACGGGTGGGCCAACGGTCCGCCGAGCAGCTCGATGGCGTCGGCGTCGACGAGCCCGCGCAGCACCGGCGAGCCGCCGTGCGCCCAGCGCTCCTCGAAGTCGGTCAGCGCCTCCGCGGCGAGTCGGTGCTCGCGGGCGCCGAGGTCGCGGTGCGGCTGGTCGCGCATGCCTGCGGCCTCGTGGGCGCGCAGCTGCCAGTTGCCCAGCCAGTGGTGCATCCCGGCCAGGCAGTGCGGGTCGTCGAGCTGGGCCGCCAGCACCGGGGTGATGCCGAGGCTGAGCAGCCGGGTGCGGCCCTCCGCGGCGAGCGTGCGCAGCACGCGGGCTACGGGCAGGTAGGTGGCCGCCCAGGACTGGTAGAGCCATTCCTCGCCGACGGGCCACCGGCCGTGGTTGGCCAACCACGGCAGGTGTGAGTGCAGGACCAGGCAGAACATGCCCGGTTCCTGCGCAACTCCGGTCGGTTTGTTCACCCTGACACCGCGGGCTTCCGTGCGATGGCGACCAGGTCCAGGCTGGCGTCGATGTCGGGTTCGGTGAGCGCGAAGTCGTCCACGGTGATGGCCTCGACGTCGGCGACGAGGTCCGCAGGCCACGGCTCGCCCGCCAGCGCGCGGTCGATCTGGGCGTCGATGAAGGAGCCGCCGTGCTTGGCGTCGAGCTCGCGCAGACGGGGGCCGTGGTGCACGCCGGTCATCAGGTCGACGACGAAGCCGGCCTCCTCGAGGAGCTCGGTCATCTCGGCGGCGTTGAGTTCGCGGGTGTGGAACGGGTTGAGCGGGGTGTCCCGTCCGGGGGAGAAGGTGATCCGGTTCGGGGTGCTGATCAGCAGCTCGCCGCCGGGGGTCAGCACGCGGAAGCATTCGGCCAGGAACTGGGCCTGGTCCCACAGGTGCTCGATCACCTGGAAGTTGACCACGATCCCGACGCTGGCGTCCGGCAGCGGGAGGTCCGCGAGGTTGCCCTGGCGCATGTCGATTCGCGGGTAGCGGGCACGCACGTGGTCGACGGCGGAGGTGTCGTAGTCGAGCCCGATGACCTTCTCGGCGACGTCGGCAATCATGTTGGCGCCGTAGCCTTCTCCGGACCCGGCCTCGAGGACGACGCGGCCGGCGCAGCGCTCGAGCAGCTGCCGGTACACCACCTCGTGACGGCGGAACCAGTAGTTCTCCTCGGGCACGCCCGGGACGGTGCGCTCGCCGGTCAGCGGCAGGGTCGCTTCGCTCGGCTGCGGGGTCGCCTCGGCAGCCGTCGGGTTGTTATCGGCGTCGACGGACATGGCCGGGGTCGAGACAGATGAATCGCTCACCGTTGGGAGGTTAGTGCCCTCGGTGTCAGAACTGGTCGGGGTGGTCCACATCACAGGCATGAATGATCCTCCTGGCCGTTATGGTGGACGAGGTTTCCCACCCAAGTTACTAGCGGGTAACTTAACATGGGGTAATCTGACGCACACCCGACGTGCGAACGAGACGGTTACGCGAGCGCTCCTCCTCGACGTGGAGCTGCTCTCGATCATCAGGCAGAAATACACAGGAGGTCGACGAAGACCCATGACGAACATCGTCGTTTTGATCAAGCAGGTTCCTGACACCTGGTCCGAGCGCAAGCTCACCGATGGTGACTTCACGCTGGACCGCGAGGCCGCGGACGCCGTGCTCGACGAGATCAACGAGCGCGCGGTCGAGGAGGCCCTGCTCATCAAGGAGGCGCAGGGGGGCGAGGTGACCGTGCTGTCCGCCGGCCCGGACCGCGCCACCGATGCCATCCGCAAGGCGCTGTCCATGGGTGCCGACAAGGCCGTTCACATCAACGACCCGGCTCTGCACGGCTCCGACGCCATCCAGACCGGCTGGACCCTGGCCGCCGCGCTCGGCCAGATCGGCTTCGAGAACGATGAGCCGGCCGACCTGATCATCGCAGGCAACGAGGCCACCGACGGCCGCGTCGGCGCCGTTCCGGCCATCATCGCCGAGTACCTCGGCATCCCGCAGCTCACCCAGCTGCGCAAGCTCACCGTCGCCGACGGCAAGGTCACCGGCGAGCGCGAGACCGACGAGGGCATCTTCGGCCTCGAGGCCTCGCTGCCCGCCATCGTCTCGGTCACCGAGAAGATCAACGAGCCGCGCTTCCCGTCCTTCAAGGGCATCATGGCCGCGAAGAAGAAGGAAGTCTCGGTCTTCACCCTCGCCGACCTCGGCGTCGACCCGGAGACCGTTGGCGTCGCGAACGCGGGCACCACCGTCACCGCGTCCACCCCCAAGCCCCCGCGTACCGCTGGTGAGCGCGTCACCGACGAGGGTGATGGCGGCAGCAAGATCGCCGCTTACCTCGTCGGCCAGAAGATCATCTGATCGCGCCCCTCAACCAGCAGACCCACACGTAGGAGAAGACAGCAATGGCAGAAGTACTTGTGCTCGTCGAGCACGCCGAGGGTGCGCTCAAGAAGGTCAGCACCGAGCTCATCACCGCAGCGCGCGCGCTCGGTGAGCCGGCTGCGGTCGTCGCGGGCCCGGCCGGAACCGCGGCCAAGCTCGCCGAGGCGCTGGCCGCCGCGGGCGCCGCGAAGATCTACGTCGCCGAGTCCGATGACATCGACGGCTACCTGATCACCCCGAAGGTCGACGTCCTCGCCGCCCTTGTCGAGTCCGCCGGACCGGCTGCCGTGATCACCGCCGCCACCACCGAGGGCAAAGAGGTCTCCGGACGTCTGGCCGCACGGATCGGTTCCGGCCTGCTCAGCGACGTCATCGAGGTCAAGGCCGACGGCAGCGCCGTGCACTCGATCTTCGGTGGCGCGTTCACCGTCGAGGCCAAGGCCAACGGCGAGGTCCCGGTCATCTCGGTTCGCCCGGGTGCCGTCGAGGCCCAGCCGCAGGCCGGTGCCGCCGAGCAGGTCACCGTCGAGGTGCCGGCTCAGGACGAGAGCGCCGTCAAGGTGACCTCGCGCAACCCGATCGTCGGCGGCGACCGCCCCGAGCTCACCGAGGCGTCGGTCGTCGTCTCCGGTGGCCGTGGCGTCGGCAGCGCCGACAAGTTCAGCGTGGTCGAGGAGCTCGCCGACTCGCTCGGCGCCGCGGTCGGTGCCTCGCGTGCCGCCGTGGACTCGGGCTACTACCCGGGCCAGTTCCAGGTCGGTCAGACCGGTAAGACGGTCTCCCCGCAGCTGTACATCGCGCTCGGCATCTCCGGCGCCATCCAGCACCGCGCAGGCATGCAGACGTCGAAGACCATCGTCGCCGTCAACAAGGACGAAGAGGCCCCGATCTTCGAGATCGCGGACTACGGCGTCGTCGGCGACCTGTTCAACGTCGCACCGCAGCTCACCGAGGCGGTCAAGGCTCACAAGGGCTGATCCCGCGTCACCTTTCGGCGGCCCCGTTCCCTGCTTGGGAGCGGGGCCGCCGTCGTGTTCACCGAAGCTGCATCGACACGACACCGACCTGATGCCGGGACGCCGCCCGGCTCGGTGACCCTTCGGGGCATGACGACAACGCCGGTCCTCATCAACGATTTTCCGAGCGTCACCACCGTCCCCAGATACACCCTGCTGCTGTCCTCGGACCGCGAGCACCGGATCGCAGCGCAGCGGCTGCGATACCAGGTGTTCGCGGCCGAACCGGGCTTCGAAGGCGCGGTCCGCGGCATCTCCGACGGTCTCGACGCCGACCACTTCGACGAATATTGCGATCACCTGCTGGTGCGCGACGAACTGGCCGACGAGGTCGTCGGCTGCTACCGGATGCTGACCCCGGACGCCGCGATCGCCGCGGGCGGGCTCTACACCGCCACCGAGTTCGACCTCGCCGCGCTCGACCCGCTCCGCCCACAGCTCGTCGAGATGGGCCGGGCCTGCGTACACCCGGATCACCGCTCCGGTTCGGTGCTGGGCCTGATGTGGGCCGGCATCCTCAACTACCTGGAGCTCACCGGCTACCGCTGGGCCATGGGGTGCGTGTCGGTGCCGATGCAGGCGCGACCGACTGATCTGCCGGGCGCGAACGTGCGCGGGGTCCGCGACCGACTGCTCGACGCGCACGCCACCGCCCCTGACCTCCGGGCGCGCCCGCTGCGGCCGGTGCCCGGCCTGGACGAGATCGCGGCCCCCGCCCGCACGGCGCTGCCCCCGCTACTGCGCGGATACCTGCGCCTTGGCGCCTCGATCTGCGGCGAGCCCGCCCACGACCCCGACTTCGGCGTCGCCGACTTCGTGGCCCTGCTTGGCATGGCGGAGGCCGACGAGCGCTACCTGAGCCGGCTGCGGTCGGCCGCCGCCGCCGTCCCGCTGATCGTCCGATGACACACGACTGGATGCCCTCGAGCCCCTGTGGCGACGGCTGCCTGCCCACTGCGGCGGAGCGGGCCGGTCTGGCCCGGATGGCCGTTCGGTACGCGATGCTCGCGGCGATGCTGCTCTCGCTGCCCGTTCTGCTGGCGGGTGGGGTCCTGCCGGGATCCTGGCGCCGCTCGCTGCAGCGCGGCTATTCGCGGGCCGCGCTGAGCGGGCTGGGGATGCGGCTGCGGGTGCGCGACGAGCGCGGCCTCGACATCGATCCTGGGGAACGGGGTGTGCTGGTGGTGGCCGGGCACGTCTCCTGGGCCGATGTGCTGGTGCTCTGCGCGCTCGGGCCCGCGGACTTCGTGGCCAGGGCGGACCTGCTGGACTGGCCGCTGCTCGGGACCCTGGCGCGGCGGATGCGGATCATCCCGATCGACCGGGCGCGGCTGTCCGAGCTGCCCGGCGCGGTCGACGAGGCCGCGGAGCGGCTGCGGGCAGGTGGGCGGGTGGTGGCCTTCCCCGAGGGGACCACCTGGTGCGGGCGCGCCTACGGCAGCTTCCGCCCAGCCCTGTTCCAGTCCGCGGTCGAGGCAGGCGCGCTGGTGCAGCCCGTCGGGATCAGGTACTGCACGCCGGACGGGCGGCTGGACACCACGGCCTGCTTCGTCGGGGACCAGACGCTGGCCGCGTCGCTGCGCCGGACGGTCGGGCTGCGCAGGCTCGACGTGGAGGTGCTGCTCGCGCCGCTGGAGGAGCCGGGCGCCGACCGCAGGGAGCTGGCGCGGCGCTGCGAGCGGGCGGCGCGCGTGATCCTCGGCGCGGACCTGACCGTGCAGGACATCCTCGACGGCATGGAGGAGCGTCAGACCGCGGCGGCGTGAGCGCGCCTACCAGCACAGTCGCGGTCGCAGCGGCCCCCGGCCGACGGGCTATCCTGGTCAGGTCATGACAACGCCCCACCCGAGCGCCTCCAACCGCAGTGATGCCACCCTGCGGTCCAGCGCGCCATCCCAGGTCTATCTCGATCACGCCGCGACGACGCCGATGCTGCCCGAGGCCATCGAGTCGATGACTGCGGTCCTCGCCACGGTGGGCAACGCGTCCTCGCTGCACGGTTCGGGCCGCGCGGCCCGCCGCCGGGTGGAGGAGGCACGGGAGTCCATCGCGGCCGACCTGGGCGCACGGCCGTCGGAGGTCATCTTCACCTCCGGGGGAACCGAGAGCGACAACCTGGCCGTCAAGGGCATCTACTGGGCCCGCCGCGACGCCGACCCGCGCCGCCGCAGGATCATCGCGGGCGCCGTGGAGCACCACGCCGTGCTCGACGCGGTCGAGTGGCTGGTGGAGCACGAGGGCGCCGAGGTGACGTGGCTGCCGGTGGACCGGCATGGCCGCATCGACCCCGATGCGTTGCGCGTCGAGCTGGCCGCCGGCGCCGACGAGGTCGCGCTCGTCACCGTCATGTGGGCGAACAACGAGGTCGGCTCGATCATGTCGATCGCCGCACTCGCCGCCGTCGCCACCGAGTTCGGGGTCCCGATTCACAGCGACGCGGTGCAGGCCGTGGCGCAGCTGCCGGTGGACTTCGCGGCCAGCGGGCTCTCCGCCTTGAGCGTCGCCGCGCACAAGTTCGGCGGGCCGCAGGGCGCAGGAGCGCTGCTGCTCGGCCGCCAGGTGCCGTGCGTGCCGCTGCTGCACGGCGGCGGCCACGAGCGCGACCTGCGGGCGGGCACCCTGGACACCGCGGCGGTGGTGTCGATGGCCACCGCGCTGCGGAAGACCGTGTCGGACATGGATTCCCGCTCCTCCGAGCTGATCAGGCTGCGCGAGCGGCTGATCGCCGGGGTGAGCGCGGCGGTGCCAACGGCGGTGCTGAACGGCCCGGTCGGCGATCAGCGACTGCCCGGGAATGCGCACTTCACCTTTCCCGGTTGCGAGGGTGATTCGCTGCTGATGCTGCTCGACGCGGCGGGGATCGAGTGCTCGACCGGGTCGGCGTGCACGGCCGGGGTCGCCAGCGCCAGTCACGTGCTCATTGCGATGGGCGTCGACGCGACCATCGCGCGCGGGTCGCTGCGGTTCTCGTTGGGGCACACCTCGACTGATTCCGATGTCGATGCGTTGATCGCGGCGCTGCCGCAGGTGGTCGAGCGGGCCAGGATGGCGGGCCTGGCGGGCGCCGGGGCCAGGGGAGGGGCACGCTGATGCGGGTACTGGCGGCGATGAGCGGCGGAGTGGACTCCGCGGTGGCGGCGGCGCGTGCGGTGGCCGCCGGACACGAGGTGGTGGGCGTGCACCTGGCGCTGTCCACCGCGCCGGGCACCCTGCGCACCGGTTCGCGTGGCTGCTGCTCCAAGGAGGACGCCGGGGACGCGCGCCGCGCCGCCGACATCCTCGGTATCCCCTTCTACGTCTGGGATTTCGCGGATCGCTTCAAGGAAGACGTGATCGAGGACTTCATCGAGTCCTACGCCGCCGGGGAGACGCCGAACCCCTGCCTGCGCTGCAACGAGAAGATCAAGTTCGCCGCCCTCGCGGACCGCGCGATGGCGCTCGGTTTCGATGCGGTCGCGACCGGTCACTACGCGCGACTGGAGGACGGCGTGCTGCGCCGCGCGGTCGACGCCGACAAGGACCAGTCCTATGTCCTCGGCGTGCTCACCGCCGAGCAGCTCTCCCGGGCGATGTTCCCCGTCGGCGACACCCCGAAGCCGCAGATTCGGGCCGAGGCCGCCGAGCGCGGGCTCGCGGTCGCGGACAAGCCCGACAGCCACGACATCTGCTTCATCCCGTCCGGGGACACCCGGGCCTTCCTCGGCGCCAAGATCGGGATCCGGCCCGGCAAGGTCGTCGACGCGGACTCCGGCGAGGTGCTCGCCGATCACGAGGGCGTGCACGGGTTCACCATCGGCCAGCGCAAGGGACTGGGCGTGCAGGGCCCGGCGGCCGACGGCAAGCCGCGCTACGTCACCGCCATCGAACCCGAGACCGGCACCGTCACCGTCGGCTCGGCCGAGCGCCTGCAGGTCTGGACGATCGCGGCCGAGCGCGCGATCTGGACCTCCGGCGCGGCGCCGCAGGGACCGATCGAGTGCGTGGTGCAGGTCCGGGCGCACGGCGGACTGGCCGAGGCCGTGGTCGTGCCCGTCGACGGAGGACTGGACGTGCAGCTGCGCGAGCCGCTGACCGGCGTGGCCAGGGGACAGGCCGTCGTGCTGTACCGGCCGGACGCCGCGGGCGACGAGGTCCTCGGTAGCGGCACCATCGTCGGCACCGGCGCGGACCGCCGGTGACGGCACCGTCCATCCCGGTCGGCGTCGCGACCGGCGTCGGTTCCTGGCCCGGCACCGATCCGCGGGAGGCCGCCGCCATCGTGGTGGGCGAACTGCCCGCCCTGCCGCACCTGGTCGAACTGCCCGACCGCGGCGTCGGCGCCGACATGATCGGCCGCGCGGCCGCGCTGCTGGTCGACCTGCCGTTCGACACCTCCACCACCGCCTACCGGCTCGCGCAGCGTCCGGGTGCGGTCACGCGTCGGGCCCGCGACCTGCTCCGGCGTGACCTGGACGCGCTCGAGGAGGCCTGGGAGGTCGCCGGGCGCCGGGGCACCGATCAGCCGGTGAAGGTCCAGTCGGTCGGGCCGCTGACGCTGGCGGCGCAGGTCGAGCTCTCCGGCGGGCATCGCGTGCTCACCGACGCGGGCGCGCTGCGCGACCTCGCGGAATCGCTGGCCGAGGGGCTGCGCGTGCACGTCGACGAGGTGGCCCGCAGGCTCGGCTCGCCCGTCGTGGTGCAGCTCGACGAACCAGGACTGCCCGCGGTGCTGGCCGGTTCGCTGGCGGGCGTCTCGATCCTGCAGACCCCCCGCGCAATGCCCGAACCGGAGGCGCTCGCCGTCCTGTCGTCCGTGATCGGCCGCCTGGAGTCGCCGGTGTTGGTGCACTCCTGCGCCGCCGGTCTGCCGCTGGGGCTGCTGCGTCGCAGCGGCGCCGCGATGATCGGACTGGACCTGAGCGAGCTGACGGTCGCGGACCTCGACGGCGTCGGCGAACTGCTCGAGGACGGCATCGCGCTGGCCCTCGGGCTGGTGCCGACCCTTGGTGCCGAGCCCGCGCCGGGCTGGCGCGAACTCGCCGAGCCCGCGGTGACCCTCGTCGACCGGCTGGGCTTCCCGCGATCCGTCCTCGCCACGCAGGTGACGGTGACGCCGCGATGCGGCCTCGCGGGCGCGAGCCCGGAGTGGGCGCGGACGGCGCTGCGTCGCGCCGCCGAGCTGACGAGGGCATTCGCGGACGGCGCCGAGTTCGACTGAATCGGACCCGCGGGCGCCCGCTCGAGCGGCGGCGTTGTCTGCCTCCTGCGATAACCTTCCGGCGTGGACGAGAACGCAGCCCAGGGGTCTGAACCAGCACTGTCAGCAGCGACCTCCGACGAACGCGAAGAATGGCAGCGGCTCGCGGAGGAGGTGCGCGAGCACCAGTTCCGCTACTACGTGCGGGACTCGCCGATCATCTCCGACGGTGAATTCGACGCCCTGCTGAACCGGCTGATCGCGCTCGAAGAGGCGCGCCCCGATCTGCGCACCCCGGACTCGCCCACCCAGCTCGTCGGCGGCGGGTTCGCCACCGAGTTCACCGCGGTCGACCACCTCGAGCGAATGCTGAGCCTGGACAACGTCTTCGACGAGGAGGAGCTGCGCACCTGGGTGCGGCGGGTGGAAGCCGCAGTGTTGGATGGTCACTCCGCAGGCTCCGCGCCTGATGGCTCCGACCTGCACTACCTGTGCGAGGTGAAGATCGACGGTGTCGCGCTGAACCTGGTCTACGAGAACGGCAGGCTGGTGCGCGGCGCCACCCGCGGCGACGGCCGCACCGGCGAGGACGTCACCCTCAACGCGCGCACGATCGAGGAGATCCCGCACGTGCTGACGCCGAGCGAGGAGTTCCCGATCCCGTCGCTGCTCGAGGTCCGCGGCGAGGTGTTCTTCCGGCTCGAGGACTTCGAGGCCCTCAACGCGTCCCTGGTCGCGGAGGGCAAGGCGCCGTTCGCCAATCCCCGCAACTCGGCCGCCGGATCACTGCGGCAAAAGAACCCGGCGGTCACGGCCAAGCGGCGGCTCGGCATGATCTGCCACGGGCTCGGCCGGATCGAGGGCTTCGCACCGGCGTCCCAGCACGACGCCTACACCGCGCTGGCGGCCTGGGGGTTGCCCGTGTCCACGCACACCGCGCGAGTCCGCGGCGTCGACGAGGTCGTGGCGAGGGTCGCGTACTGGGACGAGCACCGCCACGACGTGGAACACGAGATCGACGGCCTTGTGGTCAAGGTCGACGAGATGGCGCTGCATCGGCGGCTCGGTTCCACCTCACGGGCTCCGCGCTGGGCCATCGCGTACAAGTACCCACCGGAGGAGGCCACCACCCGGTTGCTCGACATCCGTGTCAGCGTCGGCCGGACCGGCCGGGTCACCCCGTTCGCCTACATGGAGCCGGTGACGGTTGCCGGATCGACCGTCTCGCTCGCGACGCTGCACAACGGGTCCGAGGTCAAGCGAAAGGGCGTGCTGATCGGCGACATGGTGGTCATCAGGAAGGCGGGCGAGGTCATCCCTGAGGTGCTCGGTCCGGTGGTCGATGTGCGCACCGGGGACGAGCGTGAGTTCGTGATGCCCACACACTGTCCCGAGTGCGGCACCGAGCTGGCCCCCGCCAAGGAGGGCGACGCGGACATCCGTTGCCCGAACCAGCGGTCCTGCCCGGCGCAGTTGCGGGAGAGGGTCTTTCACGTGTCGGGGCGTGGCGCTTTCGACATCGAGGTGCTCGGCTACGAGGCGGCGACCGAGCTGCTCAAATCGGGAGTGATCGCCGACGAGGGAGACCTGTTCTCGCTCACCTCTGACGACCTGATGAAGACCTCGCTGTTCACCACCAAGGCGGGCGCGCTGTCGGCGAACGGGCGCAGGCTCCTCGACAACCTGCACTCGGCCAAGGACAAGCCGCTGTGGCGGGTACTCGTGGCGTTGTCCATCCGGCACGTCGGCCCCACCGCGGCCCGGGCGCTGGCCTCCGAGTTCGGCAGCCTCGAGCGGATCGAGAACGCGTCCGTGGAGGAACTGGCGGCCGTGGACGGCGTCGGCGGCACCATCGCCGCCGCCGTGGTCGAATGGTTTGCGGTGGACTGGCATCGCGAGATCGTCGCGAAGTGGCGCGCCGCCGGGGTGTCGATGGAGGACGCCCGCGACGAGTCGATCGAGCGCAACCTCGAGGGCCTGTCGATCGTGGTCACCGGCTCGCTCGTCGGGTTCACCCGTGACGGCGCCAAGGAGGCGATCCTGATCCGCGGCGGCAAGGCCGCCGGTTCGGTGTCGAAGAAGACCGCGTTCGTGGTGGTGGGCGAGGCGCCGGGTTCCAAGCACGACAAGGCGATCGAGCTCGGGGTGCCGGTGCTCGACGAGGACGGGTTCCGACTGCTGCTCGAGCGCGGCCCGGACGCGGTGACGCCTGCAGGCGGGGAAGGCGACGCCGACACCGCCGGATAGCAGGCACAGCGGGAGGACGACATGGGCGCGTTGATCTACTCGTCGATCTGTTCGCTCGACGGATACGTCGCGGACCGCGACGGCAATTTCGACTGGGCCATGCCGGACGAGGAAGTGCACGGTTTCGTCAACGACCGCGAGCGATCGATCGGCACCTACCTCTATGGGCGCCGCATGTACGAGGTGATGGCCGGCTGGGAGTCGGTTGCCGGCGACGCGGGCCCGCCTGTGGCGGATGACTTCGCCGCGCTGTGGCGGGCCGCCGACAAGATCGTGTACTCCACGACCCTGCAGGCGGTGTCGACCTCCCGCACCCGGCTCGAGCGGGAGTTCGATCCCGCGGCGATCCGAGCGTTGAAGGCGTCCTCGCCGCGCGACCTGTCGATCGGCGGCCCCGGACTTGCTGCCTGCGCGATCCGGGCGGGACTCGTCGACGAGTGGCAGCTGTATCTCGTCCCTGCCGTGGTGGGCGGCGGCACCCCGGCGCTACCCGCGGGCGTTCGGCTGGACCTACGGCTCGCCGACGAGCGTCGGTTCGAGGGCGGGACGGTGTTCCTGCAGTACCGAGCGCGATAGCAATCAATCACCCCCGACAGGCGGGACTTCCGGGAAATGCCGACACACCGAACCGGCAACCGACAGCGGTGACGGCTTCCATCCGCTCGACCGGATTCCTGACTTCCAAGGCCGGCAGCAGCCCACCCTGTAGCAGTGCGCTCTTGGTCGACGGCATGGTGGCGTTGGCATCGAGGGTTCCGCGGATTCGTGCGAATTCGACGAGCTCGTCGTAGACCATCGACAGCGCCGCTTCCGTGGTCTGGTCCTCCGACTCGAGCCCGGCGAAATCCACTCCGGTCTCGTACTCGTGGCGGACCGCGTGCGGGCCCTGGTCACAGGTGGGTTTGTTCAGATCGATGCGAAACTCCTGCCGGTCCGGCGACGGCGCGCTGATCGTGCCGGCATCGGTGCAGGCATGGTGTGAGATGCGATCACCGAGGGCGTGGATGTAGATGCCGATCCTCGCATCCCACGAATCGCCGCCGATCCAGGAGTCGAATTGCGACGATGACACACCGTCGGAGATGACCTGCTCTCCGGTGACGTTGGTGAACGGGATCGCTACCGGGGTCTCCACGCTGTACACGCCGTTGATCTGTGCCGGCTCCGGGTCCGCGTAACAGGCTGCGCCAGTGGCGTAGTCGCCGTCGGCCGAGCGATTGGTGAAGCCTCCCGTGCACAACGGGGCGCTGCCGCCCGGCCCGGCCATGGCCCACCGCCGCACGTGCGTGAGCATGACCTCGTGTGCGGGATCGCCGACGTCGGGTCGCATCCCGTCGGGCTCGGGATCGAACGGTCCCCGCATCGTCGGGAGGAAATGGAAGAGGAAGCCGCCGGTGGCGAAATGCGTTCGCACGAGACCGCCGATGTCCTTGGTGGTCAAGGCGGCGGCGTCGGCGACGAGTTGGCCGTTCATGTCTCGTGGCGCGAAGGTGCCCAGGTCTGTCGCCTCGTCGTATGCCGCGATCCAATACGCATCCCGCTCCGAGAAGCCGACGGTGCGGGCGATGAGGTAGGTCGAGTCGGAATGCACGAGGCTGCGCCCGCCGAGCGGCTGACGCAACGTGTACCCGTAGCGAACGAACGCCTCGAGTCCGCACAGGGGACCGTCTGGATCGTCGAGCGGACACGACTGCGGCAGGGGCGCACAGTTGTGCGGCGGGGCTCCACCCTCGGAGTAGCAGATGTCCTCGGCGAAACCGTGCGCCTGCGGGGGAGCGACAACAAACGCTGAGGCGGCCAGCGCCAGCGCCACCGTGGCCGATCTCCGAATGTGTCCATTCATCGACAAGCGCCTTTCCGGTCGCCGCGTCCATCCAGGCTAGCATCGGCGCAGCGGTTCTTGAGCTCGTTTCCGCAGGTCGGAGCGATGGCCGCGGCACGGGACTTGAGTCTCCCGCCGGGGGAGACGCGAGAGTGGGGACATGGACGACGACGCGCTCTACTCGATCGGTGATCTGGCCAGGCGAACCGGACTGACGGTCAAGGCCATTCGGTTCTATGCGGATCGGGGGATCGTGCCTGCGACCGGCCGCAGCCCGGCCGGCTACCGGCTCTATGACGTCGACTCGGTCGCGCGGCTGGACCTCGTGCGGACGCTGCGCGAGTTGGGACTGGACCTGGCCACGATCAAGGGCGTCGTGGACCGCCAGACCTCCCTGCCCGAGGTCGCGGCGGCGCACGCGGAGGCGCTGGCGGCGCAGATCCGGACACTGCGCCTGCGGCGGACGGTGTTGTCGGTGGTGGCCAAGCGCGGCTCCGGCCCGGAGGAGATGAGGCTCGTGCACAAGTTGGCCAAGCTGTCCGAGACCGAACGGCGAAGCCTGATAGGCGATTTCCTCGACCACGCCTTCGGCGGGCTGGACGGCGATCCCGCGTTCGAGGGGATGATGCGCTCGATGACCCCCGAACTGCCCGACGATCCCGAGGCCGAACAGGTCGAGGCGTGGCTGGAACTGGCCGAGTTGTCCTGGGATCCGGATTTTCGCGCCGTCATGCGGGAGATGGCGAGCGGCCATGCAGACGACCGCGTGCACGACGGCTGCGCGGGCGTGCACCGCGAGATCGTCGCGGTCGTCCGTGACCACGCCGAGCCGATGCTGGCCACCGGCATCGACCCGGCCTCGTCCGCGGCCGACCCGGTGGTGGCGGACGTGACCGCGGAATACGCCCGACTGCGCGGCAGTTCCGACGACGACGTCGCGCTTCGGCGGCGGCTGCTGTCGCGGCTGGAGGCGGCGAACGACCCGCGCCGGGAGCGCTATCTCCGATTGCTCGCCGTGGTCAACGGATGGGCAGCGCCGGACAGTTCGGCGGCCGCACTCGACTGGTTCCTGCGGGCCCTGCGCGCCCGGCTGCCGGGGTAGGGAGCCGGGCGCCGGTCAGGCGGAGCGGTCAGCGTCGTCGGGGCGCAGCGCCTTGGGTAGGTAGGCCGCGCCCGGTCCGTAGCTCGCGGCGGCATCGCCCGGGTTCGACAGCGCGCACGTCTTGAGGGACAGGCACCCGCAGCCGATGCACGAGTCGAGCCCGTCGCGCAGCGCGACGAGGGCATCGATCTGCTCGTTGAGCCTGCCGCGCCAACTCTGCGAGAGTCTCGTCCAGTCGGCCCGGGTCGGCGCGCGCCCGTCCGGCAGTTGCGCGAGCGCCTCGGCCACCTCCTCCAGGCTGAGCCCGATGCTCCTTGCGGCGCGGACGAAGGCGATCCTGCGCAGCACGCTGCGCTGGTAGCGCCGCTGGTTGCCGGACGTCCTGCTCGACGCGATCAGGCCCTGGTCCTCGTAGTACCTCAGTGCGGACGGGGCAAGGCCGCTGCGCCGCGCGACCTCGCCGACGGTCAGCAGATCCGTGGTGCGCATGGGGAGCTCCTCACCTGCGGTCCTTGACATCAAGTGAACTTGAGCTTTCAGGATGGTCTCAGAAGTCACCGGACGCAAGGAGCTCTGATGAACGACACCAGTACGGCGTTGATCACCGGCGGATCGGCCGGCCTCGGCAGGGCGGTGGCGCTCGCGCTGGCCGAGCGGGGCTGGCAGGTGATCATCACCGGCCGCCACACGGCGCCACTCGAACGGGTCGCGGCGCAGGCGAACGGGATCACCACGTGTCAGGGCGATGTCACCGATGCCCGTCACAGAGAACGGCTCCGCGGGGAGATCGCCGCCCGCGGGCGGCTGGACCTGCTGCTCAACAATGCCAGCGCGCTCGGGCCGAGCCCGATGCCTGCGCTCGCACGGTACCCCGAGGCCGAGCTGACGAAAGTGTTCGCGACGAACGTGCTCGCGCCGTTGGCGTTGATCTCCGCGCTGCTCGAACCGGTGAGCCGCGCTGGCGGTGCGATCGTGAACGTGTCGTCGGACGCGGCGGTCGAGGCCTACGAGGGGTGGGGCGGATACGGTGCGGCGAAGGCCGCCCTCGATCACGCGACGGCGGTGCTCGCGGCGGAGCATCCGCGGCTCTCGGTGTACGCGTTCGACCCGGGCGACATGCGCACCGCGATGCACCAGGCGGCGTTCCCGGGCGAGGACATCTCCGACCGGCCCGAACCCGAAGCGGTGGTGCCCGCGCTGATGTGGCTGCTCGATACCCGACCGGCGAGCGGCCGCTATCGCGCGGCGGACCTGCTGACCACGGCGGCATCGTCGTGACCGAGGTGAGGGTCGAGGCCGCGGCCGGGCCAGACTTCGTGCTGCCGAACCGGCTGGAGGCGAGCGGCCCACCGGAGAGTCGCGGGCAGCTGCGGGACACCGTGCGCCTGTTGGTGGCCGAGGGGGACCGGGTGGAACACGCCCGTTTCCACGAGCTGCCGCGGTATCTGCGCGGCGGCGACGTTGTGATTGTGAACACGTCGGCCACCCTCGCCGCCGCGGTCGACGGCACCGTCGACGGTGTGGGCCGGGTGGTCGTGCACTTCTCCACGCCACTCGACGACGGCGCCTGGGTGGTGGAGGTGCGCGCGCCGGGTCCGGTCACCGGGCCGCTCGGTGCCGCCTCCGCCGGCATGCGCATTCGCCTTCCACTCGGCGCGCAGGCGACGCTGCGGGAACCCTGGCCGCGGACGTCGATCCGGCTGTGGCGCGCGGAGATCGACGGCGTCGCGGACGTCGCGCGGGATCTGCTCGCGGTTGCCGGCCGGCCGATCACCTATGCGTACGTGCGGGAGCGGTGGCCACTGCCGTACTACCAGACCATCTTCGGGAAGGATCGGGGAAGTGCGGAGATGGCCAGCGCGGCAAGGCCGTTCACGCACCCGATGATGACCGACCTGGCCGTGTCCGGGGTGGCGGTCGCGCCGATCCTGCTACACACCTCGGTCTCCTCGGCCGAGCCAGGCGAGCCGCCGATTCCCGAGCGGTACGAGCTCCCCGAGTGGACCGCTCGGCTGATCAACGACCGGCGCGCCGCGGGCGGCCGGGTCATCGCGGTCGGCACCACGGTGACCCGTGCGCTCGAAACCGGGGCCACCGAGGGCGGGACGGCGGTGGCCGGGGCGGGCTGGACGGACCTGGTGCTGAGCGGGCGGCGGCCGGCCAGGGTGGTGGACGGCCTGATCACCGGCTGGCATGCCCCCGGCGCGTCGCACCTGATGCTGCTCGAGTCGGTGGTGGGCCCAGCGGCGGTGCGCAGGGCCTACGAGGCCGCGCTCGCGGAGGGATACCTGTGGCACGAGTTCGGGGACAGCGCGTTGCTGCTGCGGGCATAAGGCCTGCTCGCGCCCCTCACGTCGGCCCTGGTCGGGGGGTGAGGTTGTTCACAATCGGCCCGCACGCGTGACCGGATCTCACGAAAGTCCTGCGATAGTGACGCCATGATCGAGATTCGCCCCGCAACGCCAGCCGACTACGACACCATCGGCGAGCTGACCGTCGACGTCTACGTCGACGGTGGATTCGTGTCGGACACGAGCACGTACGTGAACCGCCTGCGCGATACCGCGACCCGCGCGGAGCACGCCGAGGTCGTGGTGGCCGTCGCAGGCGACGAGATCGTCGGTTCGCTGACGATCGCGGAGCCCGGCACTCCCTTCGCCGATGTCGCGGAGCCGGGCGAACTGGAGTTCCGGATGCTCGCGGTCGCGCCGACCGCCCGCGGCAAGGGCGTGGGCTCGGCTCTGGTGAAGCACGTCCTGGACGAGGCCTACGACCGAGGGCTCGCGCGCGTGGTGATCTCGACGGAGGCCGACATGGTCGACGCTCGCCGCATCTACGATCGCAACGACTTCGTCCCCGCGCCCCAGCGCGACTGGGAGCCGATGCCGGGCGTCGCGCTCACCGTGCTGGTGCGCGAGTTCGTGTGAGCCGGCAGGGCGGGACTAGCTGAGCACGGTCGCCACGATGCCGGCCAGGTAGCCGAGCCGCGCGATCTCGGACGGCCGGAACTCCGGTCCGCCCGGGCGGCCGAGCAGCAGCGCCTGATCGGAATGCCCGAGGGGGGCCGCCGCGAGCGTGGTGTTCATGTCTTTCCACACCGTCGGCACCCAGTCGTCCTCGCCGTCGAGGACCGTCGGCTTGGTCAGCGGCATCCACGGCGCTTCCCCGGCATGGGTTTCGGGGGCTCCCGAGCTGCCGACCACCCGGTACGTCCCGCGCGAGCCGATACCGATCACCGTCGCCCAGCCGACCCTCAGCACTCGGGGGGCGCCGTCGACGAGGACCTGGAGCCGGTCGTCGGTGGCCGTGGCGACCTGATCGATCAGCTCCAGTTCCCGGTGGGTGTCGAGGATTCCGGTGTAGGGCCGGATCGAGTCGACGCGCACGCCGGCGAGCTGTTCCGCGGCGGTCAGCAGGGTGTCCGGCAACGAGCCGTGCGCCACGTCGACGACGAGGTCGTCGACCGCGTACCCGGCGCCCCGCTCGACCACGTCGAGGGAGAGGATGTCGGCTCCGACCGAGCCGAGCGCGACGGCCAGCGAGCCCAGGCTTCCTGGACGATCGGGGAGCTGGACACGCAGGAGATACGACACGGGGCGTTCCTTCTATTGCGGGTGGTCGGGGAACGGTGGGTTCGCCCGTGACCCCATCCTTGCACCGTTGGCGGTCCGCGTGCCGCCCGGACGTGTCCGCGAATTCGCCGCTGCCCGTCGGACTCCCAGCTCGCCGCGGTTCGGTGACACGGGCGACATGTGATCGTTCCGCCGCGGAAATGAAGTCGCATCGCGCGCCGGGGCGCGTCCGGCCCCGGCTCTGGCTGTGGCGGCCGGGCGGTGACGCTCTAGGCTAGGGGCCGATCGCTGTCTCCGACCTGAAAGGGGCCCACGCGGTGCCTGCCATCTCCCGTGACGAGGTCGCCCACCTCGCCCGGCTGTCCCGGCTCGCGCTGTCCGACGCCGAACTCGACGAGTTCGCCGGTCAGCTCGATTCGATCCTCAGCCATGTCAAGACGGTGGCCGAGGTCGCCACGGACGATGTGCCGCCCTCCGCGAACCCCAATGCGATCACCAACGTGACGCGCCCGGATGTCATCGTTCCAGGACTCACCCCCGAGCAGGCGCTCTCCGGCGCGCCCGCCGTCGAGCAGGACCGTTTCGCCGTGCCGCAGATCCTGGGGGAAGAGCAGTGACCACCGACCTGACCGCGTTGGACGCCTCCGTCCTCGCCTCGAAGATCCATGCCCGCGAGGTGTCCTCCGTCGAGGTCACCCAGGCGCACCTGGACCGCATCGCCGCGGTCGACGGCGAGATCAATGCCTTCCTGCACGTTGCGGGGGAGCAGGCGCTGAGCGCCGCCAAGTCCGTGGACGACGCCATCGGCTCCGGCCAGGCGCCCGCCTCCGCGCTTGCCGGTGTCCCGCTCGCGCTCAAGGACGTGTTCACCACCACCGACATGCCCACCACCTGCGGATCGAAGATCCTCGAGGGCTGGGTGTCGCCGTACGACGCGACGCTGACCACCAAGCTACGCGAGGCCGGCATCCCGGTGCTGGGCAAGACCAACATGGACGAGTTCGCGATGGGATCGTCCACGGAGAACTCGGCCTACGGACCCACCCGCAACCCGTGGGACACCACCAGGATCCCGGGCGGCTCCGGCGGCGGTTCGGCCGCCGCGCTCGCCTCCAACCAGGCGCCGCTGGCCATCGGCACGGACACCGGCGGATCGATCCGTCAGCCCGCGGCCGTGACCGCCACCGTCGGCACCAAGCCCACCTACGGCACGGTGTCCCGGTTCGGTCTGGTCGCGTGCGCGTCCTCGCTGGACCAGGGCGGCCCGTGTGGCCGCAGCGTCCTCGACACCGCGCTCCTGCACGAGGTGATCGCAGGCCACGACCCGCGCGATTCCACCTCGGTGAACGCGCCGGTCCGTCCCGTGGTCGAGGCCGCCCGTCAGGGTGCGAGCGGCGACCTCAAGGGCGTGCGCGTCGGCGTCGTCAAGGAATTGCACTCGGAGAGCTACCAGCCCGGCGTCATCGCCTCCTTCGACGCGGCCGTCGCGCAGCTCACCGAGCTCGGTGCCGAGGTCGTCGAGGTCTCCTGCCCGAACTTCCTGCACGCGCTCGCGGCCTACTACCTGATCCTGCCGAGCGAGGTCTCCTCGAACCTGGCGCGCTTCGACGCGATGCGGTACGGCATGCGGGTCGACGACGGCAACATGAGCGCCGACCAGGTGATGGCCGCGACCCGGGCCGCCGGATTCGGCAAGGAGGTCAAGCGCCGCATCATGATCGGCACCTATGCGCTGTCCTCCGGCTACTACGACGCCTACTACGGCTCGGCGCTGAAGGTCCGCACGCTCATCGCGCGCGACTTCGACAAGGCCTACGAGTCGGTCGACGTGCTGGTCTCGCCCACCAGCCCCTTCACCCCGTGGAAGCTGGGGGAGAAGGTCAACGATCCGCTCGCGATGTACCTCTCCGACCTGTGCACCCTGCCGACCAACCTGGCCGGGCACTGCGCGATGTCGGTGCCCTCGGGTCTGTCCTCGGACGACGGGCTGCCCGTCGGCCTGCAGATCATGGCCCCGGCGATGGCCGACGAGCGGCTGTACCGGGTGGGCGCGGCCTACGAGGCCGCGCGCGGACCCATCGTGCGCTGACATTCGTCGCGCGCTCACGAGCGGGCGGTTATCGGTTCGGTCACTAGACCGATGTCCCGATAACCGCCCGTTCGGCGTTTTCCTGCCGGGTCAGCCGGAGAACCACCGGCGACGCCGGGCCGCGGCGAATTCCGCCTTCTCTCGGGCCAACTCGGCCGACGGCGCGACGAACGGAGCGACGGGCGCCGGACCGGACAGGAAGTCCGCGTCCACCTTGCCGACAAGGCCGCCGCCGAACTCGATGTGGCAGGCGCCCCTGCCGCTGTACTTCACCTCGGGTTGAGGCTCTGATCGCGCCCTGGCGGCGATGACCGGGGCGACCGTGCGGGCGGCGTCCTCGGCGAACGCCCCGGCCAGGGGGACGGGGGCGTCTGCGCAGTCCCCGATGGCATAGACGCCAGGGAAGGGCGTGGCGAGCGTGCACTGGTCGACGGCGATCCAGCCGTCCGTTCCGCCCTCCGTCAGGCCGGAGGCGGCGACGACGGCAGGCACGCGGTGTGCCGGGATCCCGATGAACAGGTCGTAATCGAGGTCTCCTGCACGCGTGCGGGCGCGGTGCGCCGACGGGTCGAGCGCGTGGACCAGGCGTCCCGGCGAGTACTCGATGCCGCGTTCCACGAGCGCCTCGACGAGGGCTGTGGAGGTTCCCGCCGACACCGGGATCGGCGAGTCCATCGGGCTGAGCACGTGGATGCTCGTCCGGTCGCGCAGTCCGCGCCGGACCAGTTCGTCGTGCAGGAGCAGGGTGCCCTCATAGGGTGCGGGCGGGCACTTGAACGGGACGCTCAGGATGCCGAGCACCACCCTGCCGCCGGTGAACTCGTCGAGCCGGGCGCGCAGCCGGCCGACGCCGTCGACCGAGTAGAACTCGTGCCCGTCCGCCAGGAATCCCGGGGTCGCGCCGGGCTCGTAGTCGGCGCCGAGCGCGACCACCAGGGTGTCCGGCTCGTACTCGGACCGGTCGGTGATCACCCGGCGGTTTCTCGGATCGATCGAGGTCACCGTCTCCTGCCGGAACTCGACGCCCGGCCGGGTGAGGTCGCGGTACGGAATCCGGACCGATTCTTCGGTCGCGCCCTTGAAGAGGAGGTCCATCTTCGCGAACCCGAACATGAACGAGTCGCTCTTGTCGACGAGCACGACGCGGGCCTCGTCGGCGACCGATTCGGACAGACTCGCGGCCAGCTCGAGTCCTCCGAACCCGGCGCCGAGGATCAGCACGGTGTGCATTCATCAAGGCTCCCCCCGCCGGGGGCGAGGAGGCAAGGGTGTGAGCGCTACGGCCAGACGAACTCGGCGTCCGCCTCGTAATCCGCTCGGCGGGCGGCGAGGGCCATGTTCACCATCTGATGGGCGCCGGTGCCGATGATCTGGCGTACCGGCGGGTGCGGGTTGTCCACCAATGCGAGGAGCGCGGCCGCCGCCTCCGCGGGTGGGGCGTCGACCCACTCGGGATCGGAGTCCTCGGGCTCCGCCTGCGGCGGGGCGCTCGGGTCCGGATATGCCGCGGTCCCGAGGATGGCGAGACGGGTCTCGTCGTAGGCGGGGTTCGCGGTCGCGAACCTCATGCTCGAGCCCGCCCAATCAGTGTCGAAACCGCCGAGTTGCGCCATCGTCACCGAGATCCCGAACGGGCGGAGCTCCTCGGCTGCCGAGGCGCTGAAGCCCTCGAGGGCCCATTTGCTCGCGTTGTAGAGGCCGAAGGTGGGCATCGCGCCGACCGCGCCGACGCTGGAGATCTGGATGATGTGTCCCGATCCCTGCGCTCGCAGCTGCGGTATGACGGCCTGGGTGACCCACAGGGCGCCAAAGAAATTCGTCTCCATCTGGGACCTGGCCTGGTCCTCGGTGATCTCCTCGACGGCGCCCATCAGTCCGTACCCGGCGTTGTTGACGACGACGTCGATCCGGCCGAACCGGTCGACGGCCCGCGCAACGGCCTCGGCGGCGGCGTCGCGATCGGTCACGTCCAGTCGTAGCGCGGCCACGCGCCCCGGGTGGGCGGCCTCCAGGTTCAGGAGGGTCGTCGCGTCGCGGGCGGTGGCGACCACCCGATCGCCTGCGTCGAGCGCGGCGGTGGCGAAGGCGTGTCCGAGTCCGCGTCCGGCGCCGGTGATGAACCAGGTGCGGGGTTCGGTGGTGGGAATCGTGGCCTCCTCGGGTGAGTTCGCGAGACGGTGCGTCTCGTGAACCACAGTGGCATCGCAATGAGGGTGTGTCAAGACGCAACGTCTCGTCTCGCTGATACGGTGGGCGAATGACACCCGAACCCAAGGCCGCGCCTGCGCGGCGCAGCGAGCGCGCCCGGTCGGCGATCCTCACCGCCACCGCGGAGCTGGTCTTCGAGGTGCCCTACGGCCGGCTGACGATCGAGGCGATCGCGGCGCGCGCGGGCGTGGGCAAGCAGACGATCTACCGCTGGTGGCCGACCAAAGGGGCGGTGCTGTTCGACGCGCTGCTTGAGCTGTCCGGCGGCCCGGACGGGGTCGCCCTGCCCGAAACCGGTGACCTGCGTGCGGATCTCGCGCTGTTCCTGCGCGCCACCGTGGCGGAGATGACCGAACCGCGCTTCGATGCCTTCCTCCGCGCGGTCATGATCGAGATCCAGTCGGATCCGGACCTCGCCGAGATCTACCGCGATCGGCTGCTCGCGCCGCAGCGCGAGGCGATTCGCGAGCGGCTCCGGGTCGCGGCCCTGTCCGGCGCGATCCGGGCGGACGCCGACCTGGAGGTCGCGGTCGACCTGCTGGTCGGGCCTGTCCAAACCCGTTGGGCGCTCGGGCTGGGAGGCCTGACCGAGGCGTATGTGGACTCCCTGCTCGACCTGGTCCTGGCGGCGGTGCGCCCGAGCTGATTGCCCCGCAGGTGGATCCGTCCATCTGGAACATCGAGAAGGCTGAGAAGGTGCTCGAGGACGGCGCCTACGGGCGCGCCGGGCCATGGTGGTCGAGCACCGCCGACACCGGCTACCGGTCCTGGTCGGCCAAGGTCGAGAAGGCCAGCAGCAACGCTTGATCGAGACTGGCGGGCCGGGTGCGAGACGCCTGGCCCGCCCCGAGGGGGGGAGGGGGGAGACATGACGGAACACCACACACACGAGCCAGACGCGGATCCGGAAATCGACTATGTCGAAATGGATCTGGACCCAGAAGCGCATCTGC
>Ga0207709_10000704_pt1 | contig 26943 bp, 25 predicted proteins | sample KBSM34metaG_FD_184397 | JGI IMG/M metagenome (GOLD analysis project Ga0207709, IMG submission 184397) | Miscanthus rhizosphere microbial communities from Kellogg Biological Station, Michigan, USA - KBS M3-4 metaG (SPAdes) (version 2) | ecosystem: Host-associated > Plants > Roots > Rhizosphere >...
GTCGATCTGGTCGTAAGCCTTGGCTTCGCCGCCGAACTTCTTGGACAGAACGGTAGCGATAGCAGCCGTCAGGGTCGTCTTGCCGTGGTCCACGTGACCGATGGTGCCAACGTTGACGTGCGGCTTGTTCCGCTGGAATTTTTCTTTTGCCATGATTTCTCCGAAAGAGCAAAACCTGTGTGATGTTTAAGGTCTGCACCCCATTGCTTGGTCGCCCCGCACAGGTGACAGGGCGGCATGGGATCGCAGACCGGCAAAAACCGCAGCACCCCGGCGCCAAAACGCCTGGATGCTGCGATTCAAAAGCCTTCAATTATACAAAAAAGCTTACTTCGAGCGAGCAGCAACGATGGCTTCAGCCACGTTACGGGGAGCTTCAGAGTAGTGCTTGAACTCCATCGTGTACGTAGCGCGGCCTTGCGTCTGCGAGCGCAGCGACGTGGCGTAGCCGAACATTTCCGACAGAGGCACTTCAGCCTTGATGGACTTGCCGCCGCCGGCCATGTCGTCCATGCCCTGCACCATGCCGCGACGCGAGGACAGATCGCCCATCACGGTACCGGCGTAGTCTTCAGGCGTCTCGACTTCAACAGCCATCATGGGTTCCAGGATGACGGGGCTGGCCTTGCGGGCAGCTTCCTTGAAACCGAAGATGGCGGCCATCTTGAACGCCATTTCGTTCGAGTCCACATCGTGGTACGAACCGAAGGTCAGCGTGACCTTCACGTCCACGACAGGGTAGCCAGCCAGCACGCCGGAAGTCAGCGCTTCGATCACGCCCTTCTCGACTGCGGGGATGTATTCGCGAGGAACCACACCGCCCTTGATGGCGTCGACGAACTCGAAGCCCTTGCCGGGTTCCTGGGGTTCGACCGTGAACACCACGTGGCCGTACTGGCCCTTACCACCGGACTGGCGAACGAACTTGCCGTCCACGTCCACGACCTTCTGGCGAATGGTTTCGCGGTAGGCAACCTGGGGCTTGCCCACGTTGGCTTCCACGTTGAATTCGCGCTTCATGCGGTCAACGATGATTTCCAGGTGCAGCTCGCCCATGCCGGCGATGATGGTCTGGCCCGATTCTTCGTCGGTACGCACGCGGAACGACGGATCTTCTGCAGCCAGGCGCGACAGGGCGATGCCCATCTTTTCCTGGTCGGCCTTGGACTTGGGCTCCACGGCCTGTGCAATCACGGGCTCGGGGAAGACCATGCGTTCCAGCACGATGGGGGCGTCCACGGAGCACAGCGTTTCGCCGGTCGTCACGTCCTTCAGGCCCACGCAGGCAGCGATGTCGCCGGCGCGGATTTCTTCGACTTCCACGCGCTCGTTGGCCATCATCTGCACGATACGGCCGATGCGTTCCTTCTTGCCCTTGACCGAGTTGAACACGGTGTCGCCCTTGGTCAGGACGCCCGAGTACACGCGCACGAAGGTCAGCTGACCGACGAACGGGTCGGTCATCAGCTTGAAGGCCAGTGCCGCAAACTTTTCACCGTCGTCGGCCTTGCGGCTGAGCTTGGTTTCTTCGTTTTCGGGATCGGTACCGGTGACGTCAGGGATGTCCACAGGCGCCGGCAGGTAGTCGATCACGGCGTCCAGCATGCGCTGCACACCCTTGTTCTTGAAAGCGGTACCGCACAGCATGGGCTGGATTTCGGTAGCCAGCGTACGAGCGCGCAGGCCGGCCTTCACGTCTTCTTCGGACAGAGTACCTTCTTCCAGGTACTTGTTCATCAGCTCTTCGCTGGCTTCAGCGGCGGCTTCCACGAGGTTCTCACGCCACTTGTTGGCGGTCTCCACCAGCTCGGCGGGGATCTCGTGGTATTCGAACTTCATGCCTTGCGAGGCTTCGTCCCAGATGATGGCCTTCATCTTGACGAGGTCGACCACGCCCTTGAAGTTGTCTTCGGCGCCGATCGGGATCACGACGGGCACGGGGTTGGCCTTCAGGCGCAGCTTCATCTGGTCAACGACCTTGAAGAAGTTGGCGCCGGTACGGTCCATCTTGTTCACGAAGGCCAGACGGGGCACCTTGTACTTGTTGGCTTGGCGCCACACTGTTTCCGACTGGGGCTGCACGCCGCCCACGGCGCAGTACACCATGCAGGCGCCGTCCAGCACGCGCATGGAACGCTCCACCTCAATGGTGAAGTCCACGTGGCCGGGGGTGTCGATGATGTTGAAACGGTGTTCGGGGTAGGACAGGTCCATGCCCTTCCAGAAGCAGGTCACTGCAGCGGAAGTGATGGTGATGCCGCGCTCTTGCTCTTGCTCCATCCAGTCGGTCGTAGCAGCGCCGTCGTGCACTTCGCCCAGCTTGTGGGTCACACCGGTATAGAACAGGATACGTTCAGTGGTGGTGGTTTTGCCTGCGTCGATGTGGGCGGAGATACCGATGTTGCGGTAGCGCTCGATGGGGGTCTTGCGAGCCATGATGGATCCTTGATCGTATGGAGGGAGTCTCTGCCCGTTCCAGCCTCATGGTGCAGACGGACAGCAGTCTTATCTGGGGATGCTCCTAATCGAGACAAGGCCGCAGGCAAAAATGCATGCGGCCTGTCTGATCGGGAGCGAAGTGCTCTTAGAAGCGGAAGTGGCTGAATGCCTTGTTGGCTTCGGCCATGCGGTGAACTTCGTCACGGCGCTTCATGGCGCCGCCACGGCCTTCGGTGGCCTCGAGCAGTTCGTTGGCCAGGCGCTGGGCCATGGACTTCTCGCCGCGCTTGCGGGCGGCTTCCTTCAGCCAACGCATGGACAGAGCCAGGCGACGCACGGGGCGCACTTCGACGGGCACTTGGTAGTTGGCACCGCCAACACGGCGGGACTTCACTTCGACCATGGGCTTGACGTTGTTGATGGCAACAACGAAGGCTTCCAGCGGGTCTTTGTCAGGGTGCTTCTTTTGAATCAGGTCCAGGGCACCGTAGATGATGCGTTCTGCGACCGCCTTCTTGCCGCCTTCCATGATCACGTTCATGAACTTGGACAGCTCGACATTGCCGAACTTGGGATCCGGCAGGATTTCACGTTTGGGGACTTCGCGACGACGTGGCATTTTTTACCTCTATCTTGCTTCAGTTGGCATCTTTTCAGACACCGCGAGAGTCAACAGGACTCCCACTTACTCGACCCGCGCAAAACACTTGCGTTTGGGGTCACTACGCTGAATCTCGCGCCACGCGGGACACAGCACCTTCCTCGAAAAAACGCAGGGCTTACTTGGCCTTGGGCTTCTTCGCGCCGTACTTGGAACGGGATTGCTTGCGGTCCTTGACGCCTTGCAGGTCAAGGGAGCCACGCACGATGTGGTAACGCACACCGGGCAAGTCCTTCACACGGCCGCCGCGCACCAGAACAACGCTGTGCTCTTGCAGGTTGTGGCCTTCACCACCGATGTAGGAGATGACCTCGAAGCCGTTGGTCAGGCGCACCTTGGCAACCTTACGCAGAGCGGAGTTAGGCTTCTTAGGCGTCGTGGTGTACACACGGGTGCACACGCCGCGGCGCTGAGGGCAGTTTTCCATAGCAGGGCTCTTGGATTTGACAACTTCGACCGTGCGGCCCTGACGCACGAGTTGGTTAATGGTTGGCATTAATAAACGTCCCTAAACGTGAATTGCTTGCGAAAAGCGAAAACGTGAATCCCTTCGGAAATTCCGAAAAGCCCTCGACTGTACCAGCTTGCGGGAGATCGCACAACTGCACCCCCTCCAAGCCAGTACGCGAGGGCCTGCGCGACAGGCGCGGGGCTTACTTGATCCAGAGGCGGATCGCATCCCAGGCACGGCCGAAGAAGCCAGCCTGCTCCACGCCTTCCAGCGCCACCAGAGGCACTTCGGCCACGGTGTCGGCACCCATCTTGACCTTGAGCGTGCCCATGGCCTGGCCCTTGGTGAACGGGGCGATCAGCGGGTCCTGGCGCACGACTTCGGTGCTCAGCTTGCCGCCGCTGCCGGCCGGCACGGTGACCACGATGGGCGTGGTGCGGCCGATCTTGACGGTGTTCGCCTTGCCCTTCCAGACTTCGGGCGTGGCCACGGCCTGCTCGGCATCGAACAGCTTGACCGAATCGAAGGCCGCATAGCCCCAGTTCAGCAGCTTCTGGCTTTCATTGGCACGCGCGTTCTCGCTGGCCGCGCCCAGCACGATGGAGATCAGGCGGCGGCTGCCCACGTTGGGCAGGTCGCGCTTGGCGGTGGCCACCAGGCAGTAGCCGGCGGCGGCCGTGTGGCCGGTCTTGAGGCCATCGACGGTCGGGTCGCGGAACAGCAGCGAGTTGCGGTTGGTGCCGTTGGAGGCCGGCGTGCCTGGATAGAAGTACTTCTTGGTCGAGTAGTAGTGCATGTACTCGGGGAAGTCCTGCATCAGGCGCTGGGCGAGGATGGACAGGTCGCGCGCCGTGGTCAGGTGGCCGGGCTCGGTCAGGCCTTCGGGGTTCTTGTAGCTGGTGTTCTTCATGCCCAGCGCCTTGGCCTGCTCGTTCATGAGCCGCACGAAGTTCTCGGCCGAGCCGCCCACGCCTTCGGCCAGGGCCATGGTGGCGTCGTTGCCGGACTGCACGATCATGCCCTTGACCAGGTCATCGACCGGCACCTGCATCTTGGGGTCGATGAACATGCGCGAGCCAGGCATCTTCCAGGCGCGCTCGCTCACGGGCAGGCGCTGCTCCAGCGTGATCTTCTTGGCGCGCAGCGCGTCGAAGACCAGGTAGCCGGTCATCAGCTTGGTCAGCGAAGCCTGCTCGATGGGCGCATCGATGTCCTTGGCGCCCAGCACCTGGTTGGCGGTGACATCGACCAGCAGATAGTTGCGCGCCGCGATTTCGGGCGGCTGGGGCGGGGTGATCTGCGCCAGCGCCAGGGCCGGCGCCATGGCGGCCGCCAGTGCCAGGACTCGCAGCGTGGAGGAAAGTGGCTTCATGAGGAAAACTCTCGCTAAAGGGCAGGGAATGCAGGAAAGGCGAAAACATGCCCGCCCGATGGGGCAGGCATGTTGAGCAGCGGCGCGGGCCGCTAGGGGAGTGAGCGCAAATGGCGGACCACGAGGCTTTTGAGCAGCGGCAATTGTCCGTGAAAGAAATGACCGCCCCCGGGCACGACGGTAACAGGCAGTATCTGCGGGCGCGCCCAGTCCATGACGGCAGACAGCGGCACCGTGTCATCGGCTTCGCCGTGCACCACCAGGGTTCGGTCATGGGCTTCGGGCGGGACAGGCGCCACGGTGAAACGGCTGGCCGCCGTTCCCACCAGCACCGCCTTTTCCACCCGGCCCTCGTTCCAGAGCTCCGCCAGCACATGGCTGGTGACGAAGGCTCCGAATGAGAAGCCGGCCAGCGCGATCGGTCCTTCGGGGGCGACCTGGCGGACCACGGACAGCATGTCCTGGGCCTCGCCGACGCCTGCGTCGTGCTCGCCGGCACTGGCGCCCACGCCGCGGAAGTTGAATCGCACGGCCGTGTAGCCGCACTGCACGAAGGCACGCGCCAGGGTCTGCACCACCTTGTTGTCCATGGTGCCGCCGAACAGCGGATGGGGGTGGGCGATGATGGCCACGCCGCGCGGCGGTGCATCGGCGGCCGGCGCATCGCGCAGGGCCTCCACGGCCCCGGCAAGGCCGGTCAAGGTCAAAGGTTCGGTCTGCGCATTCACAATCGCTATCCTAGTAGTAGCAGCCAATCCAAGCTGACAAAGCACTGATGCCCGGAAAGGCCCAAAGTTCCAGCCGGTGCTCAGCGACCCACGTCGGGCGGCAGCAGCAGGCGCTCAACGGGCTGGCCGTTCTTGAGGTGGGACTCGACGATCTCGTCGATGTCGGACTCGTCCACGAAGGTGTACCAGGTGCCTTCGGGGTAGACCACGGCCACGGGACCGCCCGCGCAGCGGTCCAGGCAACCGGCCTTGTTCACGCGCACTTGGCCCTTGCCGGCCAGGCCCAGCTGCTTGACCTGCTTCTTGCAGTGGTCAAAGCCCGCCTTGGCGCCGTGCAGCGCACAGCAGTCCTCGCCGTTGGGCCTCTCGTTGAGGCAAAAAAAGATGTGGCGCGCATAGTAGTTGCCTGCGCCTTGCTGGCCGCTGTCGGCCCCGGGACGTGGGTGTTCGCTCATGGAGCGGATTCTAGGCCTGCGGCACTGCAGGCGCCGGGGGCGGCGGCGGTGCCGCATCGCGGCGCGCCAGCCTGAGCAGCACATAGACCAGGGTCGCATAGGGCCACAGCCAGCCCAGCCACTGGCCCAGTCCGTAGAAGCGGATGAAGCGGCCCTGCTCCCAGGCCTGCAGCGTTTCCGAGAAATAGGCGCTGGTGGGTGCCTGGTTCAGGATGCTCAATTGCAGCACCAGCACCAGCAGCAAGAGGGCCGCACACGCCCGGCGCGGCAGCGGCATGGCCACCATGGCCAGGCCCAGGCCACCCCACACTCCCATGCGCACCGGCAGGTCCACCCACTCCCAGGCATGGGCCGGCCCCCAGCTCAGCGCAGCCGACAGTGCCGAGACACCGATGCCGATCACCACCGCAGAGCCCGCCAGCATGGCGCGCCGGCCCATGTGGCGCATCACGCAGTAGGCCAGCAGACAGGGCACCCACAGGCCCAGCATCACGCACAGCATCTCGGTCACGGGCGACAGCGGCGTCAGCGCGGACTCGCGCAGCGGCAGCCACATGAGGAAGGGCGTGCCTTCAAGCAGATCCAGCAGCCCCTGCTCCAGCCGCTCCAGCACCTGGCCCAGGCCAAAGGGCACGGCGGCGGGAAAGAGCAGCGCCCAGGGCCACAGCGCCAGCAGCACCATGGCGCCGCCGCCGTCCTCGCCCAGCCAGTGGGTGCGAAAGGCGCTCCAGCGCGCCAGCGCGCCCAGCCGCTCCAGCAGCAGCGCCACCAGCGCCCCCAGCAGGGTGCCGCCCGCATTGAGCACCAAGTCCAGGTTGGAGGGAACACGCCGCGGCAGGTAGATCTGCAGGAACTCCATGGACAGCGACAGCATGGTGCCTGCCAGCGCCGCCAGCGGTACGGCCGCGCGCGGGCTGCCGCTGCGCACCAGGGCCAGCGCCAGGAAAAAGCCCAGCGGCGCGTAGCCGACGATATTGATGTTGATGTCGAACCAGGTCCAGTACGGCGGCGGGATCTTTGCCGTCAGGAAGACCAGCGGGTCAATGCCCTGGGCACGCCAGCCATCGAAAGGAAACAGGCTGGCGAAAACGATGAGCACCGCATAGACCAGCGCCAGCGGCCAGGCCGAAGTCTTTTGCACCACGCCCTGCCTCCCTCTTCGTTGGATCGGTTTCTCAGAAAGGTTTGACGACCACCAGGATGACGATGGCCACCAGCAGCAGCACCGGCACCTCGTTGAAGAAGCGGAACCAGCGGTGGCTGTGCTGGTCCCGGTTGTCGATCAGCTTGCGCAGCAGGCGCGCGCAGGCGTGGTGGTAGCCGATGACCAGCAGCACGCCGGCCAGCTTGGCATGCATCCAGCCGTTGCCCGGCCCCTTGCCGATGCCGTAGCCCAGGTACAGCCACAGGCCCAGGCCCAGTGCAGGCACGGCCAGCAGCGTGGTGAAGCGCAGCAGCTTGCGTGCCATCAGCAGCAGGCGCTCGCGCTCGGCCACCGAGCCGGGCGTGACCATGGCCACGTTGACGAAGATGCGAGGCAGATAGAACAGGCCCGCGAACCAGCTTGCCACGAAAACGATATGAAAGGCTTTGACCCACAGCATGCGGGCAGTGTACGTGCGTACAGGGGTGCGCCAGGCTGCGCAGGCGCAAAAGCCGAGTCCCGCGTGCCGGCGTCGGCGCCAGGGTTGCGGGGCCTGCGGCGGGAATGGGGCACAATTTTCGGCATGCATCTGTCCAGCCCCACCCCCTTCCCGCACAACCGCCCTCGCCGCCTGCGCCGCGACGCCTTCACGCGCAATCTGGTGCGCGAGAACGTGCTCACGGCCCATGACTTCATCTACCCCGTGTTCGTGCACGAAGGCACGAACCAGCGCGAGGCCGTGCCCTCCATGCCCGGCGTGGACCGCCTGAGCCTGGACCTGCTGCTGCCCGTGGCCGAGCAGTGCGTGCAGCTGGAGATCCCGTTCCTGGCGCTGTTCCCCGCCATCGAGACCTCGCTGAAGACGCCCGACGGCAAGGAGGCGCTCAACCCCGACGGCCTGATCCCGCGCGTGGTGCGTGCGCTCAAGAAGGAATTCCCGCAACTGGGCGTGATGACCGACGTGGCCCTGGACCCCTACACCAGCCACGGCCAGGACGGCATCCTGGATGAGTCCGGCTACATCATCAACGACGAGACCGTGCAGGTCCTGGTGGGCCAGGCCCTGAACCATGCCGAGGCCGGCGTGGACATGGTGGCGCCCAGCGACATGATGGACGGCCGCATCGGCGCCATCCGCGAGGCGCTGGAGGCCCACGGCCACATCCACACACGCATCATGGCCTACAGCGCCAAGTACGCCAGCGCCTTCTACGGCCCGTTCCGCGACGCCGTGGGCACGCGCGGCGCGCTGGGCAAGGCCGACAAGAACGTCTACCAGATGGACCCCGCCAACACCGACGAGGCCCTGCGCGAAGTCGCCCAGGACCTGGCCGAAGGCGCCGACATGGTCATGGTCAAGCCCGGCATGCCGTACCTGGACGTGGTGCGCCGCGTCAAGGACGAGTTCGGCGTGCCCACCTTCGCCTACCAGGTCAGCGGCGAGTACGCCATGCTCAAGGCCGCCGCCGCCAACGGCTGGCTGGACCATGACCAGGTGATGATGGAATCGCTGCTGGCCTTCAAGCGCGCGGGTGCCGACGGCATCCTGACCTACTTCGCCATCGACGCCGCGCGCAAGCTGCGCGGCTGAGCGCATGCAGCCGGTGACGCCGCCCGCGGGAGCCGCTCCCGCCGCCAGGAACATGCGCATCTTCCACCTGCAGCCGGGCGGCGCCACCGAACTGGCCGCCCTGCCCGACCAGGCGCCCGCGCAGGGATTCGTCTGGATCTCCTGCACCCGCGCCACCTTGCAGGAGCGGCTGGCCGAGGTGCAGCGCACGCTGCAGCTGCTGTCGGGCCAGCAGCTGGTGGACCTGCATGTCTCGGACCTGCTCAACGCCCAGCTGCCCTCGCGCTACGACTACACCTCGCAGTACGACCTGCTGGTGTTTCGCCGCCTGGCCAGCGGGCAGGCACGTGCCGCCCCGCAGGCCGGCACAGCCTCTTCGCCTGCGGCGCAGGCGCTGCCCCCCTCACCTCCCGTGCGCCGCACAGGCCCGCCCGTGCTGCGCAACATCGACACCAGCCCCGTGGGCTTTGCCATGTTCGACCAGGTGCTGCTGTCCGTGCACCCCGACGACTGCACCGTGCGCGACGCCTATGCCGCGCGGCTGCTGGCCGCCGTGCCCAATGACCCCCGCGAGGGACGGCTGAACCCCACCTCCGGCACGCGGCTGCCTGCCAGCCCGCCCGACCTCATGCTGCGCGTGGTCAACCTCATCGTGGACGGCTTTCTGGACCTGCGCCGCGAACTGTCGCGCCAGCTGGACCACTGGCAGACCGAGCTGCTGCGCCCGCGCACGCGCTTTGCCAACTGGAGCGCGCTATTGGACGCTCGGCTGGCCCTGCACGAGCTGGACGAGGTCTGCGAAGACCAGCGCGCCGCCGTGCAGGACTGGACGGACGCGCTGGAGACCTGGGCGCCGCCTGAAGATGCGGCGGCGCTGCGCGAGCTGGACCTGCTCAAGGTGCGCAGCCGCGACGTGCTGGAACACATAGAGCGCGTGGTCCACCACGTGCGGCGGCTGGAGCAAAGCACCGAGACCGTGGTGCAGATGCATTTTTCGGTGCAGAGCAACCGCACCAACGACATCATGCGCACGCTCACCGCGCTGACGGCCGTCTTCCTGCCGCTGAACCTGATTGCCGGCATCTTCGGCATGAATTTCGAATTCATCCCCCTGGTGCACAAGCAGGACGGCTTCTGGTGGGCCATGGGCTCGATGACGACGATTGCCGTGGGCCTGACCGTGTTCTTCTGGCGCAAGCGCTACATGGCGCGCACGGCGCAGGACTAGGGCCCCGCCCGCTCCAGCGGCATCCACAGCGTGAAGCGATTGCCGCCGGCCAGCGGCGCCCAGTCCAGCCGAGCCTGCAGCGCCAGCGCGCGCGTGCGCATGTTCACCAGTCCCTTGCGGCCCTCGGTGGGTGCCTGGGCGCGGTCGAAGGGGTGGCCGTCGTCCTCCACCAGCACCTGCACGCCGGCCCGGCCTTGCAGCGGGGCCTGGGCCGTGCGCACCGTGATCTCGCGCGCGCCGCTGTGCTTGATGATGTTGGTCAGCACCTCCTGCAGGATGCGCAGCACATGCAGGGCGGCCTGCGCGTCCAGCCAGGGCAGCGCGGGCAGGTCGCTGACCTCCCAGTGCAGCCGCAGCCCCGCCCCCTCCAGGCGCGGCCCCAGCCGGTAGCGCAGCCCGGCCAGCAGCGCCAGCAGGTCGCAGTCCAGCGGCTCCAGCGAGTCGATGGACAGCTTCAGGTCATCGATGCACTCCTGCAGCAGCTGCACCAGGTCCACCGTGCCGGCCTGGTTGAACTCCACCACGCGCAGCGCGCTCATCAGCGAGGAGCCCACACCGTCGTGCATCTCGCGCATCAGGCGCTGGCGCTCCTGCATCAGCGTCTGCTCGCGCTCCACGGCCAGCAGGCGCTCATGGGCCTGGGCCAGCTCCGCCTCCTGGGCCTTGAGCCGTTCCGCCAGATGCAGGTTGGCGTTCTCGGCCACGGCCAGCGCGCCGTTGTAACGCCGGTAGGCCACCAGCAGGAACAGCGTGAACAGCCCCAGGTACACATAGGGCGTGAGGTAGATGCTCTCTATGCTGATCAGGTAGCTCTGCAGCGCCAGGTCATGGAAGCCGATGGGAAACGACAGCAGCATCCACACCGCCAGCATGGTGCTGCCGCCATCGCGCATGCGCCAGGCGCCCGCCACGGCCATGCACAGCACCAGGATCTCCGGCGGCACCATCAGCAGCCGCAGCAGCGGCAGGATGGTCTCGTGCGCCGGCCCCCACAGCGGCACCGCCACCAGCAGCACCGTGCCCACATAGCCCTGCAGCACCCTGCCCAGCCATGGCCGGCGCCTGCGCTGCATCAGGCACAGGAAATGGAAGGCCGCCACCGTGGCGCCCATGAGGCCGGCCAGCGTCAGCCAGGAGAACCAGCCGTCCGACAGGGCCAGCCCCTCGCCGTCCACCATGAACTGCAGCGAGCCCAGCAACTGGCACAGCGACATCAGGAAGAACAGCAGGAACACCACATCCCCGCGCCGCCGCTGCAGCGTCCACAGCGCCAGCGCGAACAGGCCCAGCACCAGGTAGGAGCCCGCCGTATAGACCACCAGATCGGCCTGGAGCAGGCTGCGCAGCCGCCAGGACAGGCGCAGCGACTCGGCCGGCCCCGCCCACAGGCTGGACAGCGCCCCGCCCACGCCCTGCTGGCTGGCCATGCGCACATGCACCTGCAGCGGCCTGCCCGGCTGCGCCAGCCCGCCCAGGTCCAGCCACACCGGCCGGTTGAAACTGTTCCACACCCGGCTGCCGCGCGTCTGCCAGGCCAGCTTCCCATCCACATACACCGCCACCGTGCCCACCGTCTGCCAGCGCGGGATATACAGGCGCGCGCCCTGGGGCGTGGGCACCAGGGCTTCAGGCGGCACCACGGCGCGGAACCAGCGCACCTCAGGCGGCGCCGCTGCCAGGTCGCCGCTGCCCGACACGGCCCTGTCACCCCCATAGGGCAGGTCCACATCGCTCCACGGCGTCGATGCATCCAGCACCGCGTCGTCGGCCGACGCAAGCGCTGCAGGCGGAGCCCAGTGCGGGCTGTCCGACCGCCACAGCTGCGCCTGGCGCAGTTGCACCGCTTCGCCTGCGGCGGGGCCACGCAGCCCGAACGCCCCCGCCAGCAGCATCGCCAGCGCCACCAGTCCCGCCGAAACCAGCAAGACCCTCCCCCGCAGCAGCGGCTGCGTCATCTGCCCACCCTGGCGGCGCTCATTGCCGCCCCTCTGCCAGCCAGCCGCGCTGCAAGGCCACATGCATCATCTGCGTGCGGCTGGACACCTGCAGCTTGCCGTAGATGCGCCGCACGAAGGTGCGCACCGTATGGCGCGACACGCCCAGCTGGCGCGCCACCTCGTCCAGCGTATAACCGCGCGCCACCAGGCGCAGCACCTCCAGCTCGCGCGCAGACAGCGCCTGCGCGGCGGCCTGGGGCTCGGCAGGCGGCTGCAGCCCGGCCACCGCCCCGGCCCGCTGCTGGCGCAGCAGCAGCTTGCGCGCCACCATGGGATTGATGGGGCTGCCGCCCGCGTGCAGGCTGCGCACTTCCTCCAGCACCGCGTCGGCGGCCAGGTCCTTGAGCAGATAGCCCATGGCGCCGGCCTCGATGGCGGCCAGCACATGCTGCTCGTCGCCAAAGATGGTGCTGACCATCACCGCCGCCCCGGGATGGCGGGTGCGTACGGCAGCAATCACCTCCAGGCCGCTGCCGTCGGGCAGGCCCAGGTCCACCAGCATCACGTCCATGGCACCGGCCCCATCGGCCCGGCCGAGCTGGTGCAGGGCCTCCGCGCGACTGGCTGCCGCCCAGCACAAGACCATGTCCTTCGCGGCATTGATCACGCCCACCAGGGCGTGGCGGCAGGCGGCGTCGTCCTCCACCACGGCCACGCGGATGACTGTGGCGCCACCCGTCGCGGCGGCAGAGTAAGGGTCTGTGTGCGTGTCCATGGACGTGGAGTGCGTGGCGAGGGCCGCATGTTCACATGGAACAAGACCGCTGTCATGTCGCCCGGATAGGTGACATGGGCGACATGGGTGACACGGGCGGCATGGCGCCCCGCCCCCTCTCATCGGCCATGTAGCCCGAACGGGGGACATACAGAAAGCCGGGCACCCCATAGATTTGCCCTCTTCAGCACATCACCGAGATGCTGTGCCTACCGAGGGGGTCCGCCATGTCCATGATCCATCCGTCTGCTGCAGCCGACGTACCACCCATACCCACGCCGAGCCCCTGGGGCCGGACATTGCCGGGCCTGGCGGGCGGGTTGGCACTGGCCCTTGCCGGCGCCGCGGCCCAGGCCGCCACACTCACCGTCACCACCGCCGGCGAGATTGCAGACACCGAGCCGCTGTCTCGTGCGCAATGCTCGCCTGCCGCAGGCGACCGCAACTGCGACACCCTGCGCGACGCCATCAACCATGCCGCCGATGGCGACACCATCGTCTTCGGCGCGGCCCTGGATGGGCAGACCATCTCGCTGACCCGCTTTACCAACTGCCTGGACACCGGGCAGGCCGCCGGCGCCACCTGCCTGCCGCTGGCCAGCTGGCCCGGCTACGTCTCGCAGTTCGGCCCCAGCGCCTTCTTCATCAGCGGCAAGCGCATCACCATTGATGCCACCGCCAATGGCTTGACGCCCCAGGGCGTGAGCGTGCAGCGCCTCGGGACCGCAGGCTTCCGGCTGTTCGACATCGATGCGCAGGGTGGCCTGGTCCTGCGCGGCCTGACCCTGGCCGGGGGGCAGGCCACAGGCGGCTCCAGCCGCTTTGGCGGCGGCGCGCTGGGTGCGGGCGGTGCCATCTTCAATCGGGGCCAGCTCACCATCGAACGCAGCACGCTCACGCGCAATCACGCACAAGGGGGGCAAGGAGGCCGGCTTTCCTTGAACTCCTTTGCAGGTGCCGGCGTGGGCGAGGATGCGACTTTTTCCCCGGGGGGAGGGCCGAACGCTGGCGGCCCGGACGATGGCGGCCTGGGCGGTGGCAGTGGCAGCGCCAGCGGCAAGAACGGCGGCTTCGGTGGTGGCGGCGGCGGCTCCGGCGGTGGCGGATTTGGCGGTGGTGGTGGCCGTCGTGGCAGCGGTGGCGGCTTCGGCGCCGGCAACGGTGGGGGCGGCGCCTTCGACGCTGGCGGTGGCGCAGGCGGCATGGGTGGGGCCATTTTCAACAACGCAGGCACCTTGACGCTGAACCAGGTCACCCTGGCTGGCAACGGTGCACACGGCGGGCTGGGCAACAGCAGCGGCGGCGGCGCCGGCCTGGGTGGCGCCGTTTTCAACTACAACGGCGTGCTCACCATCCGTTTCTCCACCCTGGCCGGCAATACCGTGCAGGCCAATGGCGACGACAACCCGGCCGCGCAAGGCGGCGCCATCTACAGCCTGGGCGATTCCCAGGCCGCCTGCAGTGCGGGTGGCAACATCAGTTGCACCCGCAGCGGCGCCTCGCTGGAGATGCAGGCCAGCATTGCCCAGGGCAGCGTGTTCGAGCCGGCCACCAAACAGCCCTCTGGCAGGGACGTGGTGCTGGACCTGCGCAATGGCGGCACCAGCGATGCCAGCGGCAGCAACAATCTGCTGGGCCTGGCGCAGGCACTGAACAATGCCGACATCAGCGCCCTGGCCTTCACCACGGGCAACCCGCAGCTCGGCCCCCTGGCCAGCCACGGCGGCCCCACCCAGACCATGTTGAACGGCACCGGCAGCCCGGCACTGGACGGGGTGGCCTGCACGGCCGCACCCGGCACGGACCAGCGCGGCGTGGTCCGCCCCCAGGGTGCGCGGTGCGACATCGGTGCCGTGGAGGCGAACGTCTTCCAGGCGGCATTGACCGTGCTGACCAGCGGCGCGGGCGGCGTATCGGCGCAGCCCTCTCCGCCTGCAGCCACGGGCGCCATACAGGACTGCGGCCGCCCAGGCGGCCTGTGCCAGGCCGGCTATGGCTACTTCGAAGGCGCGCCCACTCTGGTGACCCTGGCCGCCACGCCCGACCCTGGCCATGCCTTTGCCACCTGGGGTGATGCCTGCAGCGGCAGCACGTCCACCTGCAGCGTCACCATCGATGCCGCCAGGAGCGCACAGGCCAGCTTCACGGCCTTCAGCCTCACGGCAAGCCTGCCCTCCGGCACCTACGGCACGGCCTACAGCCAGCCGCTGGCGCCCGTGCCCGGCGGCGGCGTGGGGCCGTTCAGCTACAGCGTGAGCGGTTTGCCCGCTGGCTTCAGCCAGGCCGCCGGCACGCTCTCGGCTCCAGCCACGCAGGCGGCAGGCAGCTACAGCTTCACGCTGACCGCCACCGATGCCAACGGCGCCACCACCGAACCCGCAGCCGTGACCGTGGTGATCGGCCCGGCAGCCACCAGCGCCCACCTGTCGGCCTCCCCCGCTGCGCCAGGCCATGGCCAGAGCGTGACTTTCAGCGCCCAGGTCACGCTGCCTGCCGGCGCCAGCGGCACGGTGGATTTCTTGAACGGAACGCAGGTGCTGTGCGCCAGAGTTGCGGTGACCGGCGGGCAGGCCAGCTGCAGCGTGCCCCGGCTGCCACCGGGCACGGCCACGGTGCAGGCGCGCTATGTGCCCGGTGATGGCAATACCTCCGGCTCGGACAGCAACACCGTGACCGTCACGGCGGCCCCCGCACCATCTGCGGCGCCCATTCCAGCGCTGGGCGCCGGGGGGATGGCGCTGCTGAGCCTGCTGACCGCAGCGGGCGCGGCGTTGTCGCGCAGGATGGGCACTTCACGGAAAATCGGCGCTGGCACATCGCCACGCACCCCCAGGAGTTCCCCATGACCGCATCCGCAAGCCGGAGCCCGCTTTCACGCCGCAGCCTGCTGGCCGCCAGCGCAGCCACCGGCCTGGCCCTGTGTGAAAGCGCCCTGGCCGCCCCCGCCGCCCCCGGAAAAAGCACCGAAGCCGCCGTGCTCACCATCAGCGGCCCCGGCGTGCGCGGCAACCGGGGGCCGCTGGACCCGGTGGCCGACCTGCTGCTGAAAAACCATGGCCTGGCCTTCGACTCGGCCTGGACCACAGGGGCCCATGCGCTGGAGCGCCTGCCCACGGTGGAGATCACGCCCCATATCGAATACGACGGCCAGCCCCACCGGCTGCGCGGCCCGCTGCTGGCCACCGTGCTGCAGGCGGCCGGCGTGGACAGCGCCGCCGCAGCGGCCAAGGGCCAGTGGATCACCCTGCAGGCCATCGACGGCTACCGCGCCCAGCTGCCGCTGGCCCAGGCCCTGCAATGGCGCATGCTGCTGGCCACGCACATGGACGGCCGGCGCCTGGGCCTGGGCGGCCTGGGCCCGCAATGGGCCATGTACGACGCCGACCGCATTGCGGAGCTGGCCGGCAAGCCCCTGAAGGAACGCTTTGCGCAGGCGCCCTGGGGGCTGTACCACATGGGGCTGCACGCGCAGCAGCCGCAGGGCTGACCCCAAGGCTGCGCATGGTTCCGTTTCGGCGGGGCTGTGCAGGACCTCCGCAAGGGGGTGCCGGCTCCTTTGCCCGGCCCGCCAACCTGCACAGCCCTGCCACCCGTTGGCGGCGGCAAGCTCAGCATAGCGTTGACCACATTGCAACCCGGCCTGCGGCGCGCATTTGAAGTACCATTTCGCGATCCCCTCGGGGGATACGGGCTTGGCGGCCCGGAACAACGTAGGCGCAGCAGCCGCACGCTTTTTGATGAGGCAGCGGCTTTTCATCTTCCCGGTGCTGCGCCGGGCACGGTTCCGTTTTTGGCGGGGCTGTGCGGGACCTCCGCAAGGGGGTGCCAGTTCATGCCAAAGGAGCCGCCATGCCTGACCTCGATGCGCCCAGCGGAGCACACGCCTCCCCGCCTTTCTTCTCTTCCCCGCAAGTGCCGAGGGAAGAGACCAGCCTGTACTACCCCATTTCCGAATACGAGGTCTATCGCCTCAAGGACTGCATGCACCAGATGGGCCTGGTGATCGACTTGTGCTGCATGGCCGGCCCAGACCAACAACTGAGCGACCTGGGCGGGCTGATGAGCTTCCTGACCGCGCAGCAGCGCACGCTGCGGGGCACGCTGCAGACCGTGCAGGCGCGCAAGGCGACGCCGGGGCCGGCCTGTGATCCTGACCCCGGGGACTGATCAGGCCAGTTGCGGACACTCGCGCAGCACCGATCAGCACAGCTTGTCGCCGAGGTAATCGGGAAGGCGATGCCCGTTCATATCGGCTGCGCCTCCGCAAGCACCTGGGCACGGAACTTCAGCGGCAGGTCTCCGGGCGTCAGCAGATCAACGCGAAGGCCGAGCAGCGATTCCAGCTCGTCCTGCAGGCCGCCCAGGTCGAACAGCGTCGCGCCCGGCAATGCATCGACCAGCAGGTCGAGGTCGCTGCCGTCCCGGTCGGTGCCATGCAGCACGGAGCCGAAGACGCGCGGGTTCGCAGTGCGGAAACGGCTGGCCATTTCACGCACTGCGCTGCGATTCATGTCGAGCACCACGGACGGTCGCATGAACATTCTTTCCTGTTGAGACTTCTGGAAAGCCTATTGCATCAGGCACCGGGTTTCAAGCAGCACTCCCGGAAGTCCCGATGCCTGGATTTTCCATGCCGGGCCACGCCCGGCGCGGCAGATCAGGCCAGGTGCTGGTCGAAGAAGGCCAGCGTGCGGTCGCGCGCCTGCAGGGCGCTGGCCTCGTCGTAGGCGCTGCGCTGGTCGCAGTTGAAGCCGTGGTCGGCGTCGTACAGGTGCACCTGCACATGCTTTTGCGCCTGGGCGAAGGCCTGCACGGCGTCCACGGGAATGTGCGTATCGCGCCGGCCGAAGTGGGCAATCACGGGGCACAGCGGCTCGCGGCCCATCTCCAGCGGCGTGGTCATGCCGCCGCCGTAGTAGCAGGCCGCAGCCGACAGGCTGGGCAGGTTGCAGGCCGCGCGCCAGGCCCACAGGCCGCCCCAGCAAAAGCCCACGATGCCCACCTTGCCGCCGGGCACCAGCGTGGCGGCATGGGCGATGGCGGCCTCGATCTCGGGCAGCACGCCGGGCTGGGGCAGCGCCTCGGCGGCGGATTTCAGCGCCATGCCCTTGGCACGGTCGGCGTCGCCGTAGCCCAGGTCCACACCCGGCTCCACACGCGTGAACAGTGACGGCGCCACGGCCACATAGCCGCGGGCTGCCAGGCGGTCGGCCACGGCGCGGATATGGGCGTTGACGCCGAAGATCTCCTGCAGCACCACGACGGCACCGCGCGCGGGCACATCGGGCCGCGCCACCCAGGCCGGCGAAGCCGTGCCATCCAACGAAGTCAACTGCACAAAACTGCCCATGTCCGCGTTCCTTTCTGTCTGAGAACCTGTTGTGATTTCCCGGTGGGCGGACGCGCCCCGCAATGCTGTAATGGCGGCGGGCCGGCCCGTGCGGCAATTCTTTCACAGGAGACATTCGATGGAACGAAAAGTCGTGCTCATTACCGGTGGCAGCCGCGGCATAGGCGCCGCAACGGCACGCATGGCTGCGCACCGGGGCTGGGACGTGGTGATCAGCTACCAGCAACAGCGCGATGCGGCCGAGGCCGTGGTGGCCGACGTGCAGACAGCCGGCACCCGCGCGCTGGCCGTGCAGGCGGATGTGGGCGACGAAGCCGAGGTGCTGGCCCTGTTCGGTGCGGCGGATGCGCAGTTCGGCCGGCTGGATGCCCTGGTCAACAACGCCGGTGTGGTGGATCGCGCGCAGACCGTGGCCGAGATGAGCGTGCAGCGGCTGGAGCGCATGTTCCGCGTCAATACCATCGGCAGCTTCATCTGCGCGCGCGAAGCCGTGCGGCGCATGAGCACCCGCCATGGCGGAAGGGGAGGCGCCATCGTGAACGTCTCCAGCATCGCTTCGCGGCTGGGCGCACCAGGCCAGTACGTGGACTATGCGGCCGCCAAGGGCGCGTTGGACGTGATGACGCTGGGCCTGGCCAAGGAAGTCGCCGCCCAGGGCATACGCGTGAACGCCGTGCGGCCCGGCTTGATAGAGACCGACATCCACGCCAGCGGCGGACAACCCGACCGCGTCGAGCGCCTGGCGCCCAACGTGCCCATGCAGCGCGGCGGCAGGGCCGAGGAGGTGGCCGACGCCATCCTCTGGCTGATGTCGGATGGCTCGCACTACACCACGGGCAGCCTGGTCGATATTTCGGGCGGCAACCTCTAAGGCTCTCCATGGACCTCAAACCGCTGATCACGCTGGTGGCCATCATCAACCCGCTGGCCATCGTCCCCTTCTTCATCCACTACACCGAGGGATTCAGCGCCCAGCAGCGCCAGCAGACCATTCGCACGGCGGCGCTGGCCTCGTTCTGCGTGATCGCGGCCTGCGCCATCATCGGGCTGCAGGTGCTGGACTTCTTCAACATCTCGCTGCAGAGCTTTCAGGTGGGCGGCGGCCTGCTGCTGCTGATCAGCGCGATGAACATGCTCAACGCCCGCCCGGCCGAGGAACGGCCCAACGCGCCCACGCTGGTCGCTGGCGCGGAAAAGGCTGCCATGGGCAACAGCATTGCCGTGGTGCCGCTGACGATTCCGCTGCTGACGGGGCCGGCCTCCATGTCCACCGTGGTGATCTACGCCGACCAGGCACGCACCATCTGGCAGCACCTGGCCCTGGTGGGCTATGGCGTGGTGGTGGCGCTGGTGGTGATGGTCTGCTTTTCGCTGGCCGACCCGATCGCCCGCGTGCTGGGCAAGACCGGCATCAACGTGATGACGCGGCTCATGGGCCTGATCCTCGCGGCCCTGGCCGTGGAGGTGATGGCAGGCGGGCTGGTGAAGATCTTCCCCATCCTGGCCTCGCCCGCGATCGTGCCCTGAACGGGCTGGCTGACTGGTGGCCTTTCTGCCGGTTCAGATCGGCGCAGGCCGGATCAGGCCGGCACGGCCCGCGCGCGGTCGGCGCTTCCGTCGCAGGCACCGCCGCAGCCCGTGATGGGCTGCTCGGGCAAGGCCTCAGGGTGCGCCAGGGAGCCCGTGGCGGGATCGAAGCCCGCACTGCGCAGATGCAGGGCCAGCGCCGCATCCATGGTCTGCGCATGGTGCACGAACCACGCCGCCAGCTCGCCCGCCATGCTGCGGATCACGGCCAGATCACCGGCCACCGCCTTGGCCGCCCCCTCGCGCATCACCTGCAGCACCACCTTGTGCTGCAGGCTGTGGCAATTGGTGCTGGTGAACCGCGTGGACTGCATCCAGCGGTCTTCCTGGTCGAAATGCACCTGCGTATGCGCGATCAACTCATCCCAGCGCGCGCACAGCTGCGCATCATCGGCCGCCTCCACCTCGGCCAGCAGCAGGACGAACTCCTGATGCACCTCGTCCATGGCCGGCAACTCCAATGCCAGCGCTCCGCTCCATTCCAGCACGGCCATATGCTTCTCCTGCCTTCATCGTGAAAGCCTGCAGCTTAGGAACAGCACCGCCCAACCCGTTTGACCCACATCAGCCAACCCGAAAACAGCAAAGCCCCGCGAACGGGGCTTGGTCAAGGCGGATAAAACTGGCGCGGCCAAAAGGCCAGGGGCACCGAGCAAGAGCCGCCTCGCGGCGAAGGTGCCGTCCCCCTCCCTTGCGAAGCAAGTAGAGAGGCGCCGTGCCACGGGGGGAAGGCGCGCAGCGCCTCAGGGGGTGCCTACCAGCTTACTGTCCAAACTTCCGCTTGGCATCAGCCACGCAGGTGTCCTTGGCAGCGCCGCTCATGGTGTCGCAACGGGCCTTGGCAGCCTTGTAGTCGGCTTCGCGGGTTTCCTCGGCAGCGTCCTTGCGGGTTTCTGCCACGTTGGCAGCCTTGGCTGCGGAGTTGGAAGCGGGCTCGGCCTGGGCCTTGTTCACCTTGGCGGCTTCCACGGCGTGCACGTGGGCGGCCTTGGCATCCTTCACGCAGACATCCTTGGCGTCGCCCTTGAGGTCATCGCACTTTTCCTTGGCGATGTCGTAGTCCGCATCAGCCTTGGCCTTGAGTGCCTTTTCGCTGTTCTTGGGCGAAGGATTGCGGCGCGATTCCAGTTCGGCCTTGGCCACGTTTTCCTGGCCCTTGGCCTGCTTCTCGCAGACGTCCTTGGCGTTGTCCTTGAGCGGCTTGCACTGTTCCTTGGCGGCCTTGTAATCGGCCTCGATCTGGTTCTTGGCGGCCGTGTGCTCCGCATTGGTCATGGCCATGGCGCCGGAGGCCATCAGGCCCAGGGCGACAGCGGAAAGCATATGGCGAAAGCGTTGCGGTGTTTGCATGATGGAACTCCTTGTATTTGTACTGAACCGGCCCTTGGTGCCTGCGGCGGCGGGCCATTGGTGCGCGCCCACAGGCACGCTGGCTGTCGGGGAGCGGGTGGTGGCGCCGGCCAGGGCGTCCGTGCCACCCGTGGGGTCCACCCTCGTCAGTCTTCGAAACGGAAGTCGGGGTTGCGCTTTTGCCAGTCGGTCAGCTGCTTTTCGGCAGCGTCGCGGGCCAGGCCCTGGCGCTCCTGCAGCTTGCCCAGGAATTGCTCGCGCTTGCCGGCGATCACGTCCAGATCGTCATCGGTGAGCTTGCCCCATTGCTCACGGATCTTGCCGGTGAATTGCTTCCAGTTGCCCTTGATGCGGTCTTCATTCATGGCTTGGTCCTTTCAGTGATGTTGAAGTAGCGCCGTGCAATCAGGCCTTGTTTTTTCAAAGCCGCGATCTGCATCAGCGACGGTTCCACTGTAAAAAACCTGGGGGCTGCGCGTCGTAGTCTGGACCTAGTGTTGACGGTCGTCCCAGGGGCAGCCGAGACGGTGGGATCGGGACTACAGCCCCTGACGGACGCGCGGGAAGCGCTGGGTCAGGCGCGGCCCGCCCCTGCCCTGAGTACCCGGCCTTTTCCCGGTATGTCCGCGCCTGCGCCGTGGCGGTTTCGGGGTTGCAGTCCTGCCGAAGGACAGGACTGCTTCGTCATCTGACTTGCCGTGATTGTTTGAACGTAGCGCGCAGCGCGAAGAGAGTTTCACGGCGAACCCCGCAGCCGCCACGACGCAGGTTGCCCCGCAGCGAAGCGAAGGGGTCGCGGACATTCGGGTCGCCTTCTTTGATCTGACCTTTCTTGGCGAATCAAGAAAGGGCAGTCGGCTGCCGGGCCGAGACCCGGCCTCGAAAAGCAATCACCCGGCAGGCGCGGAAAAAAGCCCCACTTGCTTGCAGAGCCAATTGCCCGAGAACAAAAAACGGCCAGCGGATGCAACGCACCCACCAGCCGTTCTCAAGAGAATGGATGGGCTGGAAATCCAGCCGCCGCTCAGTGCCCCTGCTGCCCCAGCCACGCATCGATCTGCGCAATGGCCGCATCCGTGGCCTTGGCCAGGGCCTGGGCGCCGCCTGCGGCATCGCCCGAAGCGGCAGGACTGCGCACCTCGAAGAGCTTCTGACCCAGCAGGCGGTCCACGGCACCGCTTTGCTCGACCAGGGTGGCGCGCAGGCGCACCACGCCGGCACTGGAGCCGGGCGCGTCGAAGACCTGGCTGAACTCTTCGATGTCCACGCGCAGCAGCGTGGGCACGGCGCCCTGCAGGCGCGGCTGGGCCACGCTTTCGCTGCTGGCAAGCACGGGGCGCTGCACGCCCAGCTGGCTGCGCAGGCGCTGCTGCAGCAGCAGTGCAGGAGGCTGGCTCCAGCGCGCCAGCTGGTACGGGCGCAGTTCCTGGCCGTTGGCATAGGCCAGGCGGTAGAACATGGCCGTGCTGCCGTCGGACAGGGCGGGCGCCTCCACATCGGCCAGCGCCAGCGGCGTGCGTGCCTGCGGGGCGGCGGATGTGGCGGCCTGCGCGGGCGCGGACAGCGGCGCCAGGCCGAAGTCATAGCGCGCGGGCTGGGCGGGGGGCTGCGGCAGGGCCGAGCAGCCGGCCAGCAGGATCAGGGCGGCGGCCAGTCCAGCGCTGGCCACGGCGGTCTTGCGAGATGGGGACATGCGGGTTCCTCGGTCAGGGCTGGGTGGCTGCGGACGGGGCGACGAAGCCGGGCTCGCCCGGCCCCGGACGGGCCTGGCCCGGCCCGTAGATCACGGCCTGCGGGTTGTCGCTGAAGCGGCTGGCCGCCGTGCCCATCTGGCGCGCGGCGCGCGAGACATCGTCGGCCGCGCGGTTGGCGTGCGGCACCGTGCTGCGGCCCAGCGAATCGGCCATGCGGGTCAGTGCGCGCGTGCTTTGGGCGATCTGCTCCAGCGGCCCGTCCTGCGCGTTCACGCGGCGCACGGTCTGCTGCAGTTCGGAGGCCACGGCAGAGGCGCCGTTGCTGGCCTTCTCCAGCGACTGCAGGGTGTTGTGGGCGTCGGCGGCGAGCTGCGGCACCTGGGTGGACAGCGTGCGGTCCAGGTTCTGCGTGAGCTGCTGCACGCCTGCGGCGGCGGCTGCAATGTTCTCCAGCGCCTGGCTCACGCGCTTTTGGTTGTCGGTGTCCAGCATGTCGCTGAGGCGGCGCGAGATTTCATCGGCGCGCTCCAGCAGCACCTGCCCCTGGTCGGCCAGCATGCTCAGCGGCGACGAGCGCAGCGGCAGGCGCGGCAGCCCGCTGGGGCCGGGCGGCAGCTGGGGCTGGGGCTGGTCCGCATCATCGAGCTGCACATGGGCCAGGCCCGTGACGCCCTGGTAGCCCAGCACGGCGAACGTGGTGGGCGTGATGGGCGTGTTCACGCCGATGGCGATGCGGATCAGCACGTTGCCATTGGTCTGCGGATCGAACCCGATCTGCGTGACCTTGCCCACCGCCACGCCCTTGTAGCGGACGGCAGCCTGGGCCTGCAGCCCGCTGATGCCATCCTTGGTGGACAGTTCGTACTCGTTGTACTGCCGCGTATCGCGCGTCAACCAGATCGCCAGCCCCGCCAGCAGGGCCGCCACGACCAGCACGAAAATGCCGGCCGCCATGGCATGTGATTTGTTTTCCATATCAATGGTCCATAACGTTAGCCCAGCAAACAAGGCATGGGGCCGCGGCCCCCAGTCAATCCACAACTCAGGGCGAGGCCTTCAAAACCGGCGTGCCCGAAGGCGGGGGACACCGAGCAAGGGCCGCCCCGCCGCGAGGGTGTCGTCCCACCCCGCAAAGCGAGAGGGGGGAAGGCGCGAAGCGACTCAGGGGGGCTTCTCATACCGTGCTCATCGCGCGCCTGCCGCGCTCCCCCTGGAAGAAATGCTCGATGAACGGATGCTTGAACTCGGCCACTTCGCGCGGCGGGCCGCTGACCAGCACCTTCTTCTCGGCCAGCACGGCCACGCGCGAGGACAGGGCGAACAGCGTGTCCAGGTCGTGCGTGACCATGATGACGGTCAGGCCCAGCTCGGCACGCAGCTCGCGCAGCAGTTCGCAGAATTCGTCGGAGCTGGTGGGATCCAGGCCGGCCGTGGGCTCGTCCAGCAGCAGCAGGGGCGGGTCCATGATCAGCGCCCGCGCCAGCGCCACGCGCTTGATCATGCCGCCCGAGAGATCGGCCGGCATGCGCGAGGCATGCTCGGGCTTGAGGCCCACCATCTGCAGCTTGACCAGGGCCGCGTCGCGCACCAGATCGTCGGGCAGCGTGCCCTGCTCGCGCAGTGCGAAGGCCACGTTGTCCAGCACGCTGAAGGCCGAGTACAGCGCCCCATGCTGGAACAGCATGCCCACGCGGCTGGCGGCGCCCTCGCGGCCCATTTCGCTGGCCGGGCGGCCCAGCACTTCGACACGGCCCTTGGTGGGCTCCAGCAGCCCCAGCATCTGGCGCAGCAGCACGGTCTTGCCCGTGCCCGAGCCGCCGACGATGGACAGCATCTCGCCGCGCTGCACATCCAGGTCCAGGTCCTGGTGCACGGCAAAGGCGTTCTCGCCTTCGCCGAACACGCTCCACAGCCCGGCGATGCGCACGATGGGCTCGTCGGCTGCGGGCGTGGGGGAGGTTTCGGTTTCCATGGCCATCAGATGCCTACGTCCTTGAACAAGATGGCGAAGATCGCATCCACCACGATGACCATGGTGATGGCCGTCACCACCGAGGCCGTCGTGCCCTTGCCCAGGCTCTGCGTATTGGGCTCCACGCGCAGGCCCCAGTGGCAGCCGATCAGGGCGATGAGGGCGCCGAAGACCACGGATTTGCCCATGGCGATCCAGAGGTTGCCGATCTTCACGGCGGCAGGCAGGGCCTCGGCAAAGTAGGCGCCCGTGACGCCCATGGTGAGGTCGGCCGCGAGCATGCCGCCGGCCAGCGCGGCCAGCGTGGTCCACAGCGAGACCAGGGGCATGGCGATGGCCAGCGCCAGCGCGCGCGGCAGCACCAGGCGAAAGCCGTGCGGTATGCCCATGACCTGCATGGCATCCAATTCCTCGGTCACGCGCATGACGCCGATCTGGGCGGTGATGGCCGAGCCCGTGCGGCCCGCCACCAAAATGGCCGCCAGCAGCGGACCCAGCTCGCGGATCAGCGAGATGCCCAGGATGTTGACGATGAAGGATTCAGCCCCGAACTGGCGCAGCTGCAGCGCCATCAGGTAGGCCAGCACCACGCCGATCAGAAAGCCCACCAGGGCCGTGATGGGCAGGGCCGTGGCGCCCATGGAATAGAGATGACCGGAGATGTCGCGCCAGGGGCCCCGGTGCGGCGCCCGCGCAAAGCGCAGCAGGTCGATCAGCAACTGGCCGATGAGCCGCGTCATCTGCGCGAAATGGCCGCAGGCGTTGATCACCAGGCAGCCCAGGCTGTCGATGCGCTCCAGCAGGTTCAGGCGCGGGGGCGGCGGCGCAGGCTCCTTGGAGAAACGGCCCACGCGTTCGAGCATGGCGCGCTGCGCATCGCTGGCCGCAAGACGCGCGGGCAGGCGACGACCCCAGTGGTTCCACAGCAGCTGCGCGCCCACGTGGTCCAGCCAGTCCAGCCCTTCGAGGTTCCAGCCCAGGTCATCGCCCTTGGCATCGGCCAGCTGCGCACGCAGCTTGCGCCACTGCGCCCGCCGGCCCAGCTCGGCCGCGCCCCAGGAACCGGTCAGCAACGCCCACTGGCCATCGTTGTCGCGGCGCAGGCTGCATTGGGGTGGATTGTTGAGGGCAGACAAGTGCGGGAGATCCTTGGGGGTTGCGAAGGCGGGGCGCGCGGGCAGGGCCGGGCGGCATTGCAGCCAAGACCGCAGGATAACCGAGCGGCGCGGGCCGCAGATTGCCTGGCGACGCCGTGCGCACGACAGCTTTGCCCTACGCGTGCAATTTTTATCAAAAAACCAGCGCGACAGCCATGACTGCTGCATGCGATGCTGCAAAAAAAGGAGTCCAGCGCGCTTTCCCTCTCGACAGTGCGCATGCCGTCCGCACAATGGGCCGAAGCACCAACCCCGGCTCCCAAGGACGTTCCGGCCCGCAGCGGACGCCCGCCCATCTCCATGAGCAACACCACCTTCGACTACATCGTCATCGGCGCCGGCACGGCGGGCGCCCTCCTGGCCAATCGGCTTTCGCGCGATGGCCGCAGCCGCGTGCTGCTGATCGAGGCGGGCGCCAAGGATGACTACCACTGGATCCACATCCCCGTGGGCTACCTGTACTGCATCGGCAATCCGCGCACCGACTGGCTCTACCAGACCGAGCCCGACGCAGGGCTCAACGGCCGCAGCCTGCGCTATCCGCGCGGCAAGACGCTGGGCGGCTGCTCCAGCATCAACGGCATGATCTACATGCGCGGCCAGGCCCGCGACTACGACAGCTGGGCCGAGCTGACCGGGGACGACGCCTGGCGCTGGGACCAAGTGCTGCCGGCCTTCCGCCAGCATGAAAGCCATTGGCGGCTCGATGCCGGCGGCAACGCCGATGCGGGCTTTCGTGCCCTGCACGGCGGCGCGGGCACAGGCGGCAGCGCTGAATGGCGCGTAGAGCGGCAGCGCCTGCGCTGGGACATCCTGGACGCCTTTGCCGAAGCCGCCCAGCAGGCCGGCATTCCGGCCACAGAGGACTTCAACGGCGGCAGCAACGAGGGGGTGGGCTACTTCGAGGTCAACCAAAAGGGCGGCCTGCGCTGGAACACCGCCAAGGCCTTCCTGCGGCCCACCTGCTATGGCCGCCCCAACTTCGAGCTGTGGACCCATGCCCAGGTCAGCCAGCTGCTGTTTGAACAGCTGCCCGCCGGCGGCCTGCGCTGCAGCGGCGCCCAGGTCTGGAC
>Ga0207709_10000705_pt1 | contig 26910 bp, 23 predicted proteins | sample KBSM34metaG_FD_184397 | JGI IMG/M metagenome (GOLD analysis project Ga0207709, IMG submission 184397) | Miscanthus rhizosphere microbial communities from Kellogg Biological Station, Michigan, USA - KBS M3-4 metaG (SPAdes) (version 2) | ecosystem: Host-associated > Plants > Roots > Rhizosphere >...
GTGCCGGTGGGCGTGGCGGGCGAGCTGTATGTCTCGGGCGCCGGGCTGGCGCGTGGCTACCTGAACCGGCAAGGCCTGACGGCTGAGCGCTTCATCGCAGGCGACGGCGGTGAGCGGCTTTATCGCACCGGCGACCTGGTGAAGTGGAACAACGAAGGCCAATTGGAGTACCTGGGCCGCATCGACCACCAGGTGAAGGTGCGGGGCTTCCGCATCGAGCTCGGGGAGATCGAGGCGCAGTTGCTGGCACAACGAGAGGTGCGAGAGGCGGTGGTCATCGCCAACGAAGGCCCGACGGGCACGCGGCTCGTGGGTTACGTGTCGGGGCAGGACATCGACACGGCACAGCTTCGGCAGAAGCTAGGCCAGGCGCTGCCCGACTACATGGTGCCCGCCGCGCTGGTGGTGCTCGACGCACTGCCGCTGAACGCCAACGGCAAGGTGGACCGCAAGGCCCTGCCGGCGCCCGAGTTCGGCCGTGTACAGACGTGCGACGAGCAGCCTCAGGAGGGCGCGCAGGGCGTGCTCGAAGCGGCACTGGCGGCGATCTGGGCTCAGGTGCTGGGTGTCCCGCGCGTGGGGCGCAACGACAACTTCTTCGAGCTCGGCGGCGATTCACTCGTCGCGCTCAGGCTGCTGGCCAGGATCAACAAGTCCCGTGTGCTGAGCGTGCAGATCTCCCTGCAGGATCTGCTCGAGAAGCAGACGATCGCCAGGTTGGTCGCGCAGCTGGACATGGGCGCGCCGCCGCAGCCTGTCCAGTTGCTGAACGCGTATGCCGGGCCGGCGGATGCGATGCCGCTGTTCTGCGTGCCGCCCGCGCTGCGCCATCCGATCGACTACCGGCCGATGGCGCGCCACCTGGAAGACTCGCGTGCCGTCTACGGCCTGAGCTACGCGGATGACGTCGCCGGGCTGGATTCCATCGAGCAGATGGCCCGGTACTACGCCGATGTCATCCGCAGGACGCAGCCGCAGGGGCCCGTGGGCATCGTCGGCTGGTCATTGGGCGCAGTTGTCGCGGTGCATGTCGCCAGCCTGCTGGAACAGCAGGGCGTGGACGTCGCCTTCCTCGGCATGGTCGACAGCTTTCTGCTGGACGAGAGCTTCGATCCGCACGGCTGGTACCAGGACTTCCGGGATTTCGTCCTGGACACCGCGAGCGGCGGCATGGGCCACGAGGCCGTCAACGCGATGCTCGACAGCTTCGAGCCGATCCGCTCGGGCTCCGACGAGACCGTGCGCGACGCCGTCGAGGAAATCGTGGCGGCGGCTGGCATGGGCATGAAGCCGGGCGACATCTTCCAGGGGATCGTCGCCACCCGGCGCATGAACGCGATCACGCAAAAGATCGCCGCATTCCCGCGCGTGAAAGTGGCGCCGCATTTTTGGTGGAAGAAGGGACGGGCGGTTGCGCAGAAGAACGCGCTCCTGTCGCAGTTCGGCGGCAAGGCGCAGGTTTCGCTCGAGGTGAATGCCGACCATCAGGGCATCGTGCGCAACGCTGCGCTGCTGAGCCATCTGCATGCGGCCATGCGCGATGCGCAGGCGAGGGCCAGGGCCAGGGAGACGGCAGACGGCAGACGCGCGCCGATGATGGCGAGCGAAAGATGACGAAGCCTCCCCCGCTTTCACGCGGGGGAGAGGCATCGGATCAGAACTTGTACCGGGCGGTCAGGGTCGCCGTGCGGAGAGTGCCCTGGTAGCACTGTCCGTGGTAGCAGATCGAGTTGTACTGCTTGTTCGCCAGGTTGGAGATGTTGAGCGCGAAGCGCCACGGGCCGCGTTCGTAGTGCGCGGCCGCATCGAGGAGCGTCACGCCGCGTTCGTACGTGGTGTTGTGCTCGTCGTTCTGGCGCTTGCCGATGTAGCGCACGCCACCGCCGAACCCCAGGCCGTTGCCCATGGTGTAGTCGAGCCACACCGAGGCGGTCTGCTTGGGCACGAGCGGCGGGATCTTGCCGATTTCGTCCGCATCGGCGCTGTTGAGCACCTTCATGTCCAGCCAGGTGTAGGCGGCGGAGATGTTCAGGCCCGGTGCGAGCTCGCCCTTGGCTTCCAGCTCGAGGCCGCGGGAGCGCTGCTTGCCGATCTGGCGCCCCTCGGAGGTCGTCGGGTCGTAGGTGACCACGTTGGTCTTGCGCAGGTCGAAGACTGCCGCGGTATACGAGGTGCGCGAGCCCGCGGGCTGGAACTTGACGCCGACCTCGACCTGCTTGCCGCTGCTGGGCTTGAAGGGTTGGTTGTTCGCGTCGACGCCGCTGTTGGGCAGGAAGGACGTGGTGTAGCTCATGTAGGGAGCCCAGCCGTTGCCGAACAGGTAGCTGATGCCTGCCCGGCCACTGAACGCACTGTCCGATCGCCGGGTATGGCTCCTGGCCAGGTAGTTGTCGGTGAGCTGGCGCACTTCGTCGTGGCGGCCCCCGAGCGTGACGATCCAGTTGTCGCCGAACTTGATCTGGTCCTGGGCGTAGAAGCCGGTCTGGCGCGTCGATTGGGCCAGGTCGGTCATCGGGATGGTGGGCATCGCCACGGCCTGGCCGTAGACGGGCGCCCAGATGTCCAGGGTCGGCGCCGCGCCGCGGAAGCGCCGCTGCTTGCCTTTTTGGTCGCTGTAGTCGACGCCCAGCAGCACCGTGTGCTGGACGGAGCCGTACTGCAGCTTGCCCTGCACGCTGGTGTCCAGCGTGGCCAGGTCCACGGGGTCGTTCCAGGTCCTGGCAACGCGGGAGAGCGTGTGTCTGTCGTTTCCGAGCGAGCCGGCCCAGACTGCTCGCCTGTCCAGGGCGATCTGGCTGTAGCGGAAGTTCTGGCGCAGCGTCCAGGTGTCGTTCAGGGCCGTTTCGAAACGGTAGCCGATGGCGCTCTGCGACTGCTTGAGCCGGCCGAAGCTGTAGTCGCCCACCTTCACCGGATAGAGAACGTAGTCCTGGGTGAGGTAGTACGGGTCTTCGGCCGTGTTGTTCTTGAGAAACTCCCCGAAGACGGTCAGCGAGGTCGTCGAATTGGGTTGCCAGCGCACCGACGGCGCAATGTAGCTGCGTGTGCGGTTCAGCTTGCGGCCGTCGGGATACTTGTCCTGGTCGTTGCTGTCGAGGCCCACCCCGACCACGCGATAGCTCAGGTCGGTGTTGCCGATCCTGTCGCCGAGGTCGAATGCCAGTTGCTTGCGCTGGTAGCTGCCGTACTGCACTTCGATCTCGCGGATCCGCTCGCCGGTCGGCTGCTTGCTCACGCGGTTGACGATGCCACCGGCGTCTCCCTGGCCGAACACCATCGACGAAGGGCCGCGCAATACCTCCACGCGCTCCAGCGCGTAGGGCTCGGTCAGGTAGTAGGTGGGGCCGAACGCCGGCTGCGCGAGCCCGTCCCTGTAGACACCGTTGGAAGAGGTGCTGAAGCCCCGCAGCAGGATGTATTCCCAGCCGCGGTTGTCGGGGCCGTAGGTGTTCGTCGTGACGCCCGGCGTGTAGCGGATGGCCTCCATGACGTCCTGTACGCCGCGCGCATCCATTTCCTCGCGGCCGATGACGGAGATCGACTGCGGCACCTCGATGAGCGGCGTGTCGGTCTTGGTGGCCGTGCTGCTGCGGCGGGCCGCATAGCCGGAAACCGGGCCGGTGGGCGATTCCTCGGCGTTGGCCACCACCTGCACCGCAGGCAGGGTGCCCTGCGAGTTGGGAGCGTCGGCGGCGCGGCGGATGGCGAGGCCGCCGCTGGCGGTGCGCGTGGCTTCCAGTGAAGTGCCCGCGAGCATCTGGCGCAGGGCCTGGTCGACCGTGAGCTTGCCTTCCACGGCGTGCGAGCTGGTGCCTGCGACCACTTCGCCGGCGGCGAATACCTGCACGCCGGTCTGGCGCGAGAACTCGTTGAGCGCCGCGCCGAGCGCCTGCGATGGCACCTTCACCTCGAACACCTGTGCCGCGGCCTGGCCGGAAGCCTGTGCTGAAGCTACAGGGGCCCAGACGGTGAGAACGGAACCGAACGCCGCGGCAAGCGCGGCGTTCAGCAGATGTTGGCGAGGCAGGGGACGCATGGCAGAACAACTCCAGTTTTTTGAATTACGACGCATTCACATTCAGGTGCGGGGGCCGGCCCGATTTCCGGTCTCTGGCGCATCTATGAGTAAGACGTTCGAACTCATCAAACAGAGACACCATGTCCTAAGACTTTTTTCGCCGTCGCGGTCCGGCGACCCCGAGATTCAGGTCTGGACCGCCTCGGGTTCCGGCCTCAGGTGGAGCGGTGTGCCGGCCGGCGCGGCCAGCAGGGCGCTGCCGATTTCACCGGTACGCACCGATGTGACCGACAGCAGGGTATCGCTCAGGCCGTGCGAGTCCTCGCAGGCGCCCTGCAGGTAGATGGCCGGACGGAAGCCGGGCGCGGCCTGCACGCGGTAGTGGCGGTCGACCGTGTAGTCGCCGAGGTAGCCCGCCAGCGGCGCGAGCAGCGCCTTGTGGTGCTCGCGCACATAGCCGGTGGCGAGCACCACGGCGTCGTAGCGCACCGTGTGCTCGCGCTGGGCGTTCCGGTCCCACAGCACGAGGTGCACGCCCTGGCCGTCGGCCGTGGCGCTGCGGATGTCGTGCCGGCGCAGGAAGCGCAGGCGGTTGCCACCGGTCACTCGCTGCTGGTAGAAGGCCTTGTAGATCTGCTGGATCAACTCCAGGTCGGCCACCGCGTAGTTGGTGTGCCAGAACTCGTCGAGCAGCGCGGCGCGCTCTTCCTCCGAGCGGCTGAAGGTGTAGTCGGTGAACTCGGCGTTGAAGATCTCGTTCACGAAGGGGCTGTCGTCCGCCGGGCGGATCGAGCGGGCACGCGTGATGAGGTCGACCTGCGGCGCGCCGGGGCGGCCCTGCAGGTCCATGAAGATCTCGGCCGCGCTCTGTCCCGCGCCCACCACGGCGATGCGGCGCGCATCCGGCAGCTGCGCGATGTCCTGCAGGTAGCTGCTCGAATGGAAGACGCGCGGGTCGCTGCGCAGCGCGCGGAAGCCGTCGGGGATGTTCGCCGCGCCGCCGATGCCGACCACGAGGTTGCGCGCGAGCCGCTCGACCAGCTTGCCCGCGTGGTTGCGCGAGCGCACGCGCAGCAGCTCCACCTCGCCGCCCCTTTCCTCGGGCAGCACCTCGAACACTTCCTCGCCGTAGGCGCAGGCGTCCTCGAACTGTTCGGCGGCCCACGAGAGGTAGTCGTTGAACTCGTGCCGGCTGGGGAAGAAGCTCTTCAGGTTGACGAAGTCGGTCAGCCGGCCTTTCTCGTGCAGGTAGTTGATGAAGGTGAAGCGGCTGGTCGGGTTGCGCAGCGTCGCCAGGTCCTTCATGAAGGAGATCTGCATGTGCGCCTGGTCCAGCAGCATGTGCGGATGCCAGGCGAAGCTCAGCTGCTTCTCGATGAAGAGCGTGTCGAACGGCCGGCCGGCGTGGCGCTTTTCCTCGAGTGCGATGGCCAGGGCGACGTTGGACGGGCCGAACCCGATCCCGACCAGATCATGGACGTGTGGCATTGAAATCAACTCCTGTGGTGGAGGGCGGTGTGAAAGAAGACAGGACGCTCGGCGGGCGCGCGATGTTCACGCGTCCACCGTCTCGGCCATCAGGGCCAGGCCCTGGTGGAGCGCGGGAAAGAGGCTGTGGTTGAAGTTGTTCCAGCGCAGCTCGAGGATGGTGTCCTCGGGGTCGATGTCGGTGCCCAGCACGTCGAAGATGACTTCGCCCGAGTCGATGCCGGTGTCCACGTAATGGAAGGAGGCGCCGGTCTTGCGCACCGGCTCGACCGCGACCGTCTCGCGCGTTTGCCAGTCGACCACCCGCTGGCCGCGGGCGCCATACAGCGCGTCGAGCGTGGCCCAGGCGCCGCGGCGCTCGAAGGGCGACTCCAGCCGCGTGATGCCCGGGTGGATGTTCACGATCCGGCGGAAGAACGGGCTTTCCGGCCGGGCCAGCCGGTCGAGGATCACCAGCAGGCCGTCGAGCACCACGAGGTCGGCCTCCAGCGCGTGCAGCCGTTCGAGCAGGCGCTGCTCGAACTCCTTCTTGCCGGCGGCGCGTTCGGCGGCCGCGTCCAGCGGCAGCCGCCGGTAGGTCGAGGGCACGTTGTGGAACATGTCGTTGACGCGGCGGCCCTGCACCTGCAGCTCGCCCGGGTGGATCCAGCGGCGGGCGGGATCGAAGCCGAAGCCGTACGCCTGCAGCACCTCGCGGTCGCGCGGCGAGCCCTCGTCGTCGTCGAACAACACGGCCTCCAGCGAGTAGGCATCGCCCAGCGGTGTGCGGTCGAGTGCCCCGGCCAGGTACTCCAGCGGCGACTTCATGTAGCGCTGCCCGCCCTTGTAGTCGATGTACTGGCCGGCCTGGTCGGCTGCCGCATTCCTCAGGGACATGATGTAGACGAGTCTTGCCTTGGACATGGTGATGCGCTCGGTAGTGGGTGGAAGAAGTGGGGGCGGGATGTCAGCGGTGCGCAGGCGACAGCGGGCAGGCGCCGCAATGGCCTTCGCGGGGCAGCAGGTGAAAAAGGCAGCACTGGCGGTGCAGCTTCACTGTCCGGTCGCGGCCTTCGAGGCGCACGCGGACTTCGCGCTGCGGGCCGGGCAGGGGATTGGTCCATGCCGGCCAGGCGGCGTCGTGCAGCAGCCGTTGCCTGTCGCGGGCGATCGGCGGCGATCCGCCGGTCAGCGCAAGCGCCTGCTCGAGCACCGGCTCGAGGTTGCGTGCCGCGTTGCCCCACAGGATCTTGGACGGAATGCCTGTCAGGTGGCACAGCGCCGAGAACAGCGGCTCCAGGTGCTGCCACAGCAGCGCCGAGTAGCGTTCCTCGGTGGTCGCGCCGCGCTGCGGCCGGCCCAGTTCGCGGATGTGGAAGCTCAGCGGCCGGGCGTGCGGGCCGAGGCGCACCCATACCTGCTCCGCGGCCACGGGAAAGCCATGCTGCAGCACGCTGGCGGCAGCCGCGACCGGTGGCAGCAGCATGCCGAGATAGGCCATGCTCCAGGACGACGCCACGGCGCGCAGGTCTTCGCCTTCGACCCCGAGGTGCGATGCGTGCAGGCGCAGCACGTGGCCCAGCAGCCCGTGCGAGCGCACCAGATCGACGACGTGCAGCGCGCCCGCGGGCGGCTGCGGCGCGCACTGCAATGCCTCGCCGTGCGGCGCCAGGTCGCCCTGGAACAAGGGCTCCAGCAGGGCGATCATGGGGCCGTCGGGCAGGAGGGGGCACCGGCGGTGCGGCGTTTTGCAGGGCGCATGAAGCTAGGACGGTTGGGCGGCGCAGGTGTTCATGCGCACCGTGTTCGAACTGCTGCGTGAACATTTGCGCGGGCCGCCCGTCAAGTGGGGTACAGGCAGTCCGCTGCCGTCCGCAGCTCTGCCGGCGCGGCGGGCCGCCATTACGTTCGCGTCCGGCGGCAAGGCTTGTCTGCGCCGCCGGGCCCCAGTCGCCCGAGGGCGGAAAGAGTTCTTGCATGACAACAGCCCCTGGTTCCGACGGCGAGTTCGCACGCCTGCTCAAGCCGTTCCTGCCGTGGATGCTGCTGTCGGCGGTCACCGGCATCGGCGCGGGCGCGGCCACGGTCGCGCTGCTGGGCACCATCAACCAGGTGCTCAACCGGCAGGGCGGCCTCTCTGGCGGCCTGCTGCTGACCTTCATCGGGCTGTGCGCGGCGGCGCTGTTCGGGCGCATGGTGTCCGATGTCTCGACCAACTTCGTCGGCCAGCGGGTGGTCGCGCTGGTCCGCAAGAGCCTGGCGCAGAAGATTCTCTCGGCGCCCATCGATGCCCTGGAGCGCTACCGCACCCACCGGCTGATGCCGGTGCTGTCGCAGGACGTGGACATGGTCAGCGACGTGGCGTTCGCGCTCGCCGCCACGCTGATCGCCTGCGTCACGGCACTCGGCTGCCTGGCCTACCTGGCCTACCTGTCGCTGCCGCTGTTCGGCGTGCTGGTGGTGGCGCTGGCGATCGGTGCGATGGTGCAGGCCATGGCGCAGATCCGCGGCGTGAACGGCTTCTGGAAGGCGCGCGAGCATGAAGACCAGCTGCACAAGGCCTACCGCGCGATCAGCGAGGGCGCCAAGGAGTTGCGCATGCACCGCGCGCGCCGCCAGCGCATGTTCGGCGGGCAGATCGAGCGCATCGTCGACAACATCCGCGCGGTCAACGGGCGCGCGATCAACACCTTCGTCATGGCCACCGCATTCGGCTCGGGCCTGTTCTTCCTGCTGATTGCGCTGATTCTGGGCTGGGCCTCATTCCGGCCGACCGAGCCCGCGGTGCTCAGCGGCTTCGTGCTGGTGCTGCTGTTCCTCAAGGGGCCGATGGACCAGATCGCGGGCGCGCTGCCTGCCGTGGGGCGCGCGCGGGTCGCGTTCCGGCGCATTGCCGACCTGTCGGCGCGCTTTGCCACGCCGGAGCCGCACCTGCACGTCGGCCGCACCGGCAGCGAGCTGAAATTCGAACACGAGATCGCGCTGCGCGGCGTGCGCTACGCGTTCGATGCGCCCGAGGGCGGCGAGGTCTTCGCGCTGGGGCCGATCGACCTGCGGCTTCGCCGCGGCGAGATGGTGTTCGTGGTGGGCGACAACGGCTCCGGCAAGACCACGCTCGTCAAGCTGCTGCTGGGCCTGTACGCGCCGCACGAGGGCCACGTGGCGATCGACGGTGCCGCGGTGGACGCCGAGCGCCGCGACGACTACCGCCAGCTCTTCACCACCGTGTTCTCCGACTTCTACTTGTTCGAGGACCTGGCCGCCGGCGAGGGCGAGGCGCACGGCGAAGCCAGCATGCAGGTGCTGCCGCAGCGCGCGTTGCCCTACCTGGAGCGCCTGGAGATCGCTCACAAGGTGAGCCTGAAGGACGGCGCCTTCACCACCACCGACCTGTCGACCGGCCAGCGCAAGCGGCTCGCGCTGGTGCACGCCTACCTGGAAGGGCGGCCGGTGCTGGTGTTCGACGAATGGGCCGCCGACCAGGACCCGACCTTCCGCCACCTGTTCTATACCGAGCTGCTGCCCGAGCTGCGCGCCAAGGGGCACCTGCTGGTCGTGATCTCGCACGACGATCGCTACTTCCACCTGGCCGACCGCGTGATCACCATGCGCGCGGGCCGCATCGCGGACGACCGGCCTCGCGTCCACCTGGAGAGCCTTGCCGCATGAGCTCCCGTGGGCAAAGCGCTCGGCGGTGCCCGGGGCGTGGGCCGGTGGGCGTTGGCTTTTCGTCAGCGCGCCAGCAGCGCCACGCTCCCGTCGGGGCGGGGCGCGACCGTGAGCGGCAGGATCGTCGGCAGCGCGGCCATCAGCCCTTCGGAGTCGTTGACGCGGAAGCGACCGGACAGCCGCATCGCATCGATGCGCGGACTGTCGCTGACGATGGGCCGCGTGCGGTAGCTGTTGACCGCGGCCAGGGCATCGCCAAGCGGCGTGTTCTCGAACACCAGCCAGCCATCGCGCCACGCGGACAGCGCGGCCGTGTCGGCCTGCTGCACGCGGCCGGCCTGGCCGTCGGCGATCTCGACGCGGTCGCCCGCATACAGGTCGATCGCCGCGCCTTCGGTCCCGGCGAACCCGGGGTGCGGCGCGACACCTACGCGCACGTGGCCGTGCTCCACGCCTATGGTGATCGGCCCGCCGCGGTCGCGTACGGTGAACGCGGTGCCGACCACCTCGATGACGGCGGCGCGCGTTTGCACGTGCAGTGGGCGGTCCTTGTCGGGCGCGACCTCGAAGCGCACCTCGCCGCGAGCCATGTCGATGAGGCGGCGGTTGCGGTACAGGGTGACCTCGACGGAGCTCTGCGGCGCGAGGTCGAGCCGGCTGCCCGGCACGCCGCGGATGCCGTCCGCGAGCGTCACCTTCAGCATCTGCGCGGTGGCTGTCCGGTAGGTGGCGAGGGACACCGGCTGCTGCCAGTACCACTGCACGCCGCGCCCCGCGACGAGGCCGGTGCCCAGCAGGGCCGCCACCGAGAGCAGCATCTTGCGGCGTTGCTGGCGGTGCGGTGACTTCGCCGCGGCTCCCGCATGGGCCATCAACGTGCCGCCGGGCTCTTCGAAATGCGCGCGCAGGCCGTTCGCCATGCCGCCGAGTGCGTCCCAGCGCTGGCGCGCTTCCTGGACGGCCGCGGCATGCTCCGCCGATTTGCCGCGCCATTGATGGAGTGCCAGGCGGGCGCTGCCGGCGGCCTCGCCGGGCGCCATTTCGCCTTCCACGATCAGCGCCAGCGCGCGCTCGATCAGCCTTTCGCGCGGAGCGCTCGCCGCAACGATGCCGTTCACGAGAAGTCTTCGGCCAATGCGGCGTCGAAGCCGGGGCGGTTCATCAAGACCTGGGGTTCGATCAGCTCGGAGCGCAGTTCTGCGAACACGCGCGAGCAGTCGATGGTGGCGCGCAACAGGTGCTTGGCCACGGCCATCTCGGTGATGTTGAGCCGCTGCGCGATCTCGGCGCGCGTGTGGCCGTAGGCGCGAAAGAGCAGGAACACCTCGCGGCGGCGCGGCGGCAGCTTTTCCATGGTTTCGACCACCCGCGTCAGCACCCGTTGCTGGGCGACGACGTATTCGCTGGACTGCACTGTCCGGTGCATGCCGGCGTCTGCATGCGAACCGGCCCAGTCCTGCGCCACCTTGCGACGCCGCGCGTCATCGACGCACAGGTTGCGCGCCACGCGAAAGAGCAGGGCGCGAGGCGATTCGATGCCACCGTTGTCCTTGATGTCGTCCGGCGCCGCATCGATGCGGGCGACTCCGCGCGACTTCGTGGCCTGTGCGTACACCCGCTCGAAACTCGACTGCGCGATGTCGGCCGCGTAGTGAGGGTCTCTCAGGTCGCGAGTGAGCTGTCGGCGCAGGTCCGCATAGTGAGCTACAAGTTCCTGGACGAGGTCGCGCATCCGGCCGCCTTCTCGCAAGCATCGACAATGGCCCCGGAACCGGCCGCTGGTCATGCCCGCAAGATCGCCGCCTCCTGTAAGGAACGACGAACTGGCGATGCCGGTGCTGCGCTTCGGTGATCCCGGGGGAGGGAGTTAATAAGAATTATTCTTATTTAGTGTATCACCGAGTTGCCGGCTCCGGCCTCGCGAACTAGACCCGGATCACCCGCCCCGGGTTCAGGATGTTCTTGGGATCGAGCCCGCGCTTGATCGCCCGCATCATCTCCAGCGCCACCGGCGACTTGTGCTTTTCCAGCTTGTCGACCTTGAGCGAGCCCACGCCATGCTCGGCCGAGAACGAGCCGCCGAACTTCTCGACCGCGTCGTACACCAGCGTGTTGATGCGCTCTTCCTCGTTCTTCAGGAAGGCCTTGGTGTCGATGTTCTCCGGCGCCTGCACGTTGTAGTGCAGGTTGCCGTCGCCCAGGTGGCCGAAGTTCACCAGCCGCACGCCGGCGATCTCGCGCGCCAGCAGCGCATCGGTCTCTGCCACGAACGCGGGGATGCGTGACACGGGAATGGAAATGTCGTGCTTGATGTTCAGGCCTTCCTCGGCCTGTGCGAGCGGAATGCTCTCGCGGATGTGCCAGAGCTGGTGCGCTTGCGTGAGGTTCTCGGCCACTACCGCGTCGGTCACGCAGCCGTCTTCGAACGCGGTTTCGAGCAGCGCTTCGAAGCGGGCGCGTGCGTGGTCCTCGGATTCGCTGTCGGAGTTTTCCAGCAGCACGCAGTACGGCACGGCATCGTCCTTGATGAACGGCACGCGCAGCTGCGGCATGTGCTTGTCGACCAGGCTCAGCGCAAACTTGCCCATCACCTCGAAGCCCGTGAGGCCCGGGCCCAGGTGCTTGTGCGCGAGGCCCAGCAAGGTGACCGCGTGGTCGAGCGAGGGCACCGCGGCCCAGGCCGTGAGCTGCGCGGCAGGCAGCGGGTAGAGCTTCATGGTCGCGGCGGTGATGATGCCGAGCGTGCCTTCGCTGCCGATGAAGAGGTCGCGAAGGTCGTAGCCGGTGTTGTCCTTGCGCAGGCCGCTGGTGCCTTCCCAGATCTCGCCCTGCGGCGTGACCACTTCGAGGCCCAGGCACAGCTCGCGCGTGTTGCCGTAGCGAACCACCTGCGTGCCGCCTGCATTGGTCGCGAGGTTGCCGCCGATGGTGCAGCTGCCTTCGGCCGCCAGGCTCAGCGGGAACAGGTAGCCCTGCTTTTCGGCGGTTTCCTGCAGCGTCTGCAGGATGCAGCCGGCTTCGACGGTCATCGTAAGGTTGGCCGCGTCGATCGCGCGGATCGTGTTCAGCCGCTGCAGGCTCAGCACCACCTGCGTGCCGCTCTCGTCCGGAATGGAGCCGACCGCGAGGCCGGTGTTGCCGCCCTGTGGAATGACCGCCGTGCCGGCCGCGGCGCAGGCCTTCACCACGTCGGCCACCTGCTGTGCATTGGCCGGCCGCACCACGGCCAGCGACTTGCCGCGCGCGCGCTTGCGCCAGTCCTGCTCGTAGGCGGTGAGGTCGCCCTCGTTCAGCACGTGGGGTGCGCCGACGATGGCGCGCAGTTGCTCGATCAGGGGCGTGGCAGTGGTCATTGGGCGGAGGTCTCCAGTGGACGGGCAGCAGCAGCTTTGGCGTGGCGCAAGCGCAGCCGCACATGCCAGGCGCAGGCCGCGAAGAGCACGAGGCACAGCAGCACCTCGACCAGCGCGAGCACTTGCCCCACGCCGTTGATGTCGCTCCAGGCGCGCACCACGCCCTCGGTGAAATAGAGCCAGACCATCAGGCTGACCCAGCGGTAGGTGTACATGCGGTTCTTCCACAGGCCTGCGAGCGGAATGACGAGCGGCAGCACCTTCAGTGCCAGCAGCGAGCCGCCTGGGCGCAGCGGCGCCAGCCACAGCTCCCATGCGAGGCCCAGCACGATGAGGCCGACGAGGCTGCCCACGGCGGCCCAGCGGGTGGCGCGAACGGAGGAGGGCGGGAGCGGCGGCGGTTTGGCGTTCATGAGCGGGATACCGCGGAACCGGCTTTGCCGGGCCGCTGGTATCGCCCCCGGTGAGGGGGTTGGCGCAGCGACACGAAGTGCGCGGAGACTGGGGGAGAGTTCAACTCCTATGATAGCCGCCATGAATCGCAGGCAACTCTGGAGGGATCTTTCGCGCTTTCCGTGGGGCAACACCGCAGCGGTGCTGGGCGAGCGTTTTCGCGAAGACCGGCTCGGCCTCACGGCCAGCAGCCTGACCTTCACGACCACCATCGCGATGGTGCCGTTCTTCACGGTGGCGCTGGCGCTGTTCACCGTCTTCCCGATGTTCGCGAAGATGCAGGGCCGGCTGCAGCGCTGGCTCATCGAGAGCCTGATTCCCGACAACATCGCGCGGCAGGTGCTGGGCTACCTGAACCAGTTCTCGAGCAAGGCCGGCGGCCTGGGCATCGCGGGCCTGGTCGTGCTGCTGATCACCGCCATCGCGCTGATCCTCACGATCGACAAGACACTCAACAACATCTGGCGCGTGCGCTCGCCGCGGCCGTTCGCGCAGCGGGTGCTCATCTACTGGGCGGCCATCACGCTGGGGCCGATCATCCTCGCAGTGAGCCTGTCGACCACCTCGTACGTGGTCTCGGCCACCAGCGGCGTGGTGGGACGCGGCATGGTCAAGCTGTTCTTCGACACCTTCGAATTCATGCTGCTGGCGGTCGGCATGGCCTCGCTGTACCACTACGTGCCCAACACCAACGTGCGCTGGTCGCATGCATGGGCCGGCGGCATCTTCGTGGCGGCCGCCATCGAGATCGCCAAGCGCGTGCTGGGCTACTACCTGAGCCTCGTGCCCACGTATTCGGTGCTGTACGGGGCCTTCGCCACGGTGCCGATCCTGCTCGTGTGGATCTACGTGGCCTGGGTGATCGTGCTGCTCGGGGCGGTCATCGCGGCCTACCTGCCGAGCCTGCTGACCGGCGTGGCGCGGCGCGGCGGCGCCGCGGGCTGGCCGCTGCAGCTGGCCATGGAAACGCTGCAGCACCTGGCCCGCGCGCAGGCCATGCCGGCCAAGGGCATGGGCGCGAGCGAACTGGTCACGCGCATGCGCGTCGATGCGCTGCAACTGGCGCCGGTGCTCGAAACACTGGTGGCGCTCGACTGGATCGCGCCGCTCGCCGAAGAGCCTGCCAACGAAGACCCGCGCTACGTGCTGCTCGCGGACCCCTCGACGCCGGTCGAGCCGCTGCTGAAGGAACTGCTGATGCCGCAGGCCGAGCCGCTCGAAGACCTCTGGCAGAAAGGTCCGCTGCGCTCCCTGAGGCTGGGGGACGTGCTGTTGATCTAGTGGCGTTCCGGATTGATCCGGGAACACCGTGGAACCGGCTTTGCTCCCTGCAAGGGAGTTAGATAATTTTTACCCGCCCCAGCCAGATGTCCCGGTACATGGCCCAGTCGCCCATGAACGAATAGAGCGGCCGCTTGAACGAGGCCGGCTTGTTCTTCTCGAACCCGAAGTGCCCGACCCAGGCGAAGCCATAGCCCGCCACGAGCCCGGCCAGCAGCCACAGCGGGTTGAGCGTGACCACCAGCGCCACCAGGCACAGCAGCGACAAGGTCGAGCCCGCGAAATGCAGGCGCCGGCAGGTGAGGTTGGCGTGCTCGCTCAGGTAGAAGGGATAGAACTCCGCAAAGCTCTTGAATTGGCGCGGATCGACGGCAGATCCGGTGGCAGCCGAGGTGTTCATCATGCGACTCTCCTGTGCCCCCGAACCCCGGCGAGTCCCGTGGGCGAGGGCTTTGTCCATAATAGCCACGACCTCCCGGCCGTACCACCCCGGCCTTCCGATCACACCACCGACGCATCAGCCTTGAGCGCCCTTCCAAGCAACCCCGAATCCGCCGAGCCGGCCAGCGATGCGCCGTGGGTCGTGTGCCTGTGCGCCGAATGGTGCGGCACCTGCCGCGACTATCGGCCGCTGCTCGAACAGGTGGCGCGCGCGCATCCGCAGTTCCGCTTTGCGTGGGTCGACATCGAGGATCACGCCGACATCGCCGATGCCTTCGACGTCGAGACCTTCCCGACCCTGCTGGTCGCGGGTGCCGACGGCACGCGCTTTCTCGGCCCGCTGCTGCCGCATGCCGAGACGCTGTCGCGCATGCTCTCCGCGCTGCAGCCGCCGAAGCCCTCGAGCCTCGACGTCGACCTGCTGCTCGCCGTGCTGAACAAGAAGCCGGCCGTCTTCTCGGTCTGACCGGAGCCTGCCATGAAAGTCCTGATCTTCGGCGCCACCGGCATGGTGGGGCAGGGCGTGCTGCGCGAGTGCCTGCTCGCGGCGGACGTGGAAAGCGTCGTCGCGGTCGGCCGCAACCCCACGGGGCAGCAGAACCCGAAGCTGCGCGACCTGGTCCACAAGGACATGTACGACTACGGCGACATCGAGCCGCAGCTGCAGGGCTTCGATGCCTGCTTCTTCTGCCTCGGCGTGTCGTCGGTGGGCATGAAGGAGCCCGAGTACAAGCGCATCACCTACGACCTGACGCTGGCGGCAGCCACCGTGCTCGCGCGGCTCAACCCGGGCATGACCTTCACCTACGTGACGGGCGCGGGCACCGACAGCAGCGAGCGCGGCAGCAGCATGTGGGCGCGCGTGAAGGGCGCGACCGAGAACGCGCTGCTGCGCCTGCCGTTCAAGGCGGCCTACATGTTCCGCCCCGGCATGATCCAGCCGATGCATGGCGTGCGCTCCAAGACGCCGCTCTACGATGCCGCCATCTTCGTGCTCAAGCCCGTGCTCGGGCTGGCCTATCGCCTGTGGCCGAACCGGGTGACGACCACCGAGAAGGTCGGCCGCGCGATGCTGGCCGTGGCGCGCAACGGCGCACCGAAGGTGCTGCTCGACCCGGCGGACATCAACGCGCTCGGTTGAGCTTCTTCTTCAGGCGGCGGCCCGCGCGCGGCCGAGCTTGCGCCGGCCCGCGCTGGTGATCGCGCCTACCAGGTGCTCGACGAAGTCCTGCGCCAGCGTCGGCAGCGTGCGGCCTTCGAGCGCCAGCACCTGCAATTGCCGCTGCTGTAGCGGCGCTTCCGCGAAGGGCCGGGCTACCACGGTGCCCGCGTCGATCAGGTGCATCACCGTGAGATGGCCCGAAAGCATCACGTCGGGCGTGCGCAGCAGGGGCAGCAGCACCGAGGAAAAATTGCTCACGAAGATCGCGTGGTACTGCAGCCCCTGCAGGCTGCAGGCCTGGTCGAACAGCTGGCGCGCGGTCACGCCCTTGTCGCCCACGGCCAGCGGGTAGCGCACCGCATCGGCCACCGACACCACGCGCTGCCGCGCGAGCGGATGGTCGGGCCGCAGCACGGCATACACGGGCGCGGTGGCCGAGTGCTCGATCTTCAGGCCCGGCTCCGGGGCGACTACGTATTTGAGCGCGATGTCGGTCTCGCCGCGCGCCAGCAGCGCGCTCACGCCGTCGGGCGAGCCCACGTGCAGCTCGAGCTGGCAGCCCGGGTGCGCCGACTCGAAGCTGCGCATCACCAGCGGCATGAAGTGCCCCGCGAAGCCTTCGGTGCAGGCCATGCGGATGCGTCGCGCGCTCTGGCCGCCGAGGTCGCGTACCTGTTCGACGACCTGCTCGATGTCGAGCTGCGCATTGCGCAGATGCGCCGCCAGGCGCTCGCCGGCGGCGGTCAGTGCCATGCCGCGCGCATGCCGCTCGAACAGCGGTGTGCCCAGGCTGTCTTCGAGCTTGGCGATCTGCCGGCTCACCGCCGACGATGCAACGAAAAGCCGCGTTGCGGCCTGATTGACCGAGCCGCTGCGCGCCACTTCGAGGAAGTGGCGCATCGGGATGCTGAGAAGCGGGAGCGTCATGGCGGCGTGTGGAGTATTGCCTTCAAGGCAATGGTAGCTTGCCAAAACGATGCTGGAAGCATTGGCCCGCAGGCCTTGTACTTGCGGCACCCGATGGACAGACAAGGAACCCCTTCATGCAACGCACAGACAGCCTGGCCGCTGCCGCCGCCTACTTCGACGCGGGCGGCTTCTTCGCCGACCTCCAGCGCCGCGTCGCCTTCCGCACCGAAAGCGACACCGGCGCCGCCACGCCCGCGCTGGAGGCCTACCTGCGCGAGGAACTGGTGCCGCCGCTTGCGGCGCTGGGCTTCGCCTGCGAGGTGATCGCCAATCCGGTGCCCGGCGGCGGGCCCTTCCTCATCGCGCGCCGTATCGAGGACCCGGCCCTGCCCACGGTGATGACCTACGGCCACGGCGATGTGGTCAGCGGGCAGGACGCGCAGTGGGAAGAAGGCCTGGCGCCGTGGGCGCTCACGGTGCGCGGCGAGCGCTGGTACGGGCGCGGCACGGCCGACAACAAGGGCCAGCACAGCATCAACCTCGGTGGCCTGGCTGCAGCGCTGGAGGTCCGCGGCGGCCGCCTGGGCTACAACGTGACCTGGCTGGTCGAGATGGGCGAGGAGGCCGCTTCGCCCGGCCTGCATGCGGTGTGCGAGCAGCAGCGCGACAAGCTGCGCGCCGACCTGTTCATCGCCAGCGACGGCCCGCGCGTGAGCGCGCAGCGGCCCACGCTCTTCCTCGGCTCGCGCGGCGCGGTCAACTTCAGCCTGCGGCTGCGCGCCCGGCCGCGCGGCTACCACTCGGGCAACTGGGGCGGCGTGCTGGTCAATCCGGGCACGGTCATCAGCCATGCGGTGGCCTCGCTGGTGGATGCGCGCGGACGCATCCTCGTCGAGGCGCTGCGTCCGCCGCCGGTGACGCAGGCGGTGCGCGACGCGCTGGCCAGCATCGCCATCGGCGGCGGCGCGGACGATCCTGAGGTCGACGAGGGCTGGGGCGAACCCGGCCTGAGCCCGGCGGAGCGGCTGGTGGCCTGGAACACCATCGAGGTGCTGGCGCTCGGCGCGGGTTCGCCGCAGCGGCCCGTCAACGCGATTCCCTCCGAGGCCGTGGCGCACTGCCAGCTGCGCTTCGTGGTCGGCACGCCGTGGCAGGACCTGCAGAAGATCGTTCGCGCGCACCTCGATGCGCACGGCTTCGGCCAGGTCGAGGTGGAGGTCACGCTGACCGGCGCGGCGACGCGGCTCGACGTGGAGAACCCCTGGGTGGGTTGGGCGCGCAAGTCCATCGAGGAAAGCAGCGGCCGGCGGCTCGACCTGCTGCCCAACCTCGCCGGCTCGCTGCCCAACGACGTCTTCGCCGACCTGCTGGGGCTGCCCACGCTGTGGGTGCCGCACTCGTACCCGGCCTGCGCGCAGCACGCGCCCAACGAGCACCTGCTCGCGCCGCTGGCGCGCGAGGGCCTGCAGATCATGGCCGGCCTCTACTGGGACCTGGGCGAGCCGGGCCTCGCGCCGTGGGCTGCCGGTCGGCTTTCGCAATCCGCTTCCACTCTCTCCTGACACGCACCATGGACATCGCCATCTCCCGTCGCCGCTTCGGCCTGCTGCTTTCCGCTTCCGCCGTCGCGGGCCTCCACACGCCCGCCTTCGCGCAGGGCACCTGGCCCGAACGGCCCATCAGGCTGGTGGTGCCCTTTCCACCGGGCGGCGGCACCGACCTGGTCGCACGCGCCATGGGGCAGACGCTGTCGGAGCAGCTCGGCCAGCCCGTCGTGATCGACAACAAGCCCGGCGCCTCCACCATCATCGGCACCGACGCGGTCGCCAAGGCTGCGCCCGACGGCTACACGCTTCTGCTGTCGGGCTCGACCAGCTTCAGCGTGAACCCGGCCCTGCGCGCCAAGCTGCCCTATGACACGGTGCGCGACCTGGCGCCCATCGCCATCGTGGCGCGCACGCCGCTGGTGCTGGTGGTGGGCAAGGGCCAGCCCTGGCAATCGCTGCCCGAACTCATCGCGGCGGCCAAGGCCAAACCGAAGAGCATCCGCTACGCCACCTTTGGCTCCGGCTCGGGGCCTCACCTGTCGGGCGAGCTGTTCGCGCTGGCCGCGGGCATCCAGCTGCAGGACATTCCGTACAAGGGCAGCAGCCAGAGTTCGCTGGCGGTGATCGGCGGCGAGGTCGAGATCGCCATCGATACCGTCGCAGCCGTGGCACCGCACGTGCGCGCGGGCAAGCTGCGTGCGCTGGGCATCGTGGGCGCGACGCGCTCCAGCATGCTGCCCGAGGTGCGCACGCTGGCCGAGCAGGGCCTGCCCGAAGCCACCTTCGACGCCTGGTACGGCTTTGCCGCCCCGGCGCGCACGCCGGCGCCCGTGATCGACAAGCTCGCTCGCACGGTGGTCGCGACCATGGGCCACCCGGCGCTGCAGGCGCAGCTGCGCGCGCAGGGCATGGAGCCGGTGGCCATCGGCGCGGCCGCATTCCGCGCGCAGATGGAAGGCGAGATCTCGCGCTACCGCGCGCTCGCCCACCGGGCGGGCATCGCGGCGGAATAAGCGCTCGCGCGCCCGGCGCTCAGGCGCTCAGGAAGTCGCGCAGCGCGAACAGCACCGCGTCGGGCGCCTCGCTCATCAGCGAGTGGCCCGCGTGCACCGTCACCACCTTCGCGTTGCGCGCCTTGCCCACCAGCGCCTTGGTGGCGCGCGGCGGCGTCATCTGGTCGGCGTCCCCGAGCAGGAACAGCACCGGGCACTGCACTTTCTCGATGGCGGCCTCGCCGTTCGCGTAGTCGTTGCAGGCCTTGAAGCCGATGTGGAACACGTTGGCTTCGCGGTTGCTCGCGAGCACGCGGCGCATCAGCGCGCGCGAGCTGCCGTAGAGCCAGGTGCCCGGGCCGAGCGAGGAGGGCGGCGGCGCCAGCAGCGAGTGCGAGAAGGTGTTGACCATGGCGATGGCGCGCTGCGGGTCGCTCACCGAGCTTTCGAGCAGCGCGGGCGACACCACCATCGGGTAGGCCGTGCCCACCATCGCGAGCTGGGTGATGCGCTCCGGCGCGCGCGAGGCCGTTTCCAGCGCGATCAGCGAGCCGAAGCTGTGGCCGACCAGCGCGGCCTTCTGCACGCCGGCCGCGTCGAGCAGCGCAATGACGAACTGCGCTGCCTCTTCCACGCTGGCCGGCGGCGGACCTTCGCTCTTGCAGTGGCCGGGCAGGTCGACCGCGAGCACGTTCCAGCCGTGGTTGGCGAACCAGCGGCTCTGCAGGATCCACACGCTGTGGTCGTTCAGCACGCCATGGATGAAGACGACCGTGGGCTTGACCGCATCGAAGGGCTTGCCGCCGGTGTAGCAGTACGCGGTGTGGCCGTTGACGGTGTAGTTCATGTCAGGCACCCGCCTTTTCCGCGGCCTTCAGGGCGCGCTTCAGGTCGTCGATCAGGTCGGCGGGGTCTTCCAGGCCGATCGACAGGCGGATCGTGCCCTGCGAGATGCCTGCACCGGCCAGCGCCTCGTCGGTCATGCGGAAGTGCGTGGTGCTCGCGGGGTGGATCACCAGGCTGCGGCAGTCGCCCACGTTGGCCAGGTGGCTGAAGAGCTTCAGCGCTTCGATGAAGGCCTTGCCCTGCGCGCGGCTGCCCTTGATGTCGAAGCTGAACACCGCGCCCGCGCCGCGCGCGCCATGGCGAAGCAGCTTCTGCGCGAGCACGTGGCTCGGGTGCGATTCGATCAGCGGATGTCCCACGCGCGACACGAACGGGTGCGTGGACAGGAACTCGACCACCTTCTGCGTGTTGTCGATGTGCCGCTCCATGCGCAGGGGCAGCGTCTCGATGCCCTGCAGGATCAGCCAGGCCGTGTGCGGGCTCATCGAGGCGCCGAAGTCGCGCAGGCCCTCGCGGCGGGCGCGCAGCAGGAAGGCTCCGACGGTGCTTTCCTCGCTGAACACCATGTTGTGGAAGCCGTCGTAGGCCTGGGTCAGCTCGGCGAATTTGCCGGACTTTTCCCAGTCGAAGCTGCCGCCGTCGACCACCACACCGCCAATGACGGTGCCGTGGCCCGAGAGGAACTTGGTGGCCGAGTGGTAGACCAGGTCGGCGCCCCAGTCGAAGGGCTTGATGAGGTAGGGCGAGGTGAGCGTGGAGTCGACCAGCAGCGGCACACCGGCCTCGTGCGCGATGTCGGCCACGGCCGGGATGTCGAGCACGTCCAGCCCGGGGTTGCCCACCGTCTCGCCGAAGAAGAGCTTGGTCTCGGGCCGCACCGCGGCGCGCCAGCCGTCGAGGTCGCCGGGCTTCACGAAGGTGGTCTCGATGCCGAAGCGGCGCATCGTGTAGTGCAGCAGGTTCTGCGAGCCGCCGTACAGGGCCGTGCTGGCCACGATGTGCGAGCCGGCGCCCATCAGCGTGGCCACCGACAGGTGCAGTGCCGCCTGCCCGCTGGCGGTGGCGATGGCGCCGATGCCGCCCTCGAGCGCCGACACGCGCTGCTCGAGCACCGCGTTGGTCGGGTTGCTGATGCGCGAGTACACGTGGCCCGCGCGCTCCAGGTTGAACAGGGCGGCCGCGTGGTCGCTCGACTCGAAGACGAAGGAGGTGGTCAGGTGGATCGGCACCGCCCGCGCGCCGGTCGTGGGGTCGGGCGCGGCGCCGGCGTGCAGCGCGAGGGTGTCGAAACCGGGGTCGGAATAACCGGGCATGAGGGCCTTTCTGTGGCTGAGCGTTGTCTCCTGGCAATGCCCCGTTACGTCTGCAATTCATGCGTCCGCGACATGGGCGCTCAGGTCGGCGTCGATTGTGGGCTATATTCAAATCGGCACGCCGCCGAGATAGAAGTCCGAGAGGAGCAAACGATGAAAGTCAGCGACATCCTTCGCGTCAAGGGCAATACGCTCTTCACCATCACGCCAGACGACCTGCTGGCAGAAGCCGCCAACACCATGGCGGAAAAGGACATCGGTTCGCTGGTGGTCATGGAGCATGGCGACCTGGTCGGCATGCTCACCTTTCGCGAAGTGATCGTTGCCGTCGTCAAGAACGGCGGCCAGATCGGCACCACGCTCGTGCGCAAGGCCATGGACGACGCGCCGGTCACCTGCACCCTGGAAACCGACCTCGACGAAATCCGCCGCATCATGCTGGAGCGCCACGCGCGCTACATGCCCGTGATGGACAAGCGCATGCTGATGGGCGTGATCAGCTTCTACGACGTGGCCAAGGCCGTGGTGGACAGCCAGAACTTCGAGAACAAGATGCTCAAGGCCTACATCCGCGATTGGCCTGCGGAGGACGAGAAGGCCGGCTGACCGGCCGGCCCGCGCGGCGTCCCCCGTTCAGGGCAGCCGCGCGATCTCCGCGCGCAGCAGCGCGTGGAAGCCTTCGGCATCGGCCTCGCCGATCCACAGCGCATTGGGCGCGCGGCGGTTGTAGCCGCGAAAATCGACCACCGTCGCGCCGGTCGTGAACTCCCCCTTGGTCTCCACGTCCACGCTCACCTTGGCGCCCTTGAACAGCTCGGGCCGCAGCAGGTACGCGATCACGCAGGGGTCGTACACCGGCCCCACGGCCACGCCGCGCCGGCGCACGCCGTACGCCATCATCGAATCGAAGATGTCCGCCACCACCTTGCCGGCGTTGTTGCCCATGGCGCGAAAGGGCGCGATACGCTCGGGCGTCACCAGCACACGGCGGGCCGCGTCGTGCGACATGGCAGTCACCGGCACGCCGCTGCGGAACACGATCGAGGCCGCCTCCGGGTCTGCATACACGTTGAAGGTGGCGGCGGGCGTGATGTTGCCGCCCACGCCCCAGGAGCCGTCCATCACCACGATCTCTGCAATGGCGGGTTTGATGTCGGGCGCCGAGTTGAGCGCGGCCGCGAAGTTGGTGAGCGGCCCCAGGCCCACGAGCGTGATGCTCTTCGGCGGCGCGGCGCGCAGCGTCTCGACGATGTACTGCACCGCGTGGGTGGGCATCAGCGGGCCGCGCGGCTCGTGCAGCGTCGGGCCTTCCATGCCGGTCTTGCCATGCACGTCGTCGGCGAAGATGGGCTCGCGCACCAGCGGGCGCGGATAGCCGGCATAGACCGGGATGTCGGGCCGGGCGGCCCAGTCGCGCACGATGCGCGCGTTCTTCGCGGTCACGGCCAGCGGCAGGTTGCCCACGCTCACCGTCAGCGCCTTGATGTCGAGCCGGTCGGTGGCGGCCATGGCCATCAGCAGCGCGACGGCGTCGTCCTGGCCGGGGTCGGTGTCGATGATGATCTGGCGCTTGCCGCTCGAGGGCGGCAGTTGTGCAAGCGGCGTGCCGGCCAGCGCCTGCGCCAGCTCGGCGGGGCCGGGGCTCTGCGCGAAGGCCATGCCGGCAAGGCCGGCGGCGGACGCGCCGAGGAGCGCGCGGCGGGACAGCAGCGGCGAGCTCATGGTGCGCTCACTCCTTGATGTTGGCGGTTTGCACGATCTTCTGGTTGCGGGCGTACTCGGCCTGCACGAACTTCCCGAACGACTCGGCCGTGCTGTTGCCCGGCAGCGCGCCTTGCTCCAAGAGCTTGCTGCGCACGCCTTCTTCCTGCAGCACCGCGTTGAGCTCGCGGTTGATCTGCGCGACCACCGCCGGCGGCGTCTTCGCGGGCGCGAAGATGCCGGTCCAGCTCACCATGTCGAAGCCCTTGAGGCCGGGCATCTCGTCGAATGTGGGCACGTTGGGCAGCGCGGCCAGCCGCTTGCTGCCGGTGATGCCGAGCGCCTTCAGGCGCTTGCCGTTCACGTGCGGGATGGCGCTGGTGCTGACCAGCATCGCCAGGTCGACCTGATCGCCGATCACGTCGGTGGCGATCTGTGCGCCGCCGCGGTAGGGCACGTGCGTGACGAAGATGCCGCTGCGTTCCTTCAGCAGCTCCATGGCGAGCTGCAGCACCGTGCCCACGCCCGAGGTCGCGTAGTTGTACTTGCCGGGCTTGGCCTTCGCGAGCTTCACGAAGTCGGAGAAAGTCTGGGCCTCCAGGCCGGGCCGCGCCACCAGCACCATCGGCGCGGTGTTGAGCAGGCCCACCGGCGCCAGGTCTTTCAGCGGATCGAAGCGGAAGGCCGAGGGGTTCACCAGCTTGCCGATGGCGATGGCGCTGTCGGGCCCTGCCACCAGCGTGTAGCCGTCGGGCGCCGCGTTCACGGCCTTGGCCACGCCGATGGCGCCACCCGCGCCGGCCACGTTCTCCACCACCACCGACTGCTTGAGCCGCTCGCCGAGGCGCTGGGCCACGAGGCGCGCGTTCACGTCCACGCTGCCACCGGCCGTGAAGGGCACGATCAGCGTGATGGGCTTGGCCGAGGGCCACGCCTGCGCGAGGGCCACGGTGGGCAGGGCGGCGCAGAGCGCGGCGGCGAGTAGCAGGCGACGGGGCGTGTTCATGGCGTGGGTCATCCGTGGGAGGAGGGAGTGGGTTCTGTGTCGAGGCGGGCGCGCAGCGAATCGAATTCATCGCTCCACTGCGTGCGCCATGCGCGGCGCTGCGTGTCGTCGATCCACGCGCCGTCGAGGCCGTTGAGCATGAAGCAGCGCAGATCGTCCAGGCCGAAGCCGAAGTCGCGCACCATCATCAGCCAGGCCTGCGTGGGCGTGACCTTGTGCAGCGTCGGGTCGTCGGTGTTGGGGTGGATGCGCAGGCCCAGGCCGGGCATGCGGCGGATCGGATGGTCCAGCGCCCAGCGCTCGGGCGCCAGCGTGCGCAGGTAGTACGAGTTGGTGGGCACCACGGTGAAGATCACGCCGCGCTCGGCGCACCGGCGCGCGAAATCGGGCTGGTCGACCACCGTGTAGCCGTGGTCGATACGGTCGACCTGCAGCACGTCGAGCGCGGTGCGCACGTTGGTCCAGGGCATGCCGAACTCGCCCGCGTGCGCGGTGGTCTTGAGGCCGGCCTTCTTCGCATTGGCATAGGCCTGCGTGAAGAGCTCCGGCGGGCGGTCGACCTCGCGGTAGTCGATGCCGATGCCGATCACCTCCTCGCAGCGGTGCGCCTTGACCCATTCGACCATCTCCACGGCGGCCTCGGGGCTGGCTTCGCGGTCGATGGCTGCGATGAGGCGGCCGACGATGCCGAACTCCTGCTGCGCATCGTGGATGGCGCGAACGATGGCGCCTTGTGCGTGCGGATAGGCAATGCCCGAGCCGTGCACCGTGCCGGTCGGGTTCCAGAAGAACTCGGCGTAGCGCACGTTGTGGGCGGCCGCGTCCTGCAGGTATTCGAGCGTGAGTTGGTAGAGGTCGCCGGCGCTGCGCACCAGCTGGGCGTCGAGCGCGCGCAGCACGCGCAGCACGCCGACCGGTTTTTCGCCGCGCGTGTAGAAGCCCTCGATCTCGTCGGCCGCCAGCGGCGAGCCCGCGCGCTGGTTGAGCTGCTTGAAGGTTTCGTGGCGCACCGTGCCGAACAGGTGGCAATGCAGCTCGGCCTTGGGGATGGCGCGGAGCATCGATTCCAGCGTGAGCAGGGCAGGGGTGGGGCTGGTCATGCGGGCCAGTCTAGTAATGGAGGCCTCATAAGGAAAATTTTGAATTTCTATAATTTGATTCGCTGAATCAATAACCGGAAGTGCCCATGGCCGCCTTGCCCCTGCGTGCGCTCACGCTGCGCCAGCTGCAGTTCTTCTCGGTGCTGGTGGAAGAAGGCCAGTTCGGCCGCGCGGCCCGCAGGCTGGCCATCACGCAGCCGGCTTTGAGCAATGCCATCAAGCAGATGGAAAAGCTGCTCGGCGCCGAACTGCTGTCGCGTTCCACCCACCGGCTCGAACTCACGCCCGTGGGCGCCGAAGTGCTGGCGCGCACCGACTTTCTCGTCAACACCTTCGAGGTGGCGCTGCGCGACATCGAGAGCACAGTGCAGCGCGGCCGCGCCTTCGTGCGCATCGGCGTGATTCCCTCGGCCAGCGCGCGCGTGGCGGCGGCGGCCAGCGAATTCCTCAAGAGTGGCGGCGAGCGCGAGGTGGAACTGGCCTGGCGCGACGCGCCGTCGAACGCGCTGCTGGCCGAACTGCGCAGCGGCCAGATCGACATGGCGGTGGCCGCGATCACCGAGCCGCCGGGCGGCTTGACCTGCATCGACCTGTTCCGTGACCCGCTGGTGCTGGTGGTGCGGCGCGACCACGCACTGGCCGCGGCCGGCGGCGCGAACTGGGAGGCCATCGGCAGCGAGCGGCTGGTGCTGTTCGAGAGCGGCAGCATGCCGGCGCTGGGCAACCCGGCGCGCGCGCAGTTCGCGCAGGGTGCGCAGCCGTACCGGGTGAGCTATTCCGAGACGCTCTATGCGCTGGTGCGCAGCGGACAGGCGCTGGGGCTGATGCCGCGTCTGTACACCTCGTCGCTGCGCGACCCCGAACTGGCCGTGGTGCCGCTGCTGAAGCCGCGCATCGAGCGCCGCGTGGTGCTGGCCTACCTGCCGGGGCCGATGCGCAACGTGGTGGCGCAGGAACTCATTGCCTTCCTGCGCGAGCGCCTGCCGCAGGCCGGCGAGGCGACGGTGCGGCGCGTGAGCGGCAAGGGCGCGCGGGCGCGGCGCCAACCGTAGTCAATTCAGCCCAGCTCGGCCGCGGCGTGGATCGTCTCGCGCACGCGCGGATAGATCTGCGCGTTCCACTTGCTGCCGCTGAACACGCCGTAGTGCCCGACGCCGGCCTGCAGGTGGTGTGCCTTGAGGTAGGGCCGGATGCCCGTGCAGAGGTCTTGCGCCGCCACCGTCTGCCCCACGGAGCAGATGTCGTCACGCTCGCCTTCCACCGTGAGCAGCGCGGTGCGGCGGATGGCGGCCGGGTTCACGGTGCGCTCGCCGACGGTGAGCTTGCCCAGCGGCAGGTCGTAGGTCTGGAACACGCGCTCCACTGTCTCCAGGTAGAACTCGGCGGGCAGGTCGTTCACCGCCAGGTATTCGTCGTAGAAGGCGCCGATGGTGCGGGCCTTCTCGACGTCGCCTTCGACCAGGTGGCTGTACATGTCCTGGAACTGCTTCTTGTGCCGCTCGGGGTTCATGCTCATGAAGGCCGAGAGCTGCAGGAAGCCCGGGTACACGCGCCGCATCATGCCGGCGTGCGGCCACGGCACATGGCTGATGAGGTTGCGCCTGAACCAGTCGATGGGCCGGTCGGTCGCGAGCTTGTTCACCGCCGTGGGG
>Ga0207709_10000708_pt1 | contig 26838 bp, 31 predicted proteins | sample KBSM34metaG_FD_184397 | JGI IMG/M metagenome (GOLD analysis project Ga0207709, IMG submission 184397) | Miscanthus rhizosphere microbial communities from Kellogg Biological Station, Michigan, USA - KBS M3-4 metaG (SPAdes) (version 2) | ecosystem: Host-associated > Plants > Roots > Rhizosphere >...
CCGACCAGTAGTCGTAGTGCGCGATGCGGCGCAGCGAGCCTTCGATGCCGCCCAGGATGATCGGCACGTCGTTCCAGGCTTCCTTGCAGCGCTGCGAATACACGATGGCCGCGCGGTCGGGGCGCGAGCCGCCGACGTCGCCGGGGGTGTAGGCATCGTCGCTGCGGATCTTCCGGTCGGCCGTGTAGCGGTTGATCATCGAATCCATGTTGCCGGCTGTGACGCCGAAGAACAGGTTCGGCTTGCCCAGCACCTTGAAGGGCTCGGCGCTTTGCCAGTCGGGCTGCGCGATGATGCCCACGCGAAAGCCCTGCGCCTCGAGCATGCGGCCGATGACCGACATGCCGAAGCTGGGGTGGTCGACGTAGGCGTCGCCCGTGACCACGATGATGTCGCAACTGTCCCAGCCGAGCGCGTCCATCTCCTTGCGCGAGGTCGGCAAGAACTTGGCCGTGCCGAAACGGGCCGCCCAGTACTTGCGGTAGCTGGTCAGCGGCTTGGCGGCACGCGCAAAAAAGGAGACGTCGACGGGGGCGTTCATCGGTGGGAGCGGACAGCGCCGGGGCGCCGCCTGTGTGGGCAACCCTCGATTTTAGGGTTTTCCAGCATTTCTGTCGCCCCGAAGATCCCTTGCCCCGGGACGCGAGGGCTCTTATTTGATTGCCAAAGTCAATCAATTTGAATGACAATAGCAACCATGCCCACGCCAACGCCCTCCGTCGACCCGTCCGCCGTCAAGGCCATCCGCCGGTTCAACCGCTTCTACACGCGCCGCATCGGCGCCCTCGACCCCTACCTGGGCAGCGACCTGTCGCTGACCGACGTGCGCGTGCTCTACGAGCTGGCGCACCGCGAAACCCCCGTCGCCAGCGAGATCGGGCGCGACCTGGGCTTCGACGCCGGCTACCTCAGCCGCATCCTGCGCCGCTTCGAAACCCACGGCTGGCTCACGCGCGAGCCGCACCCGCGCGACGCGCGCCAGAGCGTGCTGCGCCTGACCGAAGCCGGCCATGCCACGTTTGCGCCGCTGCAACAGAAATCGCGCGACGAAGCCGCCGCCCTGCTCGCCGCGCTGCCGCCGGCGCAGCAGAACCAGCTGGTGCAGGCCATGGACACGGTGCAGGCGCTGCTCGAACCGGCCGCATCGCCGGCCCGGCCCCAGGCCGCCGTGCTGCGTGACCCGGCGCCTGGCGACATCGGCTGGGTGGTGCAGCAGCACGGCGAGTTGTACGCGCGCGAATACGGCTGGGACCACCGCTTCGAGGCGCTCGTGGCGGGCATCGCGGGCGAGTTCCTGCTCAAGTTCCAGCCCGAGTGGGAGCGTTGCTGGATCGCCGAGCTCAACGGCGAGCGCGTCGGCGCGATCTTCGTGGTGCGCAAGTCGGCCACCGTGGCGCAGCTGCGCATGCTGATCCTCACGCCGGCCGCGCGCGGGCTGGGCCTGGGCGGACGCCTCGTGGACGAGTGCATCGCCTTCGCGCGCCGCAAGGGCTACAAGAAGATGACGCTGTGGACCAACAGCTGCCTCACGGCCGCGCGCAGCATCTACGCCAAGCGCGGCTTCCAGCTCGTGCACTCGGAGCCGCACGAGGGCTACGGCCAGCCGCAGGTGGGCGAGACCTGGGAGCTGAAGCTGTAGCGCTTACTGCATGTACCAGCCGTGGCTCACCACCAGCGACTGGCCGGTCAACGCATTCGTCGGGAAAGCCGCGAACAGCAGCGCCACGCGCGCCACGTCGTCGGTGGTGGTGAACTCGCCATCCACCGTCTCCTTGAGCATCACGTTCTTGACGACCTGCTCCTCGGTGATGCCCAGCGTCTTCGCTTGCTCGGGAATCTGCTTCTCGACCAGCGGCGTGCGCACGAAGCCCGGGCAGATCACGTTGGCGCGCACGCCGTGCTTGGCGCCCTCTTTCGCGACCGTCTTGGCCAACCCGATGAGGCCGTGCTTGGCCGTCACGTACGGCGCCTTCAGCAGCGACGCCTCCTTCGAGTGCACCGAGCCCATGTAGATCACGCTGCCGCCGCGGCCTTGCGCGTACATGTGCTTCAGGCATGCCTTGGTGGTGAGGAACGCACCGTCCAGGTGAATGGCGAGCATCTTCTTCCAGTCGGCGAAGCTGAACTCGTCGACCGGATGCACGATCTGGATGCCGGCGTTGCTGATGAGGATGTCGATGCCACCGAAGGCCTTCGCGCCCTCTTCCACCGAGGCATTGACCTGGTCTTCGTTCGTCACGTCGACCGCCACGCCGATGGCCTGCGCGCCCGTGGCCTTCAGTTCGGCGGCGGTGGCGTCGGCCGCTTCCTTGTTGAGGTCGGCAATGATGATCTTGGCGCCTTCCTGCGCGAACAGGATGGCGATTTCCTTGCCGATGCCGCTGGCCGAGCCGGTGATGTAGGCGACCTTGTCCTTGAGTTGCATGGTGAAGCGTCCTTGGAAGTGGTGGATAGGAAAAAAACGAGCAAGAACCGGGCACGCGCCCGGCTGACGTCCCTCAGCGCGACAGTCCCGGCCGCTTGATGCGCCCGGTGCCCGGCTCGCCGAGGTCGAAGGTGGTCACGCCATTCACCGTGGCGTCGGCGCGCAGCGTCTCGGGATGCGCAAGCGTCTTGCCCATGTCGCGCACGCCCGATTCCCAATGCTCCTCGACCGCGGCGCGCGAGAACTCGTAGTCCTTCGACTCGAGCTCGTACGTCTTGTCGCGGTAGATCAGGTGAAAGATGTCGATCGGCTCGTGCGTGAGCTGCGCCTGCACCTCGACCACGCTCGGGTCGTTGCGCAGGCCGGGCGGCAGCTTGGCGATCAGGTCGGCAATGGCCTGCTGCAGGTTCATGTTGGCCGCCAGCGCGTCGGTGTTCAGGCGCGTGCGGCTCGAATAGGTGATGTCCTTCTGGCGTTCCATCACGCCCGACAGCGTGTGCGGCATCTCGCCGCGCGCATTGAACAGGTCGACCTGCAGCACCACCAGCGCCTCGGAGCGCGGATGCGTGTCGAGCACGTACTGCAGCGGCGTGTTCGAGACGATGCCGCCGTCCCAGTAGTCGTCGCCGTCGATGTGCACCGGCGCAAAGCCCGGCGGCAATGCGCCGCTGGCCATGATGTGCTCGGGGCCGATGCGCTGGCGCGTGTTGTCGAAGTACACCGAGTTGCCGGTGCGCACGTTGACGGCACCGACGCTGAAGCGCGCCTCGCAGGCGTTGATGCGGTCGAAGTCGATGAGCCGCTCCAGCGTGGCCTTCAGCGGCGAGGTGTCGTAATAGCTCAGCAGCGGCGCGGCACCGCCCAGCAGCAGGGCCGGCGAGTAGCGCGGCTCGAAGAAACCCGGAATGCCGACCAGCGAGGCCATGGTGGCGCTCCACTGGTTCTGCGTGGCGCGGTCGCCCAGCCACGACGGCAGGCGCTGCGCCGGCCCCGAAGACACCAGGTGCCAGAACTCACGCAGCCGGTCGACCCGCTGCGCGGGCGCGTTGCCTGCGATGAGCGCGGCGTTGATGGCGCCGATCGACACGCCCGCGATCCAGTGCGGCTGCAGGTCGGTCTCGCTGAGCGCGGCGTACACGCCCGCCTGGTAGGCGCCGAGCGCACCGCCGCCCTGCAGCACCAGCGCCTTGCGGGCGGTGCGCATGCCTTCGCGGCGGGCGATGAAGGGATGGGGTGGTGCGTGCGAAGAAGAGGAAGCAGCGGTGGCGGCGCGAGGCTTTTTCTTGGGTGTCGTCGTCATGCGGTCATTGGACACCAGCCCCGCGACAGCCACCTGACCAGGGGCCTTTTCGCGGCTTCAGCCCGGACGAATCTCACATCTTCGGCAGCATCTGCCCGCGGATCTCGCCGCCCGGGTTGGCGGCCGTGTGGATGTTGGCGTACCACTTGCCGGCCACGAGATCGGCCGCCTGCGCCGGCGTGAGCGTGGCCTGGCCCTCGATCGGGCTTGCCGGACTCGCGAAGGGCAGCACCACGCCGGCATTCGCGCCCGCGGCGGCGGGGCCGTGGAAGTGGGCCGCCGTGGCCGGGCCGCTCAGGCCTTCGTAGGTGATCTTGTACTTGAGCACGTTGGTGTCGCGGTTGAGCCAGGCCTCGGCCATGCCGCTGCCGCGCGTCATGTTGGGCGGCACCTGGCTGGCCGCGTTCATCGCGCCGCTGAAGCTCGCGACGTTCGACTTCGACATCATTCCGCAGCCGGCCAGCGCGACGGCGGCCAGGCCCGCGACGAGGGTGCTGCGCCAGAGTGTGCGAGTGTTGTTCATGGTCGGGGTCTCCTGTGGATGAAAGCATTCAGCATAGGCAGACGCCGCCTGCGGCCTTGTCGGCCAGCGCCCCTTCTTCGCACGCCTGTGCAAGAGAATGCAACGATGATTTCCGACGACACACTCCCTTCCGCACACGACGTGGTCGCCTTCTGGCGCGATGCCGGCCCCGAGCGCTGGTTCGCGAAAAGCGATGTCTTCGATGCCGCATGCATCGACCGCCTGGCCGCCGCCCACCAGGTCGCGGCCAGCGGCCGGCTCGACCACTGGGCCGACACCGGCGAAGGCGCCCTGGCCCTGCTCGTGCTGCTCGACCAGTTCCCGCGCAACGCCTGGCGCCAGAACCCGCACATGCTCGCCACCGACGGCCTCGCGCTGGCCGTGGCGCGCCGCGCCGTCGAGGCCGGCTTCGACCGGCAGGCCGAGGCGCTGATGCAGCGCTTTTTCTACCTCCCCTTCATGCACTCGGAGGTACTGGCCGAGCAGGAACGCTCGGTCGAACTCAACGCCACGCAGGACGCCAGCACGCAGCACTTTGCCGTGCTGCACCGCGACATCGTGGCGCGCTTCGGGCGCTTTCCGCACCGCAACCGGATGCTCGGGCGCACCACCACGCCGGAAGAGCGGAAGTTTCTCGACGAAGGCGGCTTCGCGGGTTAGGCCGTGTCGGCGTGTGCGGGCAGCGGCACGTCGCGTGTCGGCGACGCCTGCCCCGCCGGTTCGCCGATGGCGTCCTTCATCGAACCGTAGGTGCGCGCATAGACCCAGGTGAACTCGGCGCCCAGCAGGAAGATCTGCGCCGAGTAGTACACCCACACCAGCACCACCACCAGCGAGCCGGCCGCGCCGTAGCCCGAGGCCACGCTGCTCTTGCCGATGTACAGGCCGATGAGGTGCTTGCCCACGGTGAACAGCAGCGCCGTCACCGCCGCGCCCACCCACACGTCGCGCCACTGCACCTTGGCGCGCGGCATGATCTTGTAGATCATCGCGAAGATCACCGTGACCATCGCGAAGCTGAAGACGAAGTTCACCACCTGCGCCAGCGTGGCCCAGGCACCGAACATCGGCGACCACCACTTGCCCAGCGCGGCCAGCGCCGCGCTCGCCACCAGCGACACCATCAGCAGGAAGCCGATGCCCATGATCATGCTGAACGACAGCAGCCGCACGCGCAGCATGTTGAAGACGCCCTTGTTGCGGGTGCGCGCGGGGGCGCGCCAGATGCGGTCGAGCGCGTCCTGCAGCTCGCCGAAGACGGTGGTCGCGCCCACGATCAGCAGCGCGATACCGACCACCGTGGCCACGATGCCCTCGGTCGGCTTGTTGACCGCCTGCAGCATGCCTTGCACCGCCGCCGCGCCCTGCTCGCCCATGAGGCCCGAGAGCTGCGCGAAGATCTCGCCGCGCGCGGCCTCCTGCCCGAAGACGAGGCCGGCCACCGCGATCACGATCAGCAGCAGCGGCGCAATGGAGAACACCGTGTAGTAGGCCAGCGCGGCGCCCATGCTCGGGGCGTAGTCGTTGGACCAGGAAGCGAAGGCGCGCCGGCAGAGATCGAAGAGTGCGCGAAGTCGAATGAGCATGGCGTCGGGTCCCGGTGAAGCAGTGCGCCTACGATAATCGTTCCACATGCATCCGTCCGCCCCCGCCGCGGCATCGCCGCCCGACCACCCGCAGCCCGCGTCGCCACGCGACCTTTTTGTTTCGTTCACCTGGCTCGCGCTGCAGGGCTTCGGCGGCGTCCTCGCCATCGTCCAGCGCGAGATGGTCGAGAAGAAGAAGTGGCTCACGCCCGACCAGTTCCTCGAGGACTGGGCCGTGGCCCAGGTGATGCCGGGGCCGAACGTGATCAACCTCGCGCTGATGATCGGCGACCGCTACTTCGGCCTGCGCGGCGCCGTGGCCGCGGTGGCGGGCATGCTCACCGTGCCGCTGTTCGTGATCCTCGCGCTGGCCGTGCTCTACGCGCACTACGCCGCCAACCCGCAGGTGGCGGCCGCATTGCGCGGCATGGGCGCGGTGTCGGGCGGACTCATCGCCGCCACGGGCATCAAGCTGATCCCGCAGCTGCGCAAGCACCCGCTGGGCTTTGCGACCTGCCTGGCGTTCGTGGCGCTGGTGTTCGCGGCCATCGCGCTGCTGAAGATTCCGCTGGGGTGGGTGCTGCTCGCTGTGGGCGGCGTGGCCTGCGTGTGGACCTGGAAGAAGATCGCGCCATGAACATCGTCATGCAATGGCACGACTGGCTGGCCCTCTTCGGCCAGTACCTGCTGCTGTCGCTGCTGTCGATCAGCGGCGCGATCACCACGGTGCCCGACATGCACCGCTACCTCGTGGCGCAGCACGGCTGGCTCACCGAGGCGCAGTTCACCTCCTCGGTCGCCATCGCCCAGGCCGCGCCCGGGCCCAACGTGCTGTTCGTCGCGCTGATGGGTTGGAATGTCGGGCTCAACGCGGGCGGCGGCATCGGCGCCGGGCCCATGGCCTGGCTGCTGGGCTTCTTCGGCCTGATGGTCACCATGATCGGCATCATGCTGCCGAGCACCACCCTCACCTACGTCGCCACGCGCTGGGGCCACCGCAACCGCACGCGCCGCGAGGTACGCGCCTTCAAGCAGGGCATGGCGCCGGTGGTGGTCGGGCTGCTCATCGCCACCGGCTGGGTGCTGGCCGGCGGCAACCAGTCGACCGGCGTGCCGGCCTGGCACCTGTGGCTGCTCAGCGGTGTGGCCGCGCTGGTGGTCTGGCGCACGCGCATCCACCTGCTGTGGCTGCTGGGCTGCGGCGCGGCGCTGGGCGCGGTAGGCTTCGTTTGAGCCTTTTTCCTTTCTGCATACTTTTTCTTTCAGGAGCCCTCTGCCATGTCGCAACTTCGTCCGCTCGGCCGTTCCAGCCTTCGGGTGTCTCCCCTCGCCTTCGGTGGCAACGTGTTCGGCTGGACCGTCGACGAGGCGGCCTCGTTCAAGCTGCTCGACGCCTGGCTCGACGCCGGCTTCAACTTCGTCGACACCGCCGACGTCTACTCGGCCTGGGTGCCGGGCCATGTGGGCGGCGAATCGGAAACGATCATCGGCAAGTGGCTCAAGCACAGCGGCAAGCGCAACCGCCTGGTGCTGGCCACCAAGGTCGGCAAGCCGATGGGCGAAGGCAAGGTGGGCCTGTCGCCCACCTACATCCGCGAGGCCGTCGAGGCGTCGCTCAAGCGCCTGCAGACCGACTACATCGACCTGTACCAGTCGCACGACGACGATGCGAACACGCCGCTCGAAGACACGCTGGGCACCTTCGACGCGCTCATCAAGGAGGGCAAGGTGCGCGCCATCGGCGCCTCGAACTACACGGCGCCGCGGCTGGCCGAGGCGCTCGACGTGTCGGAGCGCCTGGGCATCGCGCGCTACGAGAGCCTGCAGCCGCTGTACAACCTGTACGACCGCGCGGTGTTCGAGGACGCGCTCGAGCCGCTGTGCCTCAAGCGCGAAGTGGGCGTGATCAACTTCTACGCGCTGGCGGCGGGCTTTCTCACCGGCAAGTACCGCACCGAGGCCGATGCGGCCAAGAGCGCGCGCGGCGCCAACACCACCAAGAAGTACCTGAACCCGCGCGGCCTGCGCATCCTCGATGCGCTGGACAAGGTGGCCCAGCAGTACAACGCCAAGCCCGGCCAGGTCGCCATCGCCTGGCAGATCGCACGGCCCGGCGTGACGGCGCCGATCGCCAGCGCCACCTCGCTCGCGCAGCTCGAAGAACTGGTGGTGGCCACGCAGCTCAAGCTGGACGCGGGCACCATCGACATGCTCGACCGGGCCAGCGCCGAGACACCGGCCTGAGCCTCCGCTAGCCGTCGACCGGGTTCAGTGGCGTCGCCAGGATGCGCTGGTAGAACGCCACGTCGAGCCAGCGGCCGAACTTGAAGCCGGCCTGCAGCACGGTGCCTGAGTGCGTGAAGCCCAGGCGCTCGTGCAGCGCGATGCTGCCGGCGTTCGACGCGTCGATGGCGCCGACCATCACATGCACCTCGCGCGCGATCGCCTCGGCCACGATCGCCTCCATCAGCGTGCGGCCCAGGCCCTCGCCGCGGTGTGCGGCATCGACGTACACCGAGTGCTCCACCGTGTACTTGTAGGCCGGAAAGGCGCGGAACGTGCCGTAGCTTGCGAAGCCCAGCAGCTTGCCGTTGTCGTCCACCGCACCGATCACGGGAAAGCCGCCGGCGCGCTTGGCGGCGAACCACGTCACCATGTTCTCGGGCGTGCGCGGCTTGTAGTCGTACAGCGCGGTGGAGTTGACGATGGCCTCGTTCAGGATCGCCAGGATGGCGCCTGAATGGGCTTCTTCGGTGCAGGCGATGAGACGCATGGTGTTTCTCTGTCGTTCAATATAAGAGAATAATAATCTCATATGGGAAACACTTCACCCTCCACCCCCTCGCCGGCGCCGGCCGATGGCCACATCGACGCACTCATCGCCACCCGGCTGCTGGCGCTGCGCCAGGCGCAGGGGCTCAGCCTCGCCGACCTGGCCGGGTTGTCGGGCGTGAGCAAGGCGATGATCTCCAAGGTCGAGCGCGCGCAGAGCAGCCCCACCGCCGTGCTGCTGGGCAAGCTGGCCGCCGGCCTCGGGGTTTCGCTGGCCCAGCTTCTCACCGAGGACAAGGCCCAGCCGCAACGGCTGCGCAAACGGGCCGCGCAGGAGGTCTGGCGCGACCCCGAAGCCGGTTACCTGCGCCGCCAGGTCGCCGAGCGCGGCGCGGGCAGCGGCGTGGAGCTGGTCGAGGTCGAGCTGCCGCGCGCCGCGCAGGTCGGCTATCCGCGATGGAGCGGCACGCCGTACCGGCAGAGCCTGTGGATGCTCGAAGGCGCGCTGCAGGTCGACTACGGCGACGAGCGCTTCGAGCTCGCCCCGGGCGACTGCCTCGACTTCGGCGTCGACCGGCCGCTGGTCTTCAAGGCGCTGGGGCCCACCGCCTGCCGCTACCTGCTGGTCGCCGTTCCCGATTGATTGATTGAACGATTGCCTGACCGATGCGGTAGGCAAGCTCCCACACGCAGAGACGACTCAGGCCGGTCCGGGCCACGGGGTGCGTCGGGATACTGCAAGGCATCTCAGCTACCGGAGCCGCACGATGTCCTTTGCGCTTTACATGATCGGCTTTCTGATCTTCCTGGCCGGGGTCGCCTGGGGCGCCTCGGTGGCCGGCGTGCCCACGCTCTACATCGGCATCGGCGCGCTGATCCTGCTGGGCATCGGCGTCTTCAGCGCCGTGGCCCGCACGCGCAGCAAAGACCCGTCCTGAACGAGCCTGCCAGCTTCACAGATCAGTTCACACAGGCTTCACGCCCGGCGCACATGGCGTCGCTAACTTCGCAGGCGCACCACACCCCGTGGTGCGCTTTGCAAGTCAGCCTCCCATGCACGCCTCTTCTTCCTGTCTCTTTTCTCCCCACGCACCTTCCTCGTCGGTCGCGCCCTGCCCCGCGCCGGCCTTCGTGAGCGACCCGGGTACGGCCTGCACCCAGGTCGACCTGCTCGTCATCGGCGCGAGCTTCGCCGGGCTGGCCTGCGCCCGCGCCGCCGCCAAGGCCGGCCTGCGCGTGATGGTGCTCGAGAAGAAGGCCGCCGCCGGCGCCAAGCTGCACACCACCGGGATCATCGTCAAGGACGCGGTCGACAGCGTGCCGTGGCTGGCCGAAGTGCCGCCCGCGCTGGTGCGCCGCATCGAAGGCGTGCGGCTGTACGCGCCCAACATGCACCACGTCGACCTGCACGCGCCCGGCTACTGGTTCTGGGCCACCGACGCGCCCGCGCTGCTCGACTGGATGGTGGAGTCCACCCGGGCCTGCGGCGTCGAGGTGCGCCTGGGCACGCTGTTCGAGCAGGCGCTGTGGGCGAACGGCCGCTGGGAGGTGCCGGTGGCGCAGGGCCCGTGCATCCGCGCGACCTACCTCGTGGGCGCCGACGGCCCGCATTCGCGCGTCGCCAAGGCGCTGGGCCTGTCGCGCAACACGCGCTTTCTCTACGGCGTGGAGCACGAGTACCAGGGCGCGCGCATGGCGCCCGACCTGCTGCATTGCTTCATCGACCGCCGACTCGCGCCGGGCTACATCGGCTGGGCGCTCGACGGTGTCGGCGTGAGCCAGATCGGCCTGGCGCGCCGCATGGGCCGCCACGACACGGGCGCGCTGCGGCTCGATCCGCTCTTGCGCAAGATCGCCGCCGTGGTGTCGCCCGGCGACGCGCCGCCGGTCGCCGTGCGCGCCGGGATGATCCCCTGCGGCGGCGTGCTGCCGGTGGTGGCCCGCGAACGGGCGCTGCTGGTGGGCGATGCGGCGGGCATGGTGTCGCCCGTGACGGCCGGCGGCATCCACACGGCGCTGCAGCACGGCGAGCGCGCCGGCGAGGCCGTGGCGCACTTCGTGCGCGGCGAGGCGGACGACCCCGCGACGTGGTTCGTGCGCGGCTACCCGCGCTTTCTGATGAAGCGCACGCTGCGCTGGGCCTTCGACCACTTCCAGAGCGACTGGATGTTCAACCGCCTGCTCGGCACGGCGCCGATGCGGCGTGCGGCGGAGCTGGTGTACTTCCACCGCAAGGGCAGCGGGCCCATGGCCCGCTAGCCCGCTAGCCTGAGGTCAACCGCCGCGCTGGCGCATCGCCTCGTAGAGGCACACGCCGCTGGCCACCGACACGTTCAGGCTCTCGACCGCTCCGGCCATGGGAATGCTCACCAGCTCGTCGCAGGTCTTGCGCGTGAGCTGGCGCATGCCCTCGCCCTCGGCGCCCAGCACCAACGCCAGCGGGCGCTTGAAGTCGCTCTGGTAGATGGTGCCCGGTGCGTCGTCGCTGGTGCCCACGCACCAGATGCTGCGCTCCTTGAGCTCGTTGAGCGTGCGTGCGAGGTTGGTCACCATGAAGTACGGCACGGTCTCGGCCGCGCCGCTCGCCACCTTGGCGACGGTGGCGTTGATGCCGGCCGCATGGTCCTTGGGCGCGATCACCGCATGGGCGCCGGCGCCGTCGGCCACGCGCAAGCAGGCGCCGAGGTTGTGCGGGTCGGTCACGCCGTCGAGCACCAGCAGCAGCGGCACGGTGCCGGCCTCCTCGAGGCCCTCGAGCAGCTCGTCGAGCGAGCGGACCTGGGCCACGGGCTCGACCCGCGCGACCACGCCCTGGTGGCCGTGGCTGCCGCTGAGCTTGGACAGCCGCAGGCCGTCGGCCTCGACCAGCCGCACGCCGGCTTCTTGCGCACGCGCAATGAACTGTTTCATGCGCGCATCGCGCCGGCTGGCATCGAACATCACTTCGAGCACCGATTTCGGCGCGGTCTTGATGCGCACGCCCACGGCATGGAAGCCGAAGATCACTTTGGGGGAAGACATGCCCCGATTATCGAGGGCGCGGCGCCCTCGCCCTCAGGCCAGCGGCAAACCGCTGTTCGCGCGGGTGCGTTCGTCGTGCAGTTCCTGCACCACCAAGGCGTTCATGTGCACCTTCAGCGTGTTGCCCACGCTGCCCAGATACTGGCAGGCGGCATACCCCTCGACCGCCTTTTCGTAGCGCGCCACCCAGGCGTCGCGCGCAGGCAGTCGGTCGGGCGACACGGGCCAGACGCCCGGGCGCGGCCGCAGGTGTTCGCCGATGCCCACGCGCCAGGGCTTGGCGCTCAGGCGGGCGCGAAAGCAGTTCTGGTTGCGGCACATGCGCGCGTAGACCTTGTCGGCGCCCAGGGTCTGGAACACGTCGGTCACGGCGGCGTCGGACGGTGCGAAGACATCGTGCATGGCCAGCACGCGCAGCCCGGCCGGCGTGCGGTACAGCCGCAGGTGCCAGTCGGGATGCTGGTGAATGAAGCGCTCGACACGCGCCCGTGCGCCCTCCAGCGGATCGCTCTTGTCCTCGGTGAGGCGCAACCCCTCGTAACGGGCGCGCCAGAAGCCGAAGGCTGCCACCAGCATGAAGGCAGCCACGCCCGCCATCGCCGAACGCGTGCCGTAACCCGCAACCAGTGCCCCAATGAACGCCATGCCGATCACCGTCAATCCGCGCGTGCTGTCGCGCAAATCCTGGACCTCGAAGTCGACGTCGACGAACAGCACGTCGGGCGTGTTGAGGCAGCGCGCGCCGTAGCCGTTGCGGGTGACGACGCTGTCGCCCTGGCGTTCGACGATCTCCTCGCGGATCGGCACGCCATTGGCGCCGTTGTAGGCCAGCTTGCGTTCGCGGCGCTCCAGCTTTTCGCCGTCGACCACGATGCGGTCATAGGCCTCGCGCGTGCGCTGGTCGGCATGGGCCTGCGCGGCCAGCGGGCTGTCGTCGGACCAGCCGAAGCGGCGCACCGTGACCTGCCGGCCGGCCACCCGCTCCTGGATACGGCCTTCGGCCCAGAACTGGGGAACGATCACGGCCTCAGGCGCCCTTGAAATACGACCACGCCGCGGCCGCGATCAGCAGCACGACGATCACCGGCAGCCACTTGAAGCCGCCGCCCGACACCCGGCCCGGTTCGGCCATCGGGTTCACCGCAGCGCTCGACGGCAGGTGCCCGAAGTCGCCGGCGGCGGGGTTCTGGTGCGCCTCGACCAATTGCTTGGCCTCGGCCAGGCCCAGGCCCGTGGCCTCGCGCGTGAGGCGCACGGCCTCGACCTTCTGGCCCCGCGCCAGGGCCGCGAGCGCGGCGGCCGGCACCGCGGCGGGGCCGTTGCCCTGCATGCCACCCGTCTCGCTCCCGGCCTCGCCCCGGCCCCAGTCGCCTTCCTGCCAGTCGGCCGGCGCGCCCGAAGCGACCGCGCCGCTGTTGGCATAGCGCTCGACGGCCTCCTTGGACGACTTGAGGTCCATGCCGGTGCGCTCGCGCACGATCTTGATGGCCTCGATCAGGTTGCCGCGCTCCAGGGCGGCGATGGCCTCGGGGGGAAGCTGGGTCATGAACTCTCCTCTGTGTTCAGGGGAGCGCCGCGGGAGCCGGGCGCTGTCTTTTTACTGGCTCAGGCGGCCTGGGCGACGGTCGATTCTGGCGTTTTTTCGTTGAGCGCCACACGCCCAGCCTCGATGGTGATGCGCCGCTCGCACTGCGAGGCGATGCTGCGGTCGTGCGTGACCAGCACCAGCGTGGTTCCCAGTTCGCGGTTCAGGTCGAACATGAGTTTCATGACCTGCTCGCCGGTGGCGAAGTCGAGGCTGCCGGTGGGCTCGTCGGCCAGCAGCAGGGCCGGCTGCACCACGAAGGCCCGCGCCAGCGCCACGCGCTGCTGCTCGCCGCCCGACAACACCTTGGGGTAGTGGCCCAGGCGCTGGCCCAGCCCGACGCGGCCCAGCATCTCGGTGGCGGCCTTGCGCGCGTCCTTGCGGTTGGCCAGCTCCAGCGGCAGCATGACGTTCTCGAGCGCACTCAGGTTGCCCAGCAACTGGAAGCTCTGGAACACGAAGCCCACGCGCTGGGCGCGCAGCGCGGCGCGCTCGTCCTCGTCGATGGCGAAGATGTCGTCGCCCGCCAGCTTCACGGTGCCGCGCGTGGGCGTGTCCAGCCCGGCAATGATCGACAGCAAGGTGCTCTTGCCGGAGCCCGAGGCGCCGACGATGGCGGCGGTTTCCCGCGCGCCCAGGGTGAAATGGATGTCCTGCAGAATGTCCAGCGTGCCGGCCGAGTCGGTGACGGACTTGAAGACATGCTCAACGGCGACAATGGCATCAGACGGGGGTTGGGACATGAAAGGCTTTTCGTTTTGAATCGACGTGACTTTATCTTGACCACCGCCGCGCTCGGCAACGCGGGGGCATGGACGGCTGCGGCGGCCCAGGCACAGACGGTATCGGCCGGCAAGCCGGTGATCCTCGTGCTCGGTGATTCGCTGAGCGCAGAGTACGGCCTCAAGCGCGGCGAAGGCTGGGTACCCTTGCTGGAAAAAAGGCTTGCGCAGCAGAAGATCGCGGCCTCGGTGGTCAACGCCAGCATCAGCGGCGACACCAGCTCCGGCGGTCGCGCCCGCTTCCCGGCCCTGCTGGCGCAGCACAAGCCCAGCCACGTGGTGCTGGAGCTGGGCGCCAACGACGCCCTGCGCGGCCTGCCGCTGTCCAACACCGAAGACAACCTGCTGCAGATCACCAAGGCCGCGCAGGCCGCGGGCGCGCGGGTGCTGATCGTCGGCATCCAGGTGCCGCCCAACTACGGCGGCGACTACACGCGGCGCTTCGAGGCCGTGTTCGCGAAGGTGGCGGGCACGACCAAGTCGGCGCTGGTGCCCTTCCTGCTCAAGGGCGTGGCCGATGCGCCCGACGCCATGACGCTGTTCCAGTCCGACCGCATCCATCCGACCGCCGCGGCACAGCCGCAGATCCTGGACAACGTCTGGCCGGAGCTGCGCAAGCTGCTGCCTAAATAACTTCTTCTCCTTGGGCGCCCCAAAGAAAAAGCCGCCGCAGGCCTTCGCCTGCAGCGGCTTTTCTGTTTTCAGGGGTGCCAGGAACGAGGGGTCATCCGTTCTTGGTCGGCAACTCGGGCGCCGTGGGGGGATCGCGTTCGAGCGATGCCACGTCGGTCTCCGGGTCTCCGGGGGCCAGCCCGTCGCTGCTCGGATTGAGCTTGCGGTTCGCCTTCTCCCGGAGCTTTTCTTCCTTCTTTTTCTTCTTGGCCAGCTCTTTCTGGCGCTTCTCGTAGCCGTAATTGGGTGTTGCCACTGCTTCTCCTTCAGGCGAGGCAGTCAGGGTGACTGCGCTTCAGCCTACTGTAAGCGATAACGGTGCAGTCTCAAGACGCGGCGCCGGCGGCCGTTTCGAACTCGAACACACCTTGCAAACCCGGGTAACGCTGGTGCATGAACCAGCCCATGGCCCCCGCACCGGCCACCAGGGCCAGGACCGACGTGGCCACCATCCATCCGATGTGTTCGCCCATCGGCCAGAGGACGATCACGGCCAACACCGGCAACAGCCCGGCAAGCGATGACAGCCACATCCAGCGCCTCGGGGCGGGCATGGGCGCCCAGGTTTGCGGGTCGATGCCGGCATCGATGAACACCTCGGCGTCGAAGCGCAGGCGTGGCCTCGGCTGGGTGGCCAGGTGCAGCAACAGCGCACGCAGCAGCACGGCCCGGTTGCGAAAGCGAAGGACACGGCCAGTGTCGACGGTCAGCGCCAGGGGCAGCCGGACCTCCCTGGGTTCGTCACCCCGCACGACCTGCTGGAACACCAGCCGCTTGACGATGGCTTCGCTCGATACGAACTCGGTCTTCACGTCATGGAAACCCGCGCGCGCACGGCACACCTCGCGCCAACGCACCACCTGCGGCGATGCCGGGTCGCCCCAGTGCATGCCGTCCGCGTCGATCCGCAGCATCCCCTCGCCCACGCGCGGAAACTGGCGCAGCAAATACCAGATGCCGCTGCCCAGCACGCCGAAGAGCAACAGTCCGAGCAGCAGGAGGATCGCTTCGTTGCCGCGCGCGTTGGACCAGTCCTCCTCCAACATGACGACGGCGACGAGCCCTGCCGCGATCACCGCGAAAAACGCCACCAAGCCACCGATGAAGAGCCGCGTGCCGCGCAGGTCGGGCACGCCTTCCAGCGGGCCGAACTGCGCGAGCGCCTCCAGCACCTGCACGGGCACGTCCAGCACCCGCGACGCGACGGCCCGTGACGCGGGCTGCGCCGCATCGCGCGCAGCCGGCGGCCCGACGCGCTGGCTCTTGCGGTGTTTCCTGCCCACTGCGCGCAACAGCGCCTACATCTGCAGCAAGGCCTGCTGCAGGTCGGCACGCAGGTCGTCCACGTCCTCCAGGCCGACCGAGAAACGCACCAGCGTGCCCTTGTAGGGCCAGCGGGCAACGCTGGCGTCGCGCATCAGGCCGATGTCGTAGGGCACGACGAGGCTGATCGGGCCACCCCACGAATAGCCGAGGCGGAAGAGCTTCAGGCTGTCGCAGAAGCGATCGACCTGCTCGGTGCTGAAGCGCTCGTCGAAGACCACCGAGAACAGGCCCGCGGCCAGGTCGGTGGCGCCGCACAGCGCGCGCCAGTTGGCGTGGCCCGGCGAATCCTCGAGCGCGGGGTGCAGCACCTGCGCGATCTCTTCGCAGCCGTTGAGCCAGCCGGCCAGCTCGCGCGCGGCGCGGTCGTGCGCGGCGTAGCGCAGCGCCATGCTCGGCAGCGAGCGCAGCAGGGTTTCGACGTCGCCCACGCCGATGCCGAAGCCGGTGCGCATGTGGGTGAGCTTGAGCGCGCGATGCAAGCGCTCGTCGCGCGTGACCACGCTGCCCATGAGCACGTCGCCGCCGCCGCTGGGGTACTTGGTGAGCGCGTGCACCGACACGTCGACGCCCTGCCCCGTGCCGTTGAAATCGAAGGGCGCGAAGGCCAGGCCCGCGCCCCAGGTGTTGTCGAGCGCGGTCATCACGCCGCGTTCGCGGCAGACCTCGGCCAGCGCCGGCAGGTTGGGGAATTCCATCGTCACCGAGCCGGCCGCTTCGAGCCACACCAGCCGCGTGCGGTGCGAGAGCTTGGCTTCCAGGTCGGACGGATTCATCGCGTCGTACAGGCGGTGCGTGATGCCGAAGTTGGCGAGCTCGCCGGTGGCCAGCGCCTTGGTGGGGCCGTAGGCGTTGTCGGGAATCAGCACCTCGTCGCCGGTCTTGAGGAACGCGAACGAGACCAGCGAGATCGCGGCCAGCCCGCTGGGCACGAGCAGGCACTCGGTGCCGCCTTCGAGCGTGGCCAGGCGTTCTTCGAGCGTGAAGGTGGTGGGCGTGCCGTGCAGGCCGTAGGTGTAGCCGGCCTTGGTCTTCCAGTCGCGCGCGCGCATGGCGGCGACGTCGGCGAAGAACACGGTCGAGGCCTTGAACACGCCGGGCTGCGGCGCAGCGAAGGTGGCCGGCGGCGTGTAGGGATGGTGGATCAGGGTCGTGGAAGGCTTGCTCATGTGCCGATGCTAGCGCCCCGCGAGGAACCCTCGACGGCCGTGACATTCTCCGTTCGATGTCGACGGCCTTGGCCGGATCGCACGCGCATTGCGGATAGAGTTGCCCCTCCGAAAATAAAGGGAGGATTTTCTCGATGCGTCATCTGCTCATCACCATCACGGCCGCTGCGGCCCTGTCCGCCTGCGGCGGCATGAAGAACCTGGATTCGAACGCGCTCGCGGGCGCCGGCGGCAGCGCCTTCAAGGCCATGTCGCTCACCGACGGCGACGTGCAGGCCCTGGCCAACCAGTCTTGCGCCGAGCTCGACAAGAGCTCCAAGGTCGCGGGCCCCGCCGATGCCTACAGCAAGCGCCTGGAGCGCGTGCGCCAGGGCCTGCCCACCACCATCGGTGGCCAGCCTGCCAGCTACAAGGTCTACCTCACGAAGGACGTGAACGCCTGGGCCATGGGCAACGGCTGCATCCGCGTCTACAGCGGCCTCATGGACCTCATGAACGACGACGAGCTGCGCGGCATCATCGGCCACGAGATCGGCCACGTCGCCCTGGGCCACAGCAAGAAGGCCATGCAGACCGCCTACGCCGTGTCGGCCGCACGCGGCCTGGCCGGTGCCACCGGCAATGCGGCGATCACGCAGCTGTCGTCCTCGCAGATCGGCGACTTCGCCGAGAAGCTGGTCAACGCGCAGTTCTCGCAATCGCAGGAAACCGACTCGGACAACTACGCCTTCGACCTGCTGACCACGCAGAAGCTCAAGCGCGAAGGCCTCGTCACCGCGTTCCAGAAGCTGGCCAAGCTCGACGGCGGCAAGAGCTCGATGCTCAGTTCGCACCCGGCTTCCGGCGACCGCGCGGCCAACATCCAGAAGCGCCTCGCAACGAGCAAGTAAGCAGCCTGGGCCCGGGCGGCTGCTCGGCGCACAATGCGCCGATGCTCACCCGCCCGCCCTTGCCGGGGCCCGTCGCGCCATGCAGCTGACGCGGCCCCCGTCCCCTCATCTGCGGCCCTTCCTGCGGCTGCTGTGGGCCTCGGCGCCCGAGGGCACACCCGACACACGCACCGGCGCCCGCGAGCACGTGCTGCCCACGGGCGGCATGCACCTGGTGTTCCGGCTTTCGGGGCCGCCGCTGCGGCTCTTCGACGACACGCGCGACCTGCGCGGCCACACGGTCGGCCACGCCATCGTCGGCGGTGCGCGCGCCGCTTTCTACCTGCGCGATGTGTCGGTGGCGACACACTCGGTCGGCGCGCAATTGCACCCCGGTGCGGCCCGCCTGCTGCTGGGCGCGCCTGAAGACGCCCTGGGCGGGCGCCACACGCCACTCGACGCGCTGTGGGGCGAAGGCCAGACCGCCGAGGCGCTCGAACAGCTGCACGCATCGTCCGACGACCCGGCCCGGCAACTGGACGTGTTCGAGGCCCTGCTGACCCGGCGCCTGGCCGCGGCCACCCTGCCCCGCACCAGCCCGCGCGGCCTGCACCCGGCCGTGGCCGCCTCGCTGGGGCAGATGACGCACGACACGCCCGCGTCGATCGCCACGCTGGTGGCGCGCAGCGGCTACAGCCACCGGCGCTTCATCGCGCTGTTCCGCGCGGCGGTCGGGCTCGCGCCCAAGGAATACGCCCGCGTGATGCGCTTCGATCGCGTGCTGGCACTGGCCGCCGACGATCCCGCGCGCGCCTGGGCCGACATCGCGCTCGCCGCGGGCTACAGCGACCAGGCGCACCTGAGCCGCGAGTTCTCGGCGCTGGCCGGCCTGTCGCCGCAGGCCTGGCGGCAGACGGGCGCGACGTCGCCGCGTCATGTGCCGGCTGTCGGCGCGGCAGGTCAAATTCCTTCAAGACGCTAGCGCCGGGGCTGCGCAGAATCGGCGCCACGGTCCCCGTTTCAACATCCGATTTAAGAAAGAAAGGCAGGTCCCGCCATGGCCATCCACGAGCTGTTTCCGTACCTCTGCGTCGACAACGCCGCCGCCGCCGTCGACTTCTATTGCCACGTGTTCGAGGTGAAGGAAATCTTTCGACTGACCGAGCCCAGCGGCCGCATCGGGCACGTCGAGCTGGACTTTCACAACGGCGCGATCCTGATGATCTCGGACGAGTTCGCCGAGTTCAACATCCGCTCGCCCAAGGCGCTCGGCGGCAGCGCGGTCTCGCTGCACTTGCACGTGGACGACGCCGATGCGCTGGTCGCGCGCGCGGTCGCCGCGGGCGCCACGCTGGACATGGCACCGCAGGATCAGTTCTATGGGGAGCGTTCCGGCGTCTTCCGCGACCCCTTCGGTCACCGGTGGAACGTGGGGCACAGCATCGAGAAGCTGACGCCGGAGGAAATGCAGCGGCGCTACACCGCGATGTTCGACACCCCCGGCGGCGGCAGCTGCAGCAGCAGCTGAGCGCGCCGGCCGATGGTGCCAGGGCCGGTCGTCAGACCGACCACTTCTCGATCAGCTTCTCGGCGCCGAGCGAGTCGTAGCCCTCGAAGGGCTGGTGGATCCACGGGTTGGTGGCCAGGAACTCGACCGAGTAGTCGGGCGTGAAGGTCGACAGCGCCTTGGTCCAGATGACCGCGCTGCGCAGCTCGGTGATCGGCTTGTAGTTGTTGCGCAGCATGTCCATCACGGCGTGCAGCGTGTGGCCCGAATCGGCCAGGTCGTCCACCAGCAGCACCTTGCCGGCGATCTCGCCCTTGGGGGTGGTGATGTAGCGGGCGATGTCGAGATGGCCCTGGATCGTGCCGGCGTCGGCGCGGTAGGAGCTGGTCGACATGATCGCCAGCGGCTTGTCGAAGATACGCGAGAGCACATCGCCCGGGCGCATGCCGCCGCGCGCCAGGCACAGGATGGTGTCGAACTCCCAGCCCGACTGGTGCACCTTGATCGCGAGCTTCTCGATCAGGTTGTGGTACTCGTCGTAGCTGACGTAGAGATGTTTGCCGTCTTCGGTCAACATGGTCTGGTTCGTTCCTGTTCAGTCTGCGAGGTAGGGGTGGCGCATCATGATCGTGTGGTCGCGATCAGGGCTCGTGGACACCATGTGGATCGGCACGCCGGTGACCTGCTCGATGCGCTGCAGGTACAGCCGCGCATTGACCGGCAGCTTGTCGTACTGCGTGACGCCCACGGTGCTTTCGGTCCAGCCTTCGAGCGTTTCGTAGATCGGCGTGCAGCGCTCGATCTCGTCCGCGCCCATCGGCAGGATGTCGGTGGTTTCGCCGTCGAGTTCGTAGCCGGTGCACAGCTCGAGCTTTTCGAGGCCGTCGAGCACGTCCAGCTTGGTGATGCACAGGCCCGACAGGCCGTTGACCTGCGCCGAGCGCTTGAGCAGCGCAGCGTCGAACCAGCCGCAACGGCGGCTGCGGCCGGTGGTCACGCCCTTTTCGGCGCCCACGGTGCTCATGTGGTAGCCGGGGGTGCCCGGCGTGGCCCAGTCGAGCTCGGTGGGGAACGGACCGCCGCCCACGCGGGTGCAGTAGGCCTTGGTGATGCCCAGCACGTAGTGCAGCATGCCCGGGCCCACGCCCGAACCGGCGGCGGCATTGCCGGCCACGCAGTTGCTCGAGGTGACGTACGGGTAGGTGCCGTGGTCGACGTCGAGCAGCGTGCCTTGCGCGCCCTCGAACAGCAGGTTGGCGCCGGCCTTGTGGGCGTCGTTCAGCTCGCGCGACACGTCGGCCATCATGGGCTTGAGCAGCGCGGCGTGGCGCATGGCTTCGTCGAACACGGTGTCGTAGTCGATGGCGGGCGCGCCCAGCACCTGGGTCAGCACGTGGTTGTGCAGCTCGAGCAGCACGCGCAGCTTGGCGGCGAAGCGCTCGGGGTGCTTCAGGTCCTGCACGCGCAGCGCGCGGCGGGCGATCTTGTCTTCGTAGGCCGGGCCGATGCCGCGGCCGGTGGTGCCGATCTTCTCGATGCCGCCCTTTTCACGGTAGGCCTCGCGCGCGATGTCCAGCGCGGCGTGGAACGGCAGGATCAGCGGGCAAGCCTCGCTGATGCGCAGGCGCGAACGCACTTCGACGCCGGCTTTCTCCAGGCCTTCGATTTCCTCGAAGAGCTTGGCCGCCGACAGCACCACGCCGTTGCCGATGTAGCACTTGACGCCGGGCCGCATGATGCCGCTCGGGATCAGGTGCAGCGCGGTCTTCACGCCGTTGATGACCAGCGTGTGGCCCGCGTTGTGGCCGCCCTGGAAACGGACCACGCCCTGGGCGCTTTCCGTCAGCCAGTCAACCAGCTTGCCCTTGCCTTCGTCGCCCCACTGGGTCCCGACGACGACCACGTTTCTTCCGGTGGTTACGCTCATGCTCGTTCCATTGCTTAAAAATTCAGATCGCTCGGACACTCCATTGGCCGGCCTGCTCGACGAGCTCGCGGTCGCAATGGAATTCATCGATTTCGCTGCCATGTCCGGGCAGCACGCAGACAACCGTTTCGCCGGCCTTGCGCAGTTGGGCGATGGCCTCGCGCAGGCCGGCCGCGTCGCTCCAGGGCGCACGGATGGCGGCGCGCAGCGGACGCGCCGGCAGCACGCCGACGAGTTCGCGCACATCGAGGCTGAAGCCGACGGCCGGACGGTTGCGGCCGAACACGGCGCCCACCTCGTCGTAGCGGCCGCCGCGCACCAGCGAGTCGGCCGCGCCCGGCACGTAGATGCCGAAACGCATGCCGCTGTAGTAGGCGTAGCCGCGCAGGTCGGCCAGGTCGAAGCTGATCTGGCGCCCTGCCGTGCCGTTCAGGCCGGCGGCGAGTTGCTTCAGGTCGGCCAGCGCCGCGGCCACGGTGGGCGTGCCCTTCAGGGCCTTGGCGGCCTCGTCGAGCACGGCCACATCGCCGTACAGGCCCACGAGGGCGCGCAGGCCGTCGCGTGACGCAGCGGGGAAATCCTTGGTGAGCGCCTGCAGTTCGCTCGCGTCCTTGGCGGCCAGCGCGGCGTGCACGCGGGCGATCGCGGCGGCATCGACCGGCACGCCGGCGAACAGCGCACGCACGATGCGGGCGTCGGCCAGGTCGACGATCACGCCGTCGCGCAGGCCGGCGGCGTCGAGGCAGTCGAGCGCCAGCAGCAGGGTTTCGGTGTCGGCTTCGAGGCCGGCGTGGCCGTAGATCTCGGCGCCGAACTGCAGCGGCTCACGGGTGGCGTGCGGGCGGTCGGGCCGGGTATGGACCACCGGGCCGCAGTAGCACAAACGCGCCACGCCGTCGCGGTTCAGCAGGTGGGCATCGATGCGCGCCACCTGGGGGGTGGTGTCGGCACGCAGGCCCATGCTGCGACCGGAGAGCTGGTCGACGAGCTTGAAGGTTTGGAGGTCGAGCGCCTCGCCGGTGCCCGAAAGCAGCGACTCCAGGTGCTCGAGCAGCGGCGGCATCACCAGCTCGTAGCCATAGCCACGGGCGGTATCGAGCAGCTGGCGTCGAAGTTCTTCGATGTGGCGCGCCTCGGAGGGCAGCACATCGGCAATGTGATCCGGGAGGACCCAGGCGGACATGGGGATCGGGGGCGTGGTTAAACCGGGATTCTACCGGGCCCGAGCTACCCCAGAACCCAGAGCAGTACCAAACCCAGCAGGATGCTGCAAAGACCGAAGAAACGCAGCTGGCCGTCGCGCAGCTGCAGCAGTTGGCTGAAGCCGCGCCGCCACCCGCCCGGCGAGACGAAAGGCAGGATGCCTTCGATCACCAGGACCAGCGCCAACGCGCTCCAGAAGGTGTCGGCGCTCACGGCTCCAGGCAGGACAGCGGAAACGGACAGCCTGTTGTTACTTGCGCGCCGAGCCGGAGCTCTGCATGGCGCGGAAGAAGTCCGAGGACGGGTCGAGCACCATCACGTCGCTCTTCTTGTTGAAGCTCTGCTTGTAGGCCTCGAGGCTGCGATAGAACTGGGCGAACTGCGGATCGCGGCCGAAGGCCTCGCTGTAGGTCGCGGCAGCCTGGGCATCGCCCTCGCCCTTGATCTTCTGGGCGTCGCGGTAGGCGTTCGCCACGATCACTTCGCGCTGGCGGTCGGCGTCGGCGCGGATCTTCTCGCCTTCGGCCGTGCCGGTGGAGCGCAGCTCGTTGGCCACGCGCTTGCGCTCGGCTTCCATGCGGCGGTAGACCGATTCGGTGATGGCTTCCACGTAGTCGACGCGGGTGATGCGCACGTCGACCACGTCGACGCCCCAGGGCTTGGCGCCCTTCACCACGGCCAGCACTTCGCGCTGCACGTCGGCCATCAGGGCCTCGCGGCGAACGGAAATCAGGTCGCGCACGGTGCGCTTGTTGATGTTTTCCTGGAAGGCGTTGCGCACCACGCGGTTCAGCTGCATGGCGCCCGCGTTCTCGTCGAGGCCGACGTTGCGGATGTAGGCCTGCGGGTCGGAGATGCGCCAGCGCACGTACCAGTCGATCACCACGCGCTGCTTTTCAGCGGTGAGCATGGGCTCGGTGTCGAGGCTCGAGAGCGTCAGCAGGCGCTTGTCGATGTACGACACGTTCTGGAACGGCGGCGGCAGCTTGAAGTTGAGGCCGGGCTCGGTGATGACCTGCTTGATCTGGCCGAGGGCATAGACCACGCCGAACTGGCGCTGGTCGACCACGAAGAGGGTCGAGCTCAGCAGCACGAGCAGGACGAGGACCGAGGTGGCGATGAAACCGATTCTGTTCATGTTGTTCCGGGCCTTTCTCAGCGCACGTCGCGGTCACGCGAGCGGCCGTCACGGGCGCGCACGTCGGTGGTGGCGGGCGCCACCGGGATCACCGACGACTGGGTCGGTGCGGTGCCGGCCACGCTGGGGCTGGCGGCGTCCACGGGCGTGGCTGTGTTGCCGCCGCCTTGCTGCATCAGCTTGTCGAGCGGCAGGTACAGCAGGTTGGAGCCCTGCTTGCTGTCGACCAGCACCTTGGTCGTGCTGGCGTAGATCTGCTGCATGGCGTCGGTGTACATGCGGTCGCGCGTCACCTGCGGCGCCTTCTGGTACTCGGTCAGCACCGAGCTGAAGCGACCGGCGTCACCCTGTGCCTGCGCCACGATGCGGGCCTTGTAGGCCTCGGACTCTTCCTTCAGGCGCGACGAGGTACCGGTGGCCAGCGGCACGACGTTGTTGGCGTAGGCCTCGGCGTCGTTCTTGGCGCGTTCGCGTTCCTGGCCGGCCTTGAGCACGTCGTCGAAGGCGGCCTGCACCTGCTCGGGCGGACGCACGCCGCCCTGCTGCAGGTTGATGCCGACGACTTCGACGCCGACCTTGTAGCGGTCGAGGATGGTCTGCATCAGCGCGCGCACGCGGGGCGCGATCTGGTCGCGCTCTTCGGCGAGCGCCGCGTCCATCTTCATCTTCCCGACCACTTCGCGCACGGAGCTTTCAGCCACCTGCACGATGGTTTCAGCGGGCGACTTGCTCTCGTAGAGCCAGGCGCGCGCATCGCTCAGGCGGTACTGCACGGCGAACTTGATTTCGACGATGTTCTCGTCTTCGGTCAGCATGGCCGATTCGCGCAGGCCGGTGGAACGCACGATGGCGTCGCGGCCCACGTCGGTGGAGCGGATCTGCGTGGTCACCACCACTTCGTGGCGTTGAATGGGGTACGGCAGGCGCCAGTTGAAGCCGGCGTTCACCGTCGACTTGTAGCGACCGAACTGCGTGACCACGGCCTGCTGGCCTTCGTTCACGATGAAGAAGCCGGTGCCGAGCCAGATCAGGACCGCCACGGCGGCCACGAGGCCGATGCCGAAGCCGGCATTCTTCATGTCAGGCTTGTAGCCGTTGCCGCCACCGCCGCCGGTGCCGTTGGGGCGATTGCCGCCACCCTTGCCACCGCCGAAGAAACCGCCGAGCTTGCGATTGAGGTCGCGCCAGAGTTCGTCGAGGTCGGGCGGACCCTGGTTCGGGCCCTGGCCGCGTGGGCGATTGCCGTTGCCGTTGTTGTTCTGGTTGCCGCTCGAAGGCGGCGGGATCGGGGCGCCGGGGGGATCGGCATCGGGCGGCCGGTTGCCGGCCGGGCGGTCGCCGTTGGAGGACGGCTCGTCGCCGCGCCCCCATCGGCCATCGTTCAGGTTGAACATGCCCAGAAACCCTCTCCGCGCTGGCTTTGCATTCATTCGCTTCGTTCTCGTGTCAGTGGCGGGATTGTGCCCAATCAAGGGGCCGCATCGTGCAATTCAGCGTCCGCCTCAGGGGTCATCGTATCGGCGACGGAACCCGATTGCCGGGCCAGCTCGGCCCGCAGCAACGGCAGGCCTTCGCCGGTCTTGGCGCTGAGGAAGATGCGGGGAACCTGCACGCCGTCGATTTCCATCTCGTCCTGCAGATGCAGCGGATGTTGCGCACTTTCAAGGGCGTCGAGCTTGTTGAACACCAGCAGTTGCGGCACGTCGCCTGCGCCGATGTCCTGCAGCACCGACTGGACCTCGGCCATCTGCTCGGGATAGTGCGGGTTGGAGGCGTCGATCACATGCAGCAGCAGGTCGGCATCGACCGCCTCCTGCAAGGTGGCCTTGAACGCATCGACCAGGCCGTGCGGCAGGTCGCGGATGAAACCCACCGTGTCGGAGATCGACACCTGCCGGCGCGCATCGCCCAGGTATAGGTTACGCGTGGTGGTGTCGAGCGTGGCGAACAGCTGGTCGGCCGCATAGGCGCGCGCCTTGACCATCGCATTGAAGATCGACGATTTGCCCGCGTTGGTGTAGCCGACGAGCGAGATGTTGAAGGTCTCGCGGCGCTCGCGCTGGCGGCGCTGCGTGCTGCGCTGCTTCTGCACTTTGGCCAAGCGCTCGCGCGTGCGCTTGATCGACTCGTTGATCATGCGGCGGTCAAGCTCGATCTGCTTCTCACCCGGGCCGCCGCGCACACCTGCACCGCCGGTCTGGCGCTCCAGGTGGGACCAACGACGGACCAGCCGCGTGCTCAGGTACTGCAGGCGAGCCAGCTCGACCTGCAGCTTGCCTTCGTGCGAGCGGGCACGCTGGGCGAAGATCTCGAGGATGAGGAAGGTGCGGTCATACACCGCGACATCGAGCTGGCGCTCGAGGTTGCGCTGCTGCGCAGGGCTCAGGGACTGGTCGAAGATGACCTCGCTCGCCCGGTGCATCGCAGCGAGCTCCTTGAGCTCTTCAGCCTTGCCGCTGCCGACGAACAGCGCCGCATCGGGCGCCTTGCGCTTGCAGGCCAGGCGGGCGACGGGCGTGAGGCCCGCGGTTTGTGCGAGCAGGCCGAGTTCTTCGAGCTCGCTGTCGAAATGGGGCAGCCCGAAATCGACACCGACGAGAACGGCGGCGCCTTCCTGGCGGGGGATCGAATCAGACAAGCGGAATCAGATATGGAAAAAGCGCGGCGGGGTTGCCGCCGCGCTCCGCGCGATCAGGCGGCGGCGTCGTCGTTCTCGTTGGCCGAGAAGTTGACGGCACGACCCGGCACGATGGTGGAAATGGCGTGCTTGTAGACCATTTGCGTCACTGTATTGCGAAGCAACACGACGTATTGATCGAAGGACTCGATCTGGCCTTGCAGCTTGATGCCGTTCACCAAATAAATGGAAACCGGCACATGCTCGCGACGCAAGGTGTTCAGAAACGGGTCTTGCAGAAGTTGCCCTTTATTGCTCACGATATTCTCCGTGTTCAAGAGTAGTTGTTGGAGAGATGACCTTAACACAGGGTTTCTGCGCCGCAGCAATCGGGGTCAAAAGCCTTGAGAAAATAACGG
>Ga0207709_10000710_pt1 | contig 26795 bp, 29 predicted proteins | sample KBSM34metaG_FD_184397 | JGI IMG/M metagenome (GOLD analysis project Ga0207709, IMG submission 184397) | Miscanthus rhizosphere microbial communities from Kellogg Biological Station, Michigan, USA - KBS M3-4 metaG (SPAdes) (version 2) | ecosystem: Host-associated > Plants > Roots > Rhizosphere >...
ATGCTGGCGACAGGCGAACGCGCCAGGAAACGGGCCCTGAACACACGCGACGAGCTCACTCCGCAAGAGGTGCAGATCTCCCGCCTCGTGGCGGAGGGACACACGAACCGGGAGATCGCCGCACAGCTGTTCATCAGCCCAAGCACAGTCGAGTACCACCTGCACAAGATGTTCCGCAAACTCCGCGTCAAGTCGCGCACGCAGCTTGCACGGCGCCTGTCGTAGGCACACGCCCATCCTCGAGCGACGTTCGATCGCGTGCGTCGTGCGGGAAAACGTTCGTCTGCGGCTGCGAGTCGAGAGCCGGGGTGGTACCCTCGCGAGGCTCGGAGTCCAGCGCTCGTCGTACCGGCGGGTCGTGATGCTTGCGACAGGAGGCTGAGCGGTGAATAAGCCGGTGTTGTTTTGCTACGACGGATCGGACGGCTCAAAGACGGCGCTGGCTGCCGCAGTCGAATTGATCAAGCCCGCCGATGCGGTGGTGTTGGTTGTATGGATGCCGGCAGCGGTGCAGTTGGCCCGGGCCGGCTCGTTCGTAGTTGCCGTACCGAACGAAGGCGAGATCGACGAGCAGGAAGCGGCTACCGCGCGACAAATCGCCGAAGAGGGCGCCGCGGGCGCACGCAAGCGCGGCTACAACGCGTCCGCACGAATCGCGCAGGCCAACGAATCGGTGGCCAAGACGATCGATGAGATCGCCCAGGAGATTGACGCCGGACTGGTTGTCTGCGGCCAACGCGGCCGGCGCGCCATCGGGAGCGCTCTCCTCGGTAGCGTCTCCCACGCGCTCGCGGCACACACCAAACGGCCGGTGCTCATCGCCCCGCAGCGCCCGTCCTAGCGTCAACCCCGGGCCGGGCGCCATCCGCAGCCTCGAAGTACTGGCAGTTGCCGATCGCGTGACGGGCGAGCGCAGCCCTGACGGTGGGCACGCGAGGCGTGACCCGGCCGGGGAGGATCACCATCGCCAAAAGGAAGGCGAGGGCGAAGATTCCGACCGACCACCAGAAGGCCGTCGTGTAGCCGTGAACTGCCGCGGCGTCAGCCAGGCCGGGGGTGTTGAGGTGACTGACCGTGTAGCTGGCGACGGCGCTGGCGAAGATCGTGCTCAGCAGGGAGGTGCCCACCGAGCCGCCGACCTGTTGGGAGGTGTTGACCATCGCCGAGGCGACCCCGGCTTCGCTTCCCTCCACGCCCAGAGTCGCGGTCGAGAAGGCCGGCGCGAAGATGCATCCCATCCCGACGCCGAGGACGAGCAGACCGGGAAGCACGTTGCCGGCGTAGCTGGAGCCGGGCGTCAGGCGAGTGAACAGGAACATCGCGATCGCTCCGAACGTCGTGCCAGCGAGCACCAGCGCCTTGACCCCGGTGTGTTGGATCACGCGGGTCTGCACGGTGGTCGAGGTGACCACAAGAACACCGGTCAGCGGGAGGAACGCCAGTCCGCTGGTGAGCGGCGAAAAGCCGAGCTGCTGCTGCAGGAAGTAGGTGAGAAACAGAAATACGGCAAAGATGCCCGCGCCGGCCAGCGCGAGGGTGGTGTAGGCGCCGCCGCGGGCCCGGTCCCAGATGATGTGCAGGGGCAACAACGGATGCTCGGCTCGGTTCTCGATCAGCACGAACGCCGTCAGGAGCACGGGGCTGGCGATGAGCGCCACGATCGTGGCTGTGGCAGTCCAGGAGTGGGTCTCGGCATTGGAGAATCCGTAGACCAACGCGAACAGGCCCAGCGCTGAGGTGAGAACCCCTGGTATGTCGATCGGTTCCCGCTCGCGAGCACGGTGATTGACCAGGAGCCGCAACGCCACGATCGTCGTGGGCACGGCGATCACAAGGTTGACGTAGAGGCACCAGCGCCAGGACAAGAGCTGGGTGAGCGCACCGCCGAGTATCAACCCGAACGAGGCGCCACCGCCGGCGATCGCACCGAAGACCCCGAATGCCTTGGGGCGGTCAGGAGACCCCTCGAACGTCACCGTCAGTAACCCGAGCGCCGACGGTGCGAGCAGTGCGGCGAACACCCCCTGGAGCGTTCGGGCGAAAACGAGGACGCCGAAGGACTGGGCCAGACCGCCGATCGCCGAGGCGATCGAGAACCCGACCAGGCCGGCGATCAGCGTCCACTTGCGTCCGAACAGATCACCGAGCTTGCCGCCGAGCAGCAGGAGGCTGCCGAACGCCAGCGCATAGGCGGTGACGATCCATTGCCGGCTCTCCGTGGAGAAATGCAGCGACTCCTGTGCCGAAGGGATCGCGATGGTCACGATCGTCGCGTCCAGCACCACCATCAGCTGCGCGACGCTGAGGAGGGCCAGGACCGCCCATCGATTCGGTTCGCGATCCGTCGAGGCCACCGACGTCACGTGTTTCGCATCTCGATCGGCCGCGGGGCCATCGACCTCAGCCATCCCTCGACGGTAACACCGCCAACCCGGCGCCTCATGGGCTCGCGGGCATCACGAATGGACTTTCGGACACCCCGACATGCGCACCATGCGCGTTGGGCATCGCGCGCCACAGTCCCCAGCCGAGCGGGACGAGGGCCCACGCGCTGACGATTCGGTACAGGAGCACCGCGGCGATCACTGCGGAGCCTGTACCACCCGCGAGCACGAGCCCGGCGCTCATGGTCGCTTCGATCGTGCCGCCGCCGCCCGGAAGAATCGGGATCGCGGAGACGAGTTGGCCAAGCGCGTAGGCAACGACCACTCCACGAACTGGGATCGTCTGGCCCATTGCTGCTAGAGCAGCGAAGAGAACTGCAGCGTCGAACAGCCAGTTGAGAAACCCGAGCACAAGCAACGACACGAGGTGATTGGCGGCGACCGGCTGCTCGGGCGAGGCGTCGCGCCCGCCCAGATGCCGAACGGCCCAGAGCGCCGCGGGCACGAACTGCCGGCGACCGAGGACGGCTGCGATGAGGATGGCGGCCGCGGCCGCGAGTACCGGAAACCGCGCCTGAGCTGCGAACCCGTGGCTGCCGGCGGCGAGACCGCACGCAGCGAGCAGCACGAGCGTCACGATGCCTAGCAGGCTGGAGACCAGCAGCGCGAATGCCGCGACGGACCGCTCGACCGCGTATCGCCTCAGTTGCTCGTACCAGTAGATCGTAGAGATCGCCTGCCCGCCCGGTACGGAGTTGATCATGGCGATACCGATGACGGTGAGCGAGAAGAGCGCGCGGAACGGAACCGTGACCGCGCCGAGTTGCAGCAGCACCCGGACCAGAGCCGCATAGCAGACGAGCGATACGAGCTCGGACGCAACCGCCACGGCGACCCAGCCGGGGTGCGCGCTCCCGACCCTCGAGAATGACCGCTCGATCGAGCCACGGCGAACCACGACCAGGTAGCCGCCGACACCGAGGACGGCCACCGTCCCCACGATCCTCAGCCCACGCAACGGCAGCCTCTCCCAGAACGCATGAAGAGACCGGTCGAGCCGATGCACCCCGCGCAGCGCTCGCTCGCGGGCTCGCAGCTCGCGTACGCTCGCCGGGCAATCCCGTAACCGTGGCCTCGTTGCACCGGACATCGCAGTTGCTTCCGCCGGGGTCACGATGCCGAGCTAACTCATCCGCCGGTAGCGCCAGACCGAGAGCGGCACGAAGAGCGCCAGGATTCCGACGATCCAGGCGAGCGCGCCCCAGAGCGAATGCGGCACGCCTCCCACAAGGGCGAGGTTGCGCGCCGCGTCTGCAGTCAGCGTCACCGGAGAGGCTTTGGCGATCGGCTGCAGCCAGCTCGGCAACGTAGCGACGGGAACGAAGACCGAGCTGGCGAAGACGAGCGGGAACAGGATTACGAAACCGGCTGTCTGCGCGGTCTCCGCGCCGCGGACGACCAAGGAGACGAACGCGAAGATCCAGCTGAGGGCGACGCCCCAGGCGGCGATGAGAGCCACGCAGCCGAGCGCCGAGAGGACGCCCGCCTGGAAGCGAAAGCCGACCAGATACCCGACAAAGATCATCAGGCCGATGATCAGGATGTTTCGCACGAGGTCTGCCGTCGTGCGTCCGACCAGAACCGCCGAGCGCCCCATCGGCATCGAGCGGAAGCGATCGATCACACCTCGGCGCAGATCCTCGGAGAGGCCGACGGCCGTCTGGCTCGCCCGGAAGGTCACCGACTGAACGAAGATCCCAGGCAAGAGGTATTCGACATAGCTGATTCCCGGCGGGAGCGCCTTGCCGATGGCACCGCTGAAGACATAGACAAACAGGAGGACGAACATGACCGGCTGGATCGTCGAGAAGATGAGCAGGTCGGGCTGGCGCCAGAAGTGACGGAGATTCCGCATCGTCACGACTGCGATGTCGGTGACACTCGACTCGGCGTCTCGCAGTGACGGGGCACGCGGGCGCCACAGCCGACGAGGCCGCCTCGCCGGGCTCTCAGGCACGGCAACGGCGCCCTCGGGTCTCCCGTTCTCGCTCGGAGCCTGGCCGGTCAGCTGCAGGAACACGTCATCGAGCGTCGGCCCACGCAGGCCCATCTCGCTGACGCCGATCCCCGCGCGACGCAGCTCCGCCGCCGCCTCCTCGACAAGGACGAGGCTCTCCCTTGGCGCCGGCAACGTCAGCCGGTCGGGACGCCCGTCCTCCTCCGGCTGGCCGCAGCCGATGCGAAGCAGTGCGGCCCTCGCCTCGTCCCGCTGCTGCACGTCGGTCAACTCGACCTCGAGGATGTGGCCGCCGACGCGATCTTTCAGCTCGTTACCGGTCCCCTCCGCGATCACCCGGCCGTGGTCGATGACCGCGATCTCGTCCGCGAGCTGATCCGCTTCCTCGAGGTACTGCGTCGTCAACAGGATCGTCGTCCCCTCGCGGCGCAGGTCGCGAACGATCTCCCAGATCTCGTTGCGACTGCGAGGATCGAGACCCGTCGTCGGCTCGTCGAGGAAGAGCACACGCGGCTGCGTGAGCATGCTCGACGCGAGGTCGAGCCGCCGGCGCATGCCGCCGGAATACGTCTTCGCGGTTCTGTCGGCGGCGTCCGTGAGCTCGAAGCGCTCGAGCAGCGCCGACGCACGCCGGCGGGCCTCCGCGCGAGAGAGCCTGAACAGCCGCCCGAACATCTCGAGGTTCTCGCGGCCGGTCAGCAGCTCGTCGACCGCGGCGAACTGACCGGTCAGCGCGAGCAGCTCGCGCACGCTCGACGACTCGGCGATGACGTCGTGACCGAGCAGCTCGGCCCGTCCCGCGTCCGGCTCGAGCAGCGTCGCCAGGATGCGGATGAGCGTGGTCTTGCCGGCGCCGTTCGGGCCGAGGAGGCCGAAGACCATGCCCTCCGGAACCTCCAGGTCGACGCCGGCCAGGGCGGTCGTCGAGCCGAACCGCTTGACCACGCCCGCGACACTGACCGCGGGCGGCCGGCTGCCCCCCGAGCCGTTGGTTTCAGACCTTCCCATCGCCGCCGTGCGTGCTCTCCTCGTCGTCGGGACGGCGAGCCGTGACCGCGGTCAGATAGACGTACCAAACGTCCGGCCAGTGCGAACTCAGCTCGGCCTCCATGTTGGACAGCGGCGTCTCGACCTCCGGGACGGTCAACGCATTGCCTATCAGTTCTGTGGCTGTCGCGGGCTCGGTAGTGCGCGCGTACGCGCCGATGGAGGCGTCCCGTGCTCGAGCGCGGAGCCGACGCCCCTGAGGACGCAAGGAAGGGGCGTGCGCCCATCGCGGTCGTCGACCTTCAACTCCAGCCCACTCACAGTCAGCTTCACGACGCCCATCGTCGCCGCGACCGGCTCCGCTCGCATCCTGAATCCCCATAGTCTTCGGGGCGGGACGCGCGAGCTTGGGGCGCGAGTTGATGACGAGCCCGGTAAAGACTTCGACGATGCCACCAGGGTGCCGGACTACGGATTCCCGGGATTCGATCGCCGGGCGGCGACGGCCACGATACGGGCATGACGAAGAGCAATGCGCCCGAAGGGAGGCCGGAGCCGTGAGTGAGCTTCAGGGTATCGCGCGATTCAAGTTTCACGAGGGCAAGGTCGAGGAGTTCAAGCGCTTGTCCGCTCAGGCCATGGAGATCGCGCGGACTAAGGACAGCGGCACGCTTCAGTACGCCGTCTACTTCAACGACGATCAGTCCGAGTGCATCGTCCTCGAGCGGTACAGGGACTCCGAGGCGCTCACCGAGCACGCTGCGCACCTTGGCGACTTATCTGAGGCGATCCTTGCGACGGGCTTCGTCTCCGGCGAACTCCTCGGTGAGCCGAGCGCAGATCTCCGAGCGAAGATGGCCGACACCGTGGTCCTTCTCTACACGCCCTATCTGTCGATGTAGACACTGCCGGACGGGCGCATGATCCGCCAGCTCGAGCTTTCTGGTGGATATTCCGCAGGGTGGTCCACGCGAGTCGTCTGAGCTGCAGGAGTCGCCTGCAACAGTCTCGCGGGCGGCGTCTACTAGGAAAGCACGCGCTCGAGCGCCGAGCGATCCGTCGCCTCGCCGTGCGCGGGCAGTACGAGCTCGACCGGCAGGTCGAGCAGCGGACGGAGCCGTCGGACGACATCGTCGCGCGTCACGTGCGTACGACCGCCGAGCTGGATGTCCAGTCCGTCGCCGAAGTCGGCGAGCGAGTCGCCTGTGACGATCGCGTTAATCGACGGCAGCCAAAGAATGAGATCGTTGTCCTCGCGGCCAGCGTACGCGTTGATCCCGAACGGCCACGCTCCGGGACCGTGGAAGTGTGCTTCGCCTTCGCCCCTACGCAGCCACGCGAGGTCATCACTCTCCATGCCGCGCACGCGGTCGGCGTCGATGCCGAACTTCTCGACCCAATCCTCCCAGGTGTCTGCGGGCGGCGTGTGCACCGGGAGACCAAGCCGGCGGGCGTCTCGCTCGTGGTACGGCGCGGTCAGGACGACGGCGGTCGCGCGCTCGCGCAGCTCGCCGGGAACGGAGAGGGGATCGAACAACAGGAAGTCGTCGCCGAGCGCGATCCCGTACGACGAGACGAGCTCGGGCCACCACTGTTCCTCGTCCCAGTCGGGATGCGGCGATTGCCAATGCCAGACACCGGGGCGCAGCTCAGGCATGGGCGCATCTTATGTGTGCGGGCATCTGTTCCAATTTATGACGCCACGCAGCTATTTCTTCCGTTTCGCAGCGTTGAATGCGACAGCGGCGCGAATGAGCTCTTTGAACGCCGGTTCGTCAATCGCGTCGTCTTCGCGAATGTCGATGGCTCGTCGGGTATTGCCCCCGAGGCTCGAATTGAAGAGTTGAGCGGGGTCCTTCAGTGAGGCACCGTGAAAGAAGGTCAGCTTTACGACCTGTTTGTACGCTTCGCCGGTACAGATGCCCCCATCGTGGGACCACACCGGAGTTCCCGGGGACGACTCTTTCACCCATTTCCATTCCTCGACGACCTCAGGGTCCGCTTCGTGGATGAGCGCACGCATTCGTTTCAACACCGACCCGCGCCAATCATCGAGTTCCCGAATGCGCTGATCGATCATCGAGGAGGCCGAGTTTTCCATGACGACCATGCTAGCCGCGGCCCGGTGACACCTCCTCGGCAGCGAGGTATGTGCAGCCGACCGGGCCGCAGTGGATGACGGCCGGTGGGTTTTTCTCGTCGAGGATCTTGAGCAGCTCGGTTCTTCCGTCGGTCTCGAGCGCGTGCCTCGTGTCTTCGTGCAGACCTCGCGGGTCGCTCGACCACGCGGTGCCGCTGATCTCGATCACCAACCGCGCGATCTGGTCACCGCGCTTTATCTCCCACAGCCAGCCACGGGCGTCAGCGCCCGCGCGCTCGTGCCTGCCGAGGTTGGCGCTGATCTCCCAGCGGTCTACGTGCGTCGGTAGACACCTGCGGTTCGTGTTAGCAACCCCTCGTCGACCAGGCAGCGGCGGAGTGATGCGTAGTCCTCGTGGAATTGGCCAAGGAGATCATTGACCTCCGCCTCGGCATAGTCGGTCCCCTCGTCGAATCTGGCTGCGAGGTACTCCAAGACCAAACGCCGTTGCGACGCGCGCACGGGCAGCGCCTTCAGGCGGCCGTCCTCGACGAAATTCCATAGGACAGACGCCTGCTCGGGAGTCGCGCCGGGAAGCTCACGACGTCTCGGAGGCCGGGAGCGGGCTGCCTCCCGAAACGGGGTTAGGTCGACGTGCAGCCCGTTTCGATCCTCGACGACGCCGGCCGCGATCAGCCGCGGAAGGGCGCGCTGGACCTCGCCCGGAGCGAGGCCTCCTGTCTTGGCTACGTCGTCGATCGTCCGCGCACCGAGCGCAATCGCCGCGACAACGCGCAACCGATCTTCGTCGCCAAGGAGGCCGGTGAGGGTCGCCGCCATCACGGCACACACGATACTCGCGTCAATCAGGAAGCAGCGGCACGGTGAGCCCCGGCTTCCGACCGAGCAGCACGCCGCGGGTGATCGCCGCCAGGCCGAACCGGTTTCGGATCTCGTCGACCGCGGCGTCGAGCGCCGCCAAGTCGTCAACATCGAACGGAAACGTGAGCTGTGCCGGGCAATCGTTCTCGAGGTTTCCGACCGCCACGCCGACCAGGGTGAGACCTCGGCGCTCGATCATTGGCACCGCGGCCGCCAGCAATCCTCGCGCAGTGTCTGCGATCACCTGCGTCTGGGCCGTCGGCCGCGTCATCGTGAACGAGCGTGTGGCGCGCGAGAAATCGTCGAAGCGGAGACGCAGGACGACGGTCCGGCCGATGCGGTGAGCTGCACGCATCCGCCGCGTGACGCGATCGACGAGGCTCAGCAGGATCGTGTCGACCTCGTCGAGTGACTTGCGGCGACTGCCGAGTGCGCACTGCGAACCGATCGAGCGCCGGCGAGGGCGCACCTGCACCGGCCGCGGATCGCGGTTGTGCGCGAGCGCATAGAGGTGACGCCCGGACGCGCGACCGAGAATCGTCACGAGTACGCCCTCGGACATCTGGGCAACCTCCCCGACGGTCGTGATTCCGAGACGCCTCAGTCGCTCGGAGGTCACCGCACCGACACCCCAGAGCCGCTCGATCGGGAGCGGATGGAGAAACTCGAGCTCCCGCTCGGCCGGTACGACCAGCAGGCCGTCCGGCTTCGCAACGCCGCTCGCCACCTTGGCGAGAAACTTCGTCCTCGCGACGCCGACGGTGATCGGCAGACCGACGCGCTCGCGAACGTCGCGCCGCAGCCGCGCTGCGATCTCGCTCGGACTGCCGGACAGCCTCCTCAGGCCGCGCACGTCGAGGAAGGCCTCGTCGATCGACAGGCCTTCGACCAGCGGTGTCGTGTCTTCGAACACGCGATAGATCGCCTTGCTCGCTTCGGCATACGCCGACATGCGCGGCGAGACGACGACGGCGCGCGGGCACAGTCGCCGCGCCCGCGCTCCACCCATCGCCGTGCAAACCCCGTACGCCTTCGCCTCGTAGCTCGCCGCAAGCACCACGCCGGCGCCGACGATCACCGGGCGACCACGCAGACGCGGGTCGTCTCGCTGCTCGACCGATGCGTAGAAGGCATCGGCGTCTGCGTGCAGGATCGTCGGTTCGATTGACACGAACACATGTTCGCAAAGATCGGCCCTCCGGGATGGCGAACATCTGAACTTTCCGACGTATCTGGACGCGCTCGTGTGCCCGCGCGATCCGCCTCAGACCCGCGCGCCGGTGGTTAACTATTCGGTTCAATCTCGAGGAGGACCAATGACGGATGACGCGCAGATTCACGAGACGATCGAGGCACTCGTTGCGGAGGAACGGCGTCTCTGGGAGGACGAAGCCAGAGGCGGCAACGTCGAAGCGGATCGCAAGAAGCTTGCCGAGGTGAAGGTCTCACTCGACAGATGCTGGGATCTCCTGCGCCAACGGCGAGCCCTGGAAGAGCAGCGGCTCGACCCGGACGCAGCTCAAGCGCGTGACGAGACCGTCGTCGAGAACTACCTGCAGTAGGCTCGTCCGGTGGATCCTGAGCGTGCACGTGAGCTGCTGGCTGCCGAGCGCAAGCGGATCGAGCGTTCGCTTTCGCAGCGCGCCCACGAGGATCCCGGAGACTCGACGGACGCGGACGATCCCGGAAATCAGGGAACCGACCTCTACCAGGACGAGTTCGACGAGAGTCTTGCGGACGACCTGCGCGAAGACCTTGACGCGCTCGAGCGCGCCGAGGCGCGTCTCGCCGCCGGGACGTACGGCCTCTCCGTCGAAAGCGGCCAACCGATCCCGGATGAGCGCCTCGAGGCCCTGCCGACGGCCGAGCGGACCATCGAGGAAGAGGAAGCGCACTAGGGATCGCTGACGGCGGTACGAGTGCCCGACCGGGAACATCGTCGGGGGTCCGGTCGTTTATATAACTGCGGCTTTAGAAAGTGTCTGTGCGAAGCCGCCTTCAGCTAAGGAGGAACATCTTTTGACTCAGCAGCCCACTCTCTATCTCGTCGACGTCCACTGTTCTTCGTGCGGAGCGACCTTCGTTACCCGCTCGACCGCAGAGACGATCTCGGCTGACGTCTGCTCGAATTGCCATCCCGCCTACACTGGCAAGGCCCGCACGCTGGCCGGTAGCGACCGCATCGAGCGCTTCAACGAGCGCCTCGCCCGCGCGTCCGGCTAGCTAGCTTCGGTCCGCGAGCGCGCCGCGGCCGCGTACGAATCGCCGCTTGGCGTCCCCGCTCGCGGGACGCCGGCGGCGGCGTAGGCGTCTTCCTCGTCCAGGGTCTCGTGCTCGAGCAAGGCAGTCGCAAGGGAATCGAGCTTGCCGCGATTCTGCTTGAGAAGCGCCACAACCTGCTGGTGCGACTCGTCGACGATGCGCCGGATCTCGTCGTCTACGCGTTGCTGCGTCGACGACGAGACGTCGGACGCGCCCGGCAACAGGGGGCCGGAGCCGTCGCGGGGGATGACCGCGATCGGGCCGATTGCCGGGCTCATGCCCCAGCGTCCCACCATCTGGCGTGCGATCTCGGTGAGCTGCTGGATGTCCGACTCGGCGCCGGTACTGATCTCGTCGTAGACGACCTCTTCCGCGGCCCGGCCGCCGAGCGCGACCTTGATCCTCGCCACGACCTCGGGCTCGCTGTAGTTGAAGCGGTCGCTGTCAGGTGCAGCGAAGGTGACGCCGAGCGCCAGCCCGCGCGGGATGATCGAGATCTTGCGCACGGGATCGGCGCCCTTGGTGAGCATGCCGACGATCGCGTGACCGGCCTCGTGGTACGCGGTGCGGCGGCGGTCTTCGGGGCTGATCATCACCTGCCTCTCCGCGCCGAGCACGATCCGCTCGAGCGCGTCCGTGAAGTCAGATTCGGTGACGGCATCGTGCTCGCGCCGAGCCGCGAGGAGCACCGCCTCGTTGACTAAGTTTGCGAGATCCGCGCCGACCATGCCCGGCGTCGTGGCAGCGATCCCCCCGAGATCGACGTCCGGCGCGAGCGGAACTTTGCGCGTATGCACCTTGAGGATCGCCTCGCGGCCAACACGGTCGGGCGGCTGCACGGCAATGCGGCGGTCGAAGCGCCCCGGACGAAGCAGAGCCTGGTCGAGGACGTCGGGCCGGTTGGTCGCGCCGATGACGATCACGCTCGTGGACGAGTCGAACCCGTCCATCTCAGTGAGGATCTGGTTCAACGTCTGCTCGCGTTCGTCGTTGCCGCCGCTGAAGCCGGCAACTCCAGACGTCCGTGACCGGCCGATCGCGTCGAGCTCGTCGATGAACACGATCGCAGGCGCCGCCTCCTTCGCCTGCGTGAAGAGGTCGCGCACGCGTGACGCCCCGACGCCGACGATCGCCTCGACGAACTCGGAAGCCGCCAGCGAGAAGAACGGAACGTCCGCCTCCCCCGCGACCGCCCGCGCGAGCAGCGTCTTGCCCGTTCCCGGCGGACCGGAGAGGAGGACTCCGTGCGGGATGCGGCCGCCGAGCTTCTGGTACTTCTCCGGGTGACGGAGGAAGTCGACAACCTCCGTCAGCTCGCCCTTCGCCTCGTCGATCCCCGCGACGTCCGCGAACGTGATCTTGTCGCCACTCGGTTGGTAACGACGTGCGCGCGAGCGACCGAACGAACCGAGAACGTTCTGCACGTTGCCCGCGCGGCGCATGATCCAGAAGAGAAGGAAGATGAAGAGGATCGTCGGCCCAAAGCCGAGGAGCAAGTTCTGCCACCACGGCGCTCCGCTGTCGAGCGGCTGCGCATTCACGACGACGCGCTTCTCCTGCAGCAGCCGAGACAGTGCGTTGTTGTCGGCAAAGGCAGGGATCTCCGTCCGGAAGCGCAGCGTCGGCTTCGACCCCGCGTACCGCTGTTTCTGCGTGAAGGTCCCCTGGATCGCCGTTCCCTTCGAGGTGATGTCCTTGACGTGGCCGTCCGTCACCTGTTGCAGGAAGAACGGGCTGTACGGGACCCGGATGCGCGACGCCGGCTGCGTTGCGCGCGAACCGAGGTAGAAGTTGAAGCCGAGCAGGATGACGGCGAAGATGATCCACCCGCGTGTCGGGCGAAAACGCGGCGGCTGCGGTGAGGTCGGCGAGGATCCGCGCGCCCCCGGCGCCGTGCTTGCCCGTTTGGGCTGATCGTTTCGCTCCGCCATCAGGCAGCGCAGCCAATCGGAACGTTCCGAAACACGACCTGAGATTCTCCCCGATTCGGGCCTTCATGCCTCATGAGGTGGCCACGAGCTCCTGATACTCGGGATGCTGCTGGATGTAACGGGCGATGAAGGGGCAGAGGGGCACCACGACGAGCCCTTTCCCACGCACGTCTTCGAGTGCGGCCTCTGCGAGGCGGTTGCCCAGTCCGCGGCCCTCGTACGACTCGTCGACCTCGGTGTGTATGAAGACAATGCGGTCGTTTCGGCGTCGGTAGGCGGCAAAGCCGATGACCCGTCCTCCGAGCCGGAGCTCGTAGCGGCTCGCCTCGGGTGAGTCGACGACCTCGGCCTGTGTCAACGCGTCAGGCACGAAAGCCGACCTTCTTGTGCGTGCCGTCGCAGAAGGGCTTGTTTCCCGATTGCCCACACCGACAGAGCGCAGCCCGCTCACCCTCGTAGAGAACGGCTCCGTCCGCGTCGAGAATGCGCACGCCGCCTGAGAGGAGCAGCGGTCCGTTTGCGGACGCACGGACCTCGAGCGGCTGCTGTCGCCTCGGCTGCGGAACCCCGATCCTGCGCGTGCGCAGGGCACCGGATGGACAACGCGCGACCGCGGCTTCGACTTCGTCCGCCGTCGCCGCATCGACCTTCACCCACGGCCGACGGCTGTCGTCGAACACCTGCGGCAGCGAACGAACGCAGTTCTGCGAATGGAAGCAGAGGCGCGGTTCCCACTCGACCACGATCTCGTCGGTCGCGTACTCCTTCGTGAGGGTGTCGCGGTTCGAGCTCATCCTCGCCTCTCAGTTCGTCCCACCCCGTGACGTTAGCGCTGCGCGGTCAGGCTAGGGCGATTGGCTCCCCGCGTCGCGTCCGTGCTCGATTCGGTAAACGATCGGCTCCGCCCATTCGCCGTAGGAGCGCATCTTGGCGGCCGCCCGCTCGACGTCGTACGCCGTTCTGCGAAGGGCGATGTCGCCATCCTGGTAGAGCGCCCAGGCTGCGCGGGTGTCACCGTCGAGCGGCGCGCCGACGCTACCCGGGTTCACGAGCAGCGTGCCGTTCGGCCCTGGTCGCCGGAACTGCTGGTGACTGTGGCCGAAGAGGATCGTCCGATCCGACTCGCCGACGAGGAGGCGTTCTTCGCCCTCCTGCGCTTCGGGCGCGAAGCTATCGATGTCGGAAAGCGGCGAGCCGTGGCAGACGAGGATGCCGTCCAGCTCGGCCTGCACCGGCAACGCGTAGAACCGATCGACGAGCTCGGGGCCGAGGGCCTCGCGCGCCGCGGTCAATCCCGTCGCGAGGAACTCCTGGACGCTCTCCGGGACTTCTGGCCGCTCGAGCAGCCAGCGTTCGACGTTGCCGCGAATGCGAACCCTGGCCGGCAGGCCCTCGAGCAGCTCTGCAGTCTCGCGCGGCCATGGCCCCATCGATGAATAGTCACCGCCGAGCAGGTACGACGTCGCCCCGGCGGCCTCGGCGTCCGCCAGCACGGCTTCGAGTGCGACGAGGTTGCCGTGGATGTCGTACAGGAAGGCTGTCGGCGAATCGTTCACGGCGCGTCGATCAGCTCAGCCGACCGGCAAGGCATTCGCGGCCGGATCCCAGAGACGGAATCCTCCGACAAACGCGTTCGTGTTGGCACCGAGCCGAGCGTTTGCAGGTAGGTCAGCGAGCTTCTTCGTGTTTCCACCGCCGAGCACGACGTAGTCCGGCTCGAGCGCCGCCGCGAGTCGGTCCACTGTCTCCGCGACCGCCGCGCGCCATTTCTTCTTACCGAGACGCTCCAGCCCGCGCTCGCCGACGTAGTCCTCGAAGGTCGCCTTTCGAAAAGGCAGATGGGCCAGTTCCATCGGTTCCACGACGCCGTCGATAACAAGAGCCGTTCCCAGTCCGGTACCGAGCCCGAGAAACAGCATCTTGCCTCCCTCGTAGCTCCCGAGCGCCTGCATCGCAGCGTCGTTGATCACCTTCGTCGGCTTGCCGAAAGCCTCTGAAAAGTCAAACCCGATCCAACCCGGGCCGAGGTTCACCGGGTCCCTCACCACACGGCCGCCGTGGACCGGGGCCGGAATCCCCACCGAGACGGCTCCGTACGGCCAGTCCTCGGTCAACGCAACGATGCGCCTGACCATCTCCTTCGGCCCGAGATCCGAGCCGGACTCGAAACGGCGGACCTCGTGCTCGCCACCCGAGAGCAGCAGCTTGACGTGAGACCCGCCCACATCGACAGCGAGGATCTTTTGCTCAGAGTCGTTCGACATCGGCCGTTCGCGACCGAGTCTACGCCGCCCCTGCTCTCACTAGCTCGGCAAGGCGATCACGCACGCGCTCGATCTCGACCCCGTACATGTGCAGCTCATCGTGGCCCGCCCCACGTGTCTCCTGCACCTTTCGCACGAGCACGAGGCCCTTCAAGTGCAGCACAAGGTCGTCGAGCTCGCGGAAACCGTCCGCCAATCTGCCACTGCTGTCGCGCGCGGCCGGCATCATGCTGCCTCTTCGAACGCGAACGCCTCGGTGTCGACTGGCGCAGCCTCCATGGGGGCCGACCTCACGAGCGTGACTGCGACGAGCGCACCGAAAACCAGCAGACCGGTGAGCACGTAGAGGCCGGTCTTGAAACCGTGGTCGAGAGCGACGCCGCTGACCGCACTGACGGCGGAATGACTGTTCACATAGTTGCTCGTCGATGTGGCCGCGATCGCGCTCACCGCGGCAATGCCGATCGCACCGCCGATCTGGCGGCTCGTGTTGATCAGACCGGAAGCGACGCCGGCATCGGCGCGCTCAACTCCGGTGAGGCCGGCGATCGTCACCGGGACGAACGAGAGCCCCATGCCGGCGCCGCCGAGGACGAACGCCGGAAAGAGATCCCAGAAGTAGTGCCCGTCGACGGGCAGCCGCGTGAGCCACGCGACTGACAAGGCCGATGCGACCAGTCCGGCAGTGAGCGTCGGGCGGACGCCGAAACGTCCCACTACGACCTGGGCGACATTCGACGTCACGACGACCGCGAGTGCGAAGCCGACGAAGGCCACGCCGCTCTCCACGGCCGAGTAATGCAGGACATCCTGGAGATAGAGCGTCAACAGGAAGAACTCGGAGAATGCAACCGCCCCCACGATTGCCATTGCGACGTTTGCTCCGGAGAGCGTGCGCGAACGGAAGATCCGCAGTGGCAGGAGCGGTGACGGCGAGCGCAGCTCGATGACGACAAAGGCGAGGATGAGAGCTGCAGAACCTGCGAGGAGCGTTAGCGTCGTCGTGGCAGTCCACCCGTCGGTGGTCGCGCGCGTCATCGCGTAGACCAGCATCATTAGACCGGCGGTGACGGTGGCAGCGCCGGGAAGGTCGAAGTGACGGTGCGCGACGTCTGCACGGCTCTCCTTCAGGAGCAGCGGCGTCAGCGCGATTGCGGCGATGCCGACCGGCACGTTGATGAAGAAGATCCAGGACCAGCTCAGGTACGACGTCAGGACGCCGCCGAGCAAGACGCCGGCGGCGGCGCCGCTCCCGGACGCAGCGCCGTAGATGCCAAGCGCGAGGTTGCGCTCACGGCCTTCCGCGAACGTGGTCATCAGCAGCGAGAGTGCCGCCGGCGCGAGCAGCGCCCCACCGAGGCCCTGCACCGCCCGGAAGGTGATCAGCGAGCCCTCCGACCAGGCGAGCCCGCACAGGAGCGAGCTCACGGCGAAGAGCGCAAGCCCGAACACGAACAGCCGGCGGCGTCCGAAAAGATCGGCCAAGCGGCCGCCCAGGAGCAGGGTGCCCCCGAAGAAGATGGCGTAGGCCGAGATCACCCACTGGAGGTTGGGTTGCGAGAACCCGAGGTCCGACTTGATCGAGGGCAGGGCGACGTTCACGATCGCGACGTCGAGAATGACCATGAATTGCGCAGTGACGATCAGCGCGAGGGCGCTCCAGCGCCGATCAGTCTTCGTGAAGATACTCACTAATTGTCCTCCAAAATCATTGACTTGGACAACGTTATACCACAACAACCGTTGGACGCGCTACACTCTTTTCCATGAGCACCATCAGCCCCAAGACAAGCGTCCCCCGCCCAGCTCCCCGGCTTCCGGAGGAGCTCGTCGCCTCGCCGACCTTCCTCATCAAGCGGCTTGGCTTCGCGGCGAAGGAGCGGGCGATGGCGGCCTACGAGGAGACAGGTCTTCACCCCTACCACCACGCGATCCTCATCGTGCTCGACGAGGGCTCGCACGCGAACCAGGGGTCGATCGCCGATGCGCTCGGTTACGACCGCGGGCAACTGGTGGGAATGCTCGACGAGCTCGAAGAGCGTGAGCTCGTGGAACGTCGCCGCGATCCGGACGATCGCCGCCGGCACCTCGTCCGCCTCACTTCGGAGGGGAAGCGAGCGCTCCGCCGGTTCCGCGCGCTCGCCCGCCAGCTCGAGGATGAGTTCCTCGCTCCGCTGAACGAGGACGAGCGGGCGCACTTGCACGGTCTCTTGCTCCGCCTGGCAGAGAAGCACGAATCCCGCTGCGCAATCCTTTCGGCCGACTCGTCGAAGCCCTAGACGCTTAGACTCGCCGCGTGTTCGACTACGCGGAGCGGCAACGGCGGCTGGCCGCGCGCATGGAAGCTGAGGATGTCGACGTCCTCTTTCTCGCGCCCTCGGCCGACCTGGAGTACCTCACGGGTGTCGAGCGGCAGATCCCGAACTTCGGTGAGGCCTCGTACGCGAACGGCTGGGTGACGGGAGCCTTCTTCACGCCGAAGAGCGACCCCGTCTTCCTCTTCCCGCGCATGTTCGCCGCCTTCGACCTGCACGAAGATCCAGAAGGCGAGGTTCTCGTCGTCAACGAGATGGACGACGGCTTCGGAATGTTCGAACGGGCCGCGCGGGGCCTTGGCTCCAAGGGCACGGTTGCCGTCGGCGACCGCGTCTGGGCCGAGACCACGCTGAACCTTGGTCGCGTCCTCGGCTTCGATCGCCTCCGTGCGAGCTCGACGCTGGTGAACGAGCTCCGCAGGGTCAAGACACCCGAGGAACTGGAGGCGATGGGACGGGCGATCCGGACGGTCGAGGAGGCGATGGCCGCAGCGACACCGCTCGTCGTCCCCGGCGCGACCATGGCCCAGCTGGCCGAGTCGATCGAGCACGAACTGCGTGCAGCGGGGTCGCGCACGACCTCCTTCGCCACGCACATCTTCACCGGCCTGGGCGACGGCGAGCTCGACTCGACCACCGAGACGGCGCACGAGCCGATGCCGGAAGGAACGTCGGTCATGTTCGATTTCGGCGGCGTCGTTGACGGCTACTGCTCGGACTTCGGACGCACGATCTACTGCGGCGATCCTCCCGACGATTACCGCGAGGCCTACGAGGTCATGCTCGCCGCCTACGAGGCCGGTCGTAAGGCTGCCGCCGCCGGCACGAAAGCGGCCGACGTGAACGCAGCGTGCCGCGCGCCGATCGAAGCGGCCGGGCTGGGCGAGCACTTCCGCCATCGCATGGGCCACGGGATCGGCATGGACGTGCACGAGCGGCCGTTTCTCTCCGAGGAAGACCAGACGCCGCTCGAGACAGGCATGACCTTCACCGACGAGCCGTCGATCATCATCCCCGGCCGCTTCAGCGTGCGGATCGAGAACATCGTGGTCTGCGAAGAGGGCGGCGGGCGGATCTTGAACGACTACCCCGCCGCCCTCGTCGCGAATAGCTGACTACCTCGGCGCCACCCGCGTGACGTCGACCTGATACTGGGCGTTGAAGGCCGCGTTCTTCAGATCCTTCGTCGAGACGAACACCTGCGTCGGCTGCAGGAGCGGGAAGAAGGGGCCGACCGCATTGAGCCTGCGCTGAATCTGCCGGTAGATCGTCTGGCGGACCGAGGCTCTCGACGTGACGCGCGCCTTGGCGGCGAGCTTCTCGACCGTCGGGTCGGAGCCCGCCGGCCAGCCGGCACGCGTGCCGACCAGCTCACCGGGCATGAACGCGAGGTAGTCCAGGGGATCCGGGTAGTCGGGGCCCCACAGAGAGAGCCCGAACGCCATTTTCCCGTCGCGATACTTCTGCAGCCACGTGCCGACGGTCGCGCCGCCGAGCTCGATGTGGAATCCGGCCGCCTGCAGGTTGGCCTGGACCCGCTGCGCGAGCGAGGCAAACGGGACCCCGTTGATCGTCAGGTCGCTCGGGAACTCGAGCGTGATCGTCCGGTTTCCGGCCCCCGACGCCGCGAGCTCACTCCTCGCCTTCGTGAGGTTCTGCTTGATCGCGTCCTTCCTTGGTAGGGCGCCGAGGAACATCGATGGGATGATCCCGGGCGCCTGGATCGCGCCGGGGCCGGCGACGTTCACGATCGAGCGATAGTCGAGCGCGTAGCGAACAGCAGCCTGGAAGTGCTTGTTCGGCGTGATCGACGAGATGTCCGAGTTGTTGTTCGCGAACAGCCAGAAGGTCCAGGTCGACGGGGTCGTCGCCACGTTCAGCCGTTTGTTCCCCTTGATCGTCAGTGCCTGATCGGCGGACAGGTCGATCGCCACCTCATGGGTGCCGCGCTGGATGTTGATCAGCTGCGTCGGCGCGATCATGTTTCGGACCACGACCGTCTTGAAGGCCGCCTTCTTCGATCCCCAGTAGCGAGGGTTCGGCACGAGCGTGATCTGGGAGGTGGTGCTGTAGCGCTGCAGCAGGTACGGCCCGCTCCCCGCACCGCGGGACGCCGACGAGTTCAGCCACTTCTCCGCCTTGTCGTTCTTGTCCGCGCCGACCGCGCTCGTTCCCCCGTGCTTGCGCACGAGCTTCGAGTTCACGACACCGAGGGACGTGTTCGTCAAGATCGACGGAAGCGCCGCGTTCGGTGTCTTCGAGCGAAGAATGACCGTGTACCTCCCGCCCGCCGAGACGGTGACTCCGTCGAGCAGGAAGGAGGGGTTCCCCTTGAGGTTGATGAGGCGCCTGAACGAGAAGACGGCGTCCGCGGCCGTGAGCGGAGTGCCGTCCGCGAAGTGGACGTTCCGGCGCAGGTTGAACCTGAACGTCTTCGCATCCTTGGACGCCTTCCACGACTGCACGAGCTGCGGCACCGGATGCGCGAGGTCACCGCCGCGGTAGGTGAAGAAGGTGTCGTAGATGCCGCGGTCGACGATCGACGCGGTCGGCTCGAACGCCCGTTGCGGATCGGCCGTCTTGATCTCGAAGGAGCGGTCGACGACGAGCGTCGCCGTCGGTGCCGACGATGCGGTCATGGCGCCCGATGCGGCGACTGCGGCGACAACGAGTGCGACTGCGGCGAGGGCGGCTCTTGCAGCCCAGCGGGTGCGAAAACGGTTCATGGCGGCCTCCGGGGGAGCGGGGTCAGCGGCCTTAGAGCCTATTCCTTCACATGCAAAAGTGGAAGCGACTTGGGCCGTTCAGCAGGTCGTGCGGGCGGACCGCCCCCGGCCTGCAGCCAGCAGGCAACGGTCCTGTCGCCCTCGATCGCGAGCGTCACCGGATCCTCTGCCGAACACCGGTCGAACGCGTACGGACATCGGGGATGGAAGCGGCAGGCGGCCGGAGGGTGGGCAGGATCGGGCACCTCTCCCGGCAGCGCTTCGGGCAGGAAGCCGCTCCCGTCGGGATGGGGCACGGCCCCGATCAGTGCCTCGGTGTAGGGGTGCAAGGGCAGCGACCAGAGCGATCGCGCTGGTCCCGTCTCGACCATCACGCCGAGGTACATGACCGAGACGACGTCGGCGACGTGGCGCACGATCGCGAGGTCGTGCGAGATCAGCAACAGGCTGAGCGAAAGCCGGCGCGAGAGGTCGACGAGCAGGTTCGCGACCTGTGCCTGCGCGGACGCATCGAGGGATGCGAGCGGCTCGTCGAGGACGAGGACAGAAGGATCCGCGGCCAGCGCGCGGGCGACGGCAATTCGCTGCCGCTGCCCGCCGCTGAACTGGTGCGGATAGCGGACCGCGGCGCTCGCCGGGAGCCCGACAAGATCGAGTAACTCCTCGACGCGCCCCCGGCGATCAGCCGATGGAACGAGACCGAGGACGTCGAGCGCATCGGTGAGCTGGGATCCGATCTTCCGCCGCGGGTTGAGCGATGAGTACGGGTTTTGGAAGACCATCTGGAGTCTCGCGAGCTCGCGCGGACGAGCGCGCCTCGTCAAGGGGGTCACCTCGCGTCCTTCGAATTGCACGGTTCCGGCGGTTGTCGGCACCAGTCCGACGGACGCGCGTGCGAGGCTCGACTTCCCGCAGCCCGACTCGCCCACGAGCCCGACGATCTGGCCGCGCTCGACCGTGAGACTCGCGCCTGCGACAGCACGGAGGCGTTCACGACCGCGCCGTTCGTACACGACCTCGACGTCCTGAAGCTCGAGCGCCGGTCCGTCCCCGTTCAACGGCGCGTTGTCATTCATGCCGAAACGGGTCGACGTGGCAGGCGAGCCGGCGACCGCCGACCGGAACCAGAGGCGGGTCGTCCGTCGTGCAGATCTCGATTGCATACGGACAGCGAGGGTGGTAGCGGCAGCCGTCCGGGATCTGCTGCGGGCTCGGCGGCGCGCCTTTGATTGCGACGAGTGGCGTGTCCCGTGCAGCCTCGGGGTGCGGCAGCGCATCGAGCAGCGCACGCGTGTACGGGTGCCGGGGATGCCGGAGCAGCTCGTCCCGCCTGCCGGACTCGACGACCTGCCCGGCATAGAAGATCGAGATCCGGTCGGCGATCGACGACATCACGGCGAGGTCGTGCGTGATCAGCACGACCGAGAGATCGCGCTCGCGACGGAGTCGGTCGAGCAGGCGGAGGATTCCCGCCTGAACCGTGACGTCGAGTGCCGTCGTCGGTTCGTCGGCGATCAGCAGGCGCGGCCCACAAGCGAGCGCGATCGCAATCGCGATGCGCTGGCGCATCCCGCCGGAGAACTGGTGCGGGTAGGCGTGCAGTGCGCTCCGTGGGCCCGGGATGCGTACCTGGTCGAGTAACTCGGCAGCGCGATCGTCGGCCGCGCGGCGGCTGAGCCCGAGGTGGCGGCGCATGTGCTCGGTCAGCTGTTGCCCGATGGTGAGCATTGGGTGAAGGGACGTCATCGGGTCCTGGAAGACCATCCCGATGTCGCGCCCCGAGACAGCGCGCAGATCGTTGCCCTTCAGCCGCAGCAAATCCTGTCCTCCGAATGCCGCGCGCCCCTCGACGATCGCGCCGGCCGGCAGCAGGCCGAGCAGTGCGAGCATCGACATCGTCTTGCCGCTGCCGCTCTCACCCGCCACGCCGAAGACCTGAGCAGGCTCGACGTCGTAGTCGATGCCGTCGACGACCGTCGCGAAGCCCCTTGGGGTCGGGAGTCGGACTCGCAGCCCCTCGACCTCCAACAGAGCGGTCAGCGTTCGTCACCGCCCCACGAGGTCTGGGGATCGAAGAAGTCGCGGAGACTGTCGCCGAGGAAGTTGAACGCGAGCACGGCGGTGAAGATCGCGAGCCCAGGAAAGGTGCCGATCCACCACCACTGGAAGTACTGGGCACCATCGGCGACCATCGAGCCCCACTCGGCCTGCGGCGGCTGAGCACCGAGGCCGAGGAACGAGAGGCCGGCGAGCAGCAGGATCGCGCTCGCAAGGTCGAGTGTTGCGAGCACGAACACCGGCCCGGCGACGTTCGGGAGCACGTCCCGGAAGAGCGTGCGGCGAGCCGAGGCGCCGAGCAGGCGCGCCGACTCCACGTACTCCGTGTCACCGACAGACAGCACGAGGCCCCGAACGACGCGCGCATACGCGGGCCAGGCGACCACGACGATCGCGAGTGCGGCGTTTCGAAGCCCACGCCCCAGGACCGCGGCGACGACCATGGCGAGGATGATCGCCGGAAACGCAAAGAAGAGATCGACCACGCGCATCGAGAGCCCGTCGACGATGCCGCGGAAGTAGCCTGCGAGCGCGCCTACCAGACCGCCGATCAAGGCGGCGAGCGAGACGAGCAACAGCGCGATCGGCACCGACACTCGGGCGCCGTAGATGACACGGCTGAGGACGTCACGTCCGAGCTCGTCGGTCCCGAAGAGGTGCGCGCTGCTGGGGCTCTGGGCGGCCACGAACGTCTGGGCGAGCGGATCGTACGGCGCGATGAACGGCGCGAAGATCGCCACCAGGAGCCACGCAACCGCGATCACGCCGCCCGCGACGGCGAGTGGCTGCCGCCAGGCTGGGCGCGTTCGTCCCCCGCGCCGACGAGCGCGCATCCGGAAGGCAAGAGTGCTCACCTGACGCGGATCCTCGGATCGATCACGCCGTAGAGGATGTCCACGATGAAATTGACCGTGATGTAGACAACCGCGACGAAGAGGCTCACACCCGCGATCGCCGGGACGTCGAGGTTGACGGCAGCCTGGTACGCGTACTGCCCGATGCCCGGCCAGGAGAAGATCTTCTCCACCAGCACCGCACCGGTCAGCACGTTCGCGAAGACGAGGCCGAGCACCGTGATGACGGCCGGCAGCGCAGCGCGAAGGATGTACCGCCTGACGACGACCCGTTCGGGAAGTCCCTTCGCGCGCGCGGCGCGCACGTAGTCGTTGCCGACGACCTCGAGCACCGCCGACCTTGTGTAACGGGTGAGCAGGCTGACATTGAACGCGGCGAGCACGAGCGCCGGCAGAACGAGGTGGTGCAGCGCCTGCCCGAAGAGCGCCCACTGCCCGGCGAGGAGCGCATCGATCGTGTACAGCCCGGTCTTGTGCGGAGGTGGCAGGACTCCCGGATCGAGCCGGTCGGCGCCTGGGAACCAGCCGAGCTTGAAGAAGCCGAGGTAGAGCGCGACGAGCGCGATCCAGAACGTCGGCATCGAAATGCCGCCGAGCGAGACCACACGAAGGACATGGTCGGTGGGACGGTTCCGGCGCATGGCGGCGATCACCCCGAACGTGATCCCGAAGAAGGCCGCAATGACGACCGAGTACAGCGCGAGCTCCGCCGTGGCCGGGATGAACTGGCCGAGATCGTGCGTCACGGCATCGTGCGTAAGCGAGGATTGCCCGAGATCGCCCTGGACGAGATGCTGGAGGTAGAGCCAGTAGCGCACGGGCAGCGGCTTGTCGAGGCCGTAGTGCGCCTTGAAGGCTGCAACGGCAGCGGGATCGGCCGACGCCTGCTCGCCGAGGTTCGTGGCCACCGCGTTGCTCGGCACGAGCTGTGTGAGCACGAAGACGACGAGCGTGATGCCGACGGCGAGCAGAACGAGCGCAGCCATGCGCCGAAGCACGAAGCGCAGGAAGCTCGAGGACGGACGGAGTCTACGCCGGGCCCTCGGCGCGTCGACCATAGCGGTGGGCGCCGTCGTCAAGGGCCAACGATCGTACAGCGCCGCACACGCTTGACCGGCCCCAGGTGCTGTGTGAGGCTTCACAGGTGACGACGTTCGCTCCAGTTCGTGTGGCCGCGGTCCAGGCGACTCCGGTGATGCTCGATCTGGATGCGAGCGTGGAGAAGGCGATCGACCTCACCCGCGACGCCGCCGGGCAGGGCGCAAAGCTGATCGTGCTACCGGAGTGCTTCCTCTCCTTCTATCCCTCGGCCTCGATCACCCAGTCGCGCTACGACGAAGGGATGACGGATCTCTTCGAGCGGATGTGGCTGAGCGGGGTCGACGTCCCGGGGCCGGTGGTCGACCGGCTCACCCGCGTCTGTTTCGAGCTCGGCGTCCACCTCGCGATCGGCGTCAACGAACGGGAGAGCAATCGCCCGGGCACGCTCTACAACACACTCTTGATCATCGGGCCGAGCGGCTTGTTGCTCAAGCACCGCAAGCTGATGCCAACCCACCACGAGCGGCTGTTCCACGGGATCGGCAAGGGCAACGACCTCGCAGTCGCGGACACGACTGTGGGACGCGTCGGCGGCCTGATCTGCTGGGAGCACCGCATGCCGGTCGCGCGCTACGCGATCTACCGCGGCGGCCCCCAGATCTGGGTGGCGCCGACGATGGACGACAGTGACGTCTGGCTCTCGCTCATGCGAACGATCGCCTTCGAGTCCGGTGCCTGGGTGATCAGCGTCTGCCAGTACATTCACGGCGATCAGTTTCCCGATGACTTCCCGTTCGAGATCCCGGGAGGGCGAGACCGGGAGCTTTCACGCGGAGCCTCTGCGATCATCTCCGGTGCCACACGCGAGGTCGTCGCCGGTCCGCTCGTCGGCGAGGAGGGAATCCTCGTCGCCGACTGCGATCTCCGTGAGAGCCTCCGCGGCAAACAGTGGTTCGATGCTGTCGGGCACTACAGCCGCGAGGACGTCCTCCTCGGCGTGCTCGGCGCAACCGACGGCGCAGGGAACGGTCGGGCAGACGGAACGCCGTCGCCGCCGAGCGTCGGCATCGAACCGACGGCGTCGCCGAACTGACTCTCTGACGAAGAAGGGCGGGCGATCGGCCGATCGGACGGGAGACCCGGCCCTGGCGGGCCGAGCCTCCCTGGCTTTCGCTACCCGATCGTTAGTGCTGCGGACCCGAGCTGGCCGCGGATCTCGCCGGCCGGGTTCTTCTTCGTGTGGACGTTGACGTAGGTGCGGCCCGATTCCAATGCGTTCAGCACCGAGGAGTCGACCGTCGCCTTGCCCTGCGCACCACTCTTGCACGGGGCGCACAGAGGCACGATCACCGGACCGGCCTTCCCGCGGACGCCGCGATGGATGTGCGCGGCGACGGCCTTCCCAGTCAGGTGACTGAACGTCAGTCGCCACGTGAGCACCGCCGAGGATCCCTGCTTCGCGATCGAGACGGTGAAGGCACCGCGGGCCGGACGAACGTTACCCTTCGGCTTCGGCCGCTCCTGCGCCGCGCGAAGCGACGTCTTCAGAATCGCGACCGGCGACACCTGGTCCCGGATCTCTCCTGCCGGGTTTGTCTTCGTGTGCACATTGACGTAGGCGCGATCGTTCTCGATCGCCTCGAGCACGACCGGCGTGATGTTCGCGGTTCCCGTGACTCCGCTGGTGCAAGGCGCACAGAGCGGGACGACGACGGGACCCGGCGTGCCCCTGGCCGCGATGTGGATGTGTGCAGCGATGGCGGGCCCGGTCATGTCGGTAAACGACAGCTGCCAGGTCAGGACGGCACCGGTGTCGGACTTCCTCAGCGTTCCGGTGAACGTCCCCTTCGCCGACCCGACATCCCCTTTCGGAGCGGGCACCTCATCGGAGGCAGCCATTGCGGCGGAAATCCTCACCTGTTCCGCCTGGCTGCGCGCCCCAGCACCTCCTGCCACGGCCAGCGCGAGAGCGGTTCCCAGAGCAACCACGAGTAAGACCAGCTTCGACACCACATTCCCCCTTTGCATTTGCCCCTTTGCGATTGGGATCGCAGCTCGACCCCTTCGTAGGCCAGTTACGGGCGACCTCAGCTACCGGTTTGTGCGCTTCGGGCTCCCTCGGTCGAGGGACGCCCCGAGAGGCGTGAAAGGCCGATGCACCTGGCAGCCCCCTGCGGTGGCCTAAATGGAGATCAAGCGGCGACAATTCACCCTTGCCTCGATGGCTTCGAGGCTCGTCTCGGCGACCGAGTCCGCCGGGCTCGCCAGCATGGCGACGTTCGCGAGCGCCCTCTGGGTCGGCCTGGCGCTCCCCGGGCTGCCGCTCCTCCCCGGTCTAGGCGCAGGCGGGAACAGCAACGTCGCGATCTCACTCAGCAGCGCTGTCCTCGGCGTTCAAGAAAGTCAGACATTCAAGTCGCCGAACAACGCAACCGGCCGGCAGGCGCGGCTCCTCTCGCTCCTGCTTCCGGCCGACGCGCTGGCGAAGGACCTTGCGACCGCGTCGCCGCGTTCGGCCGAATCCGGCGCCAAGTCGCTGATCGTCGCGCTTCCGGATCTACCCGCCGCGGAGAATCACGAGAGTGACCCGAGCTCGACCGACCAGCCGCAGCGGCAGGTCGCGTCTGCACCGGTCGAGCAGTCGCAGCCCGCGCCACAACCGCCTGCACCCGCACCGCCTGCACCTCACCCGGCGACGCCTGCAGCGCCGCGTCATCAGCAACCGGACCCGAATCCGCCGGCGCCCGGGCCCTTCGCTCCTTCGACTCCACCTCCGTCGTCAGACACGGGAGAGCCGGTGGTCGGCCCGCCGCCTGCCGACGGCGGTGAAGGGCCGTTCCCGGCCGATCAGGGCGCTCCCGAGAGCCCGGAGTCGCCTGGTCCCGCAGAGGATCCTGGCAACGGCAACCCCGACGCCGGTGGCGCTACGACGAACCCGGGCGGAAACGGGAACGGCAATGGCAACGCGGGCGGGAACAACCCCAACGCCGGTGG
>Ga0207709_10000712_pt1 | contig 26754 bp, 28 predicted proteins | sample KBSM34metaG_FD_184397 | JGI IMG/M metagenome (GOLD analysis project Ga0207709, IMG submission 184397) | Miscanthus rhizosphere microbial communities from Kellogg Biological Station, Michigan, USA - KBS M3-4 metaG (SPAdes) (version 2) | ecosystem: Host-associated > Plants > Roots > Rhizosphere >...
CTGGAGCGGCACTCCTGCACCAGGCGGACTGCGCGTTCACGCACTTCTGGCGAGAATTTATTGGCTTTACTGTTCATGACTCAATCCTCTCAAAGGGTTGAGCCTCCATTAAACACGGTGTGATTCACTCGCGGCTAACGGGCTGATCTGCTCAATGAGCGCCGTTGGACATTGCGGCGACAACGCCGCCTGCGAAGGCTTTTTTGGGCTGCTCAAGCGTGAGCGAGTCTATCGAACGAGCTACCCGACACTGGATGCAGCAAGAGCGGATGTGTTTGACTACATCGAGCGACGCCACAACCCAAGGATGCGGCGAAGGGTCGCCAGGCAGGATCAGAAGGTTGCAGCTCTTTTAGAACCGTCCGTGATATCGGGGTAGAACCCTACGCGATCCGCGAGCCATCCGCCCGCCGTCAATCCGACCAGCCCCGTGGCGCCGACGATGATGCCCGTCGACACCGCAGCTTGTTCAAGAGGAAGCGCAAAAAACCGCTGCATTAGCGGCACCATAAACGCGGTGGTCGCATATGAGGAGAAATTTGCGCCTATGCCGGCCAGGATGATCCAGCGCATCGTGGGAACAGAGATCACTTTTCGAATCGACTGGGTGGCAGACTTTTCAACCCTCTTACCCCGCTCCGTCTCCTCGCGACCGGGTTCGCGGATTCGGAAGAGCAATACAGCGACAACGAGTCCGGGAACCGCGGCGAGGAGAAAGGGCGCGCGCCAAAATTCGAACGCGCGGACCATGGAGCCAACCGTGAAGAACGCGAGTAGCAAGCCAAGCGGCAGCCCGAGCATGAAAATTCCAAGCGCAAGGGACCGCTTCTTCGCGGGGAAAAGGTCTCCAATGAGGGAATTGGCCGCAGGCGCATAGCTCGCCTCCCCAATACCAACTCCAATCCGAGTCACCGCGAATGCAGCAAAACTCCAAGCGCCCGCACCTGCAGCGGTGAATAGGCTCCATGCAACAAGCCCCCAGCCCATGATTGACTTTCGAGAGCAGGAGTCGGCCATCCTGCCCAGTGGCACGCCCGCGAGAGCGTACACAACCGTGAATGCAGTGACCATGATGCCGATCTGGGCGTCATTCAAGCTCCACTCTTCGCGGATCGACTCGACCAAAATGGCGGGTACGGTACGATCGAAGACATTCAGAAGATTCGCCAATAGCAGAATGATCAGCACCTTCCCTTCGTGGGAAGCATTTTTTCGTCAGCCGCCATATCGCCACCGATGTGCATTTCGACCTCGTCGCGGTCTGTCAGAGAACTTCGAATAGACCGGCAGCGCCCATGCCACCGCCCACACACATCGCCACCACGACGTATCTAGCGCCGCGACGCCGACCTTCGATCAAGGCATGTCCGGCCATGCGTGCTCCGGACATTCCATAGGGGTGCCCAATTGATATTGCGCCGCCATTGACGTTGAGCAACTCGCTGGGGATGCCCAGCGCGTCCTGACAGTGGAGCACCTGAACAGCGAAAGCTTCATTGAGCTCCCAGAGGTCAATGTCGTTCATCGTCAGATGGAAGCGTTTGAGCAGCTTGGGGATCGCGAAGACCGGTCCGATACCCATTTCATCGGGCTGAGTTCCTGCAACCGCCATACCGACATAGCGGCCGAGTGGTCTAAGGCCACGCTTTTCGGCAAACCTTTCTTCCATCAAGACAGCCGCCGAGGATCCATCCGAAAGTTGACTGGCGTTGCCCGCGGTAATGGTCGCGTTCGGACCAAGTACGGGCGTTAGAAACGACAGGCCGTTAAGTGTCGTATCGGGACGATTGCCTTCATCCCTGCTTAGGGTCACCTGCTTGGGTGCCGTCTCTTTGGTAGCCTGGTTCATCACACTCATGGTCGCCGTAACCGGGACGATTTCTTCGTCGAATTTCCCCGCTAACTGGGCGGCCGCGGTTCGCTGTTGCGATTGCAGGGCGTAGAGATCGGCACGGTCGCGATCAATGCGATAGCGGCGGCTAACCGTCTCCGCCGTGTGCACCATCGGCATATAGACGTCTGCATGCATCGCGAGCAGCTCTGGATCTGGCGTAACCCGGAGCTCAGCGGTCTGGACTTGGCTGATTGACTCGACACCTCCGCCAACAACGATATCCATATTGTCGACCACAATATGCTTCGCGGCCGTGGCGATCGCCATCAGGCCTGAGGCGCACTGGCGGTCCAGTGACATGCCGGCGACAGATGGAGGTAGTCCCGCCCGCAGTAACGCGTTGCGCGCAACGTTAGCGGCCTGACTTCCCTGCTGAAGGGCAGCGCCAAGAATGAGGTCGTCAACCTCGGCAGGGTCGACCCCGGCACGCTTGATCGCGGCGCCAATCGCGTGACTGGCCAGTGTCGGTGCAGGCGTGCTGTTGAACGCGCCTCGGTACGCACGACCGATCGGTGTTCGGGCGGTGGAGACAATAACCGCAGATCGCATGAAGTGTATCCTTTTAGCTAAAGGTGCGCTCGGGAGCGACATTGCTCAGTCCGTGCATAGTCTAGGTGGACGAGTTCTCCACTACGGTTTTTGAACCACGGTCGCTGATCTCATCCCATCTTGCAGCGGCCTGATCCGCCTCATCATCTCCATGCCCGATAAGAGCGCCACCAGTTAGAATGATGTACGCGCGCTCGAAATGGCCGCCCCCCCCCCCCCCCCTGCACACACGGGATCGCGCGCGTCGTTGCGTCGTCTGCAACCAACCATAGTAGTCCCGGACTGACTCGCTCCATCAAGAGAAGCGCTTTCGCTTCCTTCGGAAGCAACTGATCTGTCATTGCAGTACCAGCCGGTGCGAGGCAATTGACTCGGATGTCGTACTTCGCCGCCTCGATGCTCAAGGCCTGCATGAGATCGATTAAGACCATTTTGGCGGCGCCGTAATTGGCTTGCCCGAAAGTTCCATACAGGCCTGAGGACGAAGTCGTCATGACGATGGCGACCGTAGTTCTGGTCCCGCATCATGGCCCATGTCGCTTTGGTGCAGATCATCGCGCCTATCAGATGAACATCCGCCACGGTGCGGAAATCTGCTACTGACATCTTAGCGAATGATACATCCCGCAGAATGCCGGCGTTGTTAACCAGGATGCCGGCTCTTCCCCAGTGGGTCTTCGTCAGCCCGACCATCGCGGGGACCGCCGCTTCATCGATGGCAGACCCGAGTGCCGCCAGCGCTTGGCCGCCGGGCGCTCGGATTTCCTGGGCAACCGCCTCGGTGGCCGGATCAATATCGTTCACGACAACTTTCGCACCTTGGCGCGCTAGTGCGACTGCATGCGCTCGGCCAAGTCCAGCCCTCACCCCCGTCACAATGGCGGCTCGCCCTTGGACGCTCATGGCTGCTCTCCCTCAATTTGTGCAGTATGACGCTGGCGGCCAGCTTCGAAGCGATTTCTTAGCTCACGCTTAAGCACTTTTCCCGCAGTATTGCGCGGCAACTCGTCGATCAGCTCAGCACCAGATAGGCGCTGTGTTTTGCCTACAAGCCCATTCATCCAAGCAACCACCTCATTGACATCGACGCCATTTTCTCGCGTCACTAGGTATGCATAGGGGGTTTCTCCCCAGGTGGGCGAGAAGACACCAATGACGGCCGCGTCGGCAATTTGCGGATGGCCCAGTAAGACGGTTTCGATATCGATGGGATACACATTGAATCCGCCGCTCACGATCATGTCCTTTGATCGACCCAGCAGAGTTAGGAATCCGTCTTCATCGAAGTAGCCCAGGTCGCCTTGCCGGATGTACTGATTTCCATTCGGATCCGTCCATGTCGCCGCATTCGAAGCCTCGGGTTGACCGTGATAGCCGGCCATCATCATGTTCGAACGCCCGACCACTTCGCCGACCTCCCCAGTGGGGACTTCGTTCCCCTCCGGGTCGATCAAGCGTATGTCATTGTCTGGGGCCGGCTGCCCCACCGTGTGCAATTTGTCAGGGTACTTATCCGCCCAAAGCACGCAATTGCCTCCGCCCTCCGTTGTGCCATATATCTCTACCAAGGCGCCGGGCCAACGCTTCACGATGTCAGCCTTCAGCTCGGTCGCGAACGGCGAGCCGGTACAACTTTTGAACCGAAAGCTTGTGAGGTCGAATCGGTCGAAGTCCGCCATGTCCATGACACGTTGATACTGCACAGGCACTAGCATTGCGTGGGTCGCGCGCTCTCGCTCGGACTTCACCAAGAACCGTCGCGCATCGAACTTTCCAATCAGTACCGCGGCCCCCCCGTTTGCCAGTGTCGGGATCAGCATCACAAGAGTGCTATTCGAGTACAGCGGCGTCGCCACCATCGTGACCGCATCGTTGAAGCCAGCCACGCCAAGAGCAACGGTCTGCATCCACCGCATTGCGTGTGTATGGACGATTCCCTTCGGATTTCCGGTCGTTCCGGACGAGTAGATGATGTCAAAACGATCATCCGGCATGATCGCAATGGGCTGAAAGTCCACGTGCGACGGTGGGCACCAACGCAAGATCTCATCGGCGGCAATTACGACCAGGCCGGGCATGGTTAGTGACATAGCGACTTCGCGATCGGCAAACACGATGGAAGCCCCGCAGTCGCTGATCATTCTCTCCAGCTGTTCGTGCGTTGCGGATGGTGCCATCGGCGCGGGCACGCATCCAGCTTGTAGCGCAGAAAGAAAAATCGCAACCGACATCGCTGTCGTTTCGCCGACAATGGCGACCGGCGACTGCGGCGCAACGCCATCGCGTTGCAGCCCCGCTGCGATACGAGACATTAATGCAGCCAAGTCCGAATAGCTGAGCAAGATGTCGTCGTCGACCAAGGCGCGCCGGGAGGGAAATTCCCGCGCGTGTACTGCGATCAGCGTTGGCAACGCCGAAAATTCCGCACTCAGCATCTCACACACCTCGTCTTCTTCATCGTTAGGGAACGCATGTTGGCCCGCCTCCCGCGTCCAACTCATTATTTCGATGTGAATCTTGGGTAGCAATGTCAGCCTAGGCTAGAGATCCGGAGTACTACTGAGCCAAGACTCCATATTTCTCCAGGCACCGACTGACGCGTTTGTAGCGGGTCCATAGTCGGGTCGCTGCTGATGAGCTTGTTGTAAGGAATGACCGACCATAGGAATCGCCCAGACATCCCCACAAATAAACATGCATGTTTATTAGAGTAACACCAACCCTTCCGCGGCGAAAGGGTCAAATGAGGCGTATTCATGTACAGGGGTTCAGTTGAATGAGACGTTCGTCGCAAACCAGAAGCCGTCGCCACTCACGCAGGTCGCCACAGCCGTTCCGCGCTCGCGCGGCTTAGGGATGTGCTGAACAATCGGAGCTGAGTACTGAATTTCCAGCACCGGAGTGATCCGGCGCCATCAGACGAAAAGCATTGCTGTGTTCTTCCGTGCCTGAAGTGCCCCTGGGGCACCTCAAGCCGGATTTACCCCTATGCCGATCGCAACTGCCGGCGCACCATCCACAGATTGGACAGCACAAACAGTGTCAGTACCTGGGCGGAGTTCTTGGCCAGGCCGCGGTAACGCACCTTGGTGTAGCCAAATTGCCGATTGATCACCCGAAACGGGTGCTCGACCTTGGCCCGCAGGCTGGCCTTGCAGCTCTCCCAGCGCTCAACCGTCCTACGCTCCCGCGCGTTACCGATCGCCTTGACCGTCGGGCGCTTGGCCGCAATCAGGAACGCTGCCTTGCAGTCAGCCAACTCAGGGCGTTTGTCTGCACCGGTGTAGCCGCTATCGCCGAACACGCACGCATCCTTACCGTGCAGCAACTCATGGGTAACCGTGACATCGCACACATTGGCTGCAGTGCACTTGACGTGGTACACCAGCCCTGAAAACTCATCCACGCCGATATGCGCCTTCATACCGAAGTACCACTGGTTGCCCTTGTGGGCCTGGTGCATATCCGGGTCACGCGCCTTCTCGGCATTCTTTGTCGAGCTGGGCGCGTGGATGATCGTGGCATCCACGATCGTGCCCGCGCGCAGGCTCTGCCCTTTGTGCGCAAGGTGCTCGTTCACCGCCTCCAGCATATTCGCCGCCAGGCCATACTTCTCCAGCAGACGAAGGAAGTTGAGGATCGTGGTCTCATCCGGAATCACATCGAGCCCGCTGAGCCGGGCGAACAGTCGCATCGAAGCGATTTCGTGCAGCGCTTCCTCCATGCCCGGGTCGTTCAACGCATACCACTGCTGCAGCAAGTGGATGCGCAGCATCGTCTCCATCGAATATGGCGGCCGGCCCACGCGGCCTGAACGCGGATAGTGCGGCTCGATCTGGACCAACAGTGCGTTCCACGGTACTACCTGCTCCATCTAGGCAAGGAAGATCTTGCGCCGTGTTTGCTTGCGCTTGCCCAGGCCCTCGGCATCACCAAATGTCAGCTGCATGGATAGCTTCTCAACGTGTACCGTCATTGTCTCTCAGACTGCCGGCCAGCAAACGGCACTACCGGAGTAGTTGTTCAGAGCATCCTTAACACCTCAGCAGGATTTCAGTGGGTTATTACAGACTTTCCCCGCCTCGATGATCTCTTGATCAGCTTGGTGTGCCCATGTGTACAGATGGAGCGCTGCAAATAGGAAGCGAAGAATGATGTCGACCTGGGGGGCATCGAATGACTTTCCGCTACGCACTTGGCGTATTACGAAGCCATGTAGCCCGCTGGAAACCAATATCAGATTCTCCGGCGAACTGCGCGCCACCTCTGGATGAGCCTCATAGACCTCCTCGAGCCAGCTCTGCAGGATCTGAAGCATCCGATTCTGCACGCGAAGGACCGCCCTCCTACACCGAACCGTCGCGCCTTCCACCTCGGCGACAAACGCTACTGCCAGTTCTTGATCGGCATCGATTCGGCGTAAATAAGTGGAAAGCGCAGATCGCAACCGCTCAGGCAGCGGCTGGTCGGTCTTGATAACACGCTCTGCCTCGCCGACGTGTGCATTTGAGAGCTTCCTGTAGCCGAACAGAAAGCACTCTTCCTTGTTCGAGAAGAAAGAGTAGAACGTCGCACGCGAAACCCCCGCCGCGGCAATGATATCCGCCACGCTCGTACTGGCGTAGCCTTTGGCCGCGACGACGGCAGCCGTTGCCTTGACCAGGCGCTTTTTTTGCTCAGCCTCGACAACCTCTTTAGGCAGGCTGCTGGAGCCGCGAGGCAATTTATATCGGATGGGCGTTTGCAGCATCGGCGTTTCCGAAGTCTGAGCAGATGGTGCGACATGGTCTAATGCAGAGCGGGGGCGTGACATGTTCGGCGAGAGGCTGTCGGTGACGTCCCCTAGGATACTGGGGGTTCGGCAACGTCATAGTGAAATCCGATGCCCCCCCAAAAAAACCGGGCCAGCGTAAAGTAGAGGCTTCGCCCCGCATGGGCCCCCGTGGATCACGAGGAATCAGGCGTTGAAGAAGTCCCGTTTTACCGAGGAGCAGATTGCCTAGGGTTCCCCGCCGTTTTCACGGACACTTACAAGAAGGCCGATTCAGGCCATGAGGAGTGTTCATGTCAAAGCGTAGGAAGTTCAGTGCCGAGTTCAAGCGCGGTGCGGTTGAGCAGGCGAGCCAGCCCGGCATCAGCTGCGCCCAGATGGCCCGGGAGCTGGGAATTCGCGACAGCCTGCTGACCCGCTGGAAGCGCGAGGCGCAGAATCCGGAAGCGGCCGCTTTCGGCGGCGCCGGAACGCCACGGGACGAAGAGTTGGCTCGACTCAAGCGTGAATTGGCGCGGGTGAAGAAGGAACGGGATTTTTTGCGAGAAGCGGCGACGTTCTTTGCAAAGGGATCATCCTGAGGGGCGGATTCAACCGGTCGTCGCAACACCTTCAATCATGGAGGTTTTTATGGGTCGACCTGCGAGTTGGATGAAGAAGTTAACGGGGCGAGGACCGATGCGATCGCCAGGCGCTCCATCGCGTAGGCGTGAAGTGGAGCGGCAGTTCTGGAAGCAGATTGCCACTGGAATCACGAGTGAGAAGGCAGCAGAGGCCGTTGGTGTGTCGCAGCCCGTGGGCACGCGCTGGTTCCGTCATCGTGGCGGCATGCCATTGTTCATGTCGAAGCCTGTTTCCTCGAGGTACCTGTCATTTTCCGAGCGAGAGGAGATCGCCCTTCTGCGAGCTCAAGACCTTGGAGTGCGGGAGATAGCTCGCGTTATCGGACGAAGTCCCTCGACGGTCTCACGGGAGCTCACCCGCAACGCTGCCACTCGCGGTGGCAAGCTCGAGTATCGGGCATCTGTTGCGCAGTGGAAGTCCGAGTTGATGGCCAGAAGGCCCAAGGCGGCCAAGCTGGTGATGAATCCACGTCTGCGCCGATATGTCCAAGACCGCCTGGAGGGCGGGATCCGCGATGCTCAAGGACGCGAGATCGCCGGGCCTCAACAAGCTGCGTTCATCGGCCGCAACAAGCCTCATTGTGGTGACCGCAGATGGGTCAATGGATGTCCTGCGTCAATCTCAACACGCTGGACCCAACTGTTCAACGTGGTGACGCTGCAACCAATCTTGGGCGCAATGGATTCACAGGCCGCCCATAACGATGAATAGCTGGAGCGGCACTCCTGCACCAGGCGGACTGCGCGTTCACGCACTTCTGGCGAGAATTTATTGGCTTTACTGTTCATGACTCAATCCTCTCAAAGGGCTGAGCCTCCATTAAACACGGTGTGATTCATGACCACGCTGCCTGCTCAGCTGTGGCAGTCATTGACTTGGGATCGAGGCAAGGAACTGTCAGACCATGCACGATTCATCATTGAGTCCGGAGTGCGTGTCTTCTTTGCCGATCCTCACAGCCCATGGCAGCGCGGCACGAACGAGAATACGAACGGACTGCTGCGCCAGTACTTCCCCAAAGGCACTGACCTGTCTCGCTGGAGCGAGCAAGAGATTCAAGCCGTGGCCTGAACTTTGAACAACAGGCCACGTAAAACGCTGGGATGGAAGACACCAGCTGAGGCTTTGAACGAGTACATAAAATCCGTTCAACAACCCGGTGTTGCGACGACCGGTTGAATCCGCCGTGCTTGACTACATCGAGCGACGCCACAACCCAAGGATGCGGCGAAGGGTCGCCAGGCAGGATCAGAAGGTTGCGGCTCTTTTAGAACCGTCCGTGATATCGGGGTAGAACCCCGGCCACCAGCTGCTGCATATCGTCCCAATCAAGCTCCTTGACGCGGTCCTTGATCCGCTCCACTGCCTGAGAGTCGATGTCGGCCAACGGATCTGCCACTATCTCAGCGGCCTCATCATCGGCCGTCGGGGCCGGGTGGCCCTGAAGAGCAGCGAGAACTTCGGCAGCAGCGACTCGCGGCACCTCGAACAACGTCAAGGTGGAACCGAGACTGTTTTTTGTCCCAGTGCCCAAACGATCACGCGGCAATTCTTGCGCACCCCATTGAACGTCTCGGGCTAAAGACATGCCCTGCTCCGCCCAATCAGCGTGATGCGTAGCTGGACCAGCAATCCTACCGATCGAGTACAGGCGGTTTGGAGGAGAATAGGTGATAACCCAATCGCCATCTCGAATGTCATTAACGAAGCGCCAGACCTGAGAAGCGCCTGACACTACTGTGCCATGCTTGGCCTGGGGTTCAGCGGCCAGATAAAGGTCGATCAGCTGTTTTCGACCGACACCAGCTTTGGCATGAGCAGCCAGCTGATTCCAGCCAACAGCAACGACACCGCGCTCTCGAAAAGCGTCATACAAGGTGCCACCATCGCCGCGAACCATCCACATCCGTTCCATCACGCCTCCTTCCGTTCTCGAAGCCATTGATCCGGCCCGACCAAGAACTCGGCTGTCAGCACGACGGCTTGATACCCCGCAAGCTGCCGCTCTACGAGTCAGAATCTTAGTGAACTGGCTACTCGCGACATTGTATCAGCGCCCGATGGTGGTCAAGCGCCCCAGCCAGGCCTGCCAATTAGGCTCAACTGATGCCGCCCCCCGTAGAACAACAAGGGCGCCTCTCGGCGCCCTCGTTCTTTCAACTCATTCCCACTCGATTATCATCAAGGGAAAAATATCCTTCCAAATCAAAATGTTAGCCAAATTAATTCACCTGATGCCATTGAAAGTACCATGCAATGCCAAGAGAAGTTGAGCTAGCCACCACCGGATCACGTTCAACCTTCAGCCTTGCGCCGCTTCTCCCGCTCGGCGTCGGCCAAGTCGCCGGGCCACCTCGCCAACTCGTCATCGGTGAGGCCCGCCAGGATTTGCGGCAGGTTCATGGTCCGGTGCGGAGGGGTCGGCAGGTCGCAGGACGGCGCGTCGTCGGTTATGAAACACGGCTCGGTTTGGTCGTCCTGGTGTAGCTTCGTCATGCTCTTATCCTCTGTGCTCCACCAAGTTCGAACGGCCTCGCCAATTCAAGCATTCGCAGCTGTGTTGTCCTCAGCTACGTGGACTGACACCTTCGTCACGTTGTAGAGCATCACACCTCCGCCAACCGCCTGAGCGGGATTGAAAAGCGCAAGATTGATGCCGTCACTAACAGAACTGCGATAAACAACGCCGTCGAAGCCGCTCTTTTTTATGAATTCACAAAGGTACTGGCTCGGAATATAGTCGATCGCCGCACCTGCTGGCTGAACTGGTCTCGTCAGCTCATTACCTAGGCGCTCAAGAAAAGGCAAGTCGGCACGCAGCTGCCCAATCTCACTTGCATCCGTCAAGATGAACGGTGACACAAGCTTCCGCGGGTTACGCAAGTCCACGGCCTGGATTTCAGGAATCGTGAAATCAGCGACACAAGCAGATTCGCCGGTGTGAGGCCTGATCTCAGCAACAGCAGTCTCAGGGAGCGACCCAAGATAAAGATACGGAATACCCGCTGGATTGGCCCTTCCATGCGAAGAACGTCGCTTCGGCGGCGCCCCCATTTGAGCAATTGGGAAAGCCTCTTCGTCAATACGAATTCGCGCACGATACCATTGCTGAGTTAAATTCTTGGCGATCAGCATCTCGAGCAACCGACGAAGACGCTCCTCGTCTATAGCAACATTGAGGAACCAGCGATTTCCATACATCATCTCGTCCCGTAGCTTGTCCCATTGCGCGAGGCCCTCACTTATGTAACTGGCCGATGGAACAAAACCACGCCTAACGATCTGACCGTCATCAAGAATCTCGCCGAGAAGGTCCTTCGCATGGGCTACGTCCATGCGCTGATGACTGAAAAGCAGCCAATCGTCCTTCATCCATTCGACCAGCGATCTCCCTTCATCGCTAGGCTCGTAAACATTGACCAAAAGCTCGAAATAATTGGCGAGTCTGCTTGGCTCAACGAGCTGGGTATCAGCGGTTCCGCAGAAGTCGCATGTCCCATGACTAGGGTCGAGCGAAGGAAAAAGCTGGTCGCGCAGGGCGCGATCATCGAAACACTCCGGGCAACAAAAACGCTTTGCCATAGGAATCAGCTTAGGTAAGCCGCAAGCGTCTCAATATGATGCTTCATCGAGAGTTTTTTAACGTATCCAAGGCCGGGAAAGTGCCCCTTAGCGTGAAGACTACGAAATTCCTGGATCGCGCTAGTTTCAAGAATGTGTGAAGCGCCGCCATCCAATTTCTCGATCAGCTTCGCCAAGGCCTGCGCGAATTTTCCAGCGGGATCGGTCGGCGTATCATTCGTAGTAGAGACGAAGTGATAGATGTGCATTACTTCGTCTGCATTTGGATCTATGAAGGTCAGGTGGATTGCAACGGCATAGGCAGGGCCACCACCATCGGAATATGCATCGCCAACCGTCAAGAAATCGCCGAAGCCATTCATTCCAAGATCGCTCTGAAAAGTCAGATGAAGCTCGGAGAACTCTTCGACTGGAATCTTGGCAAATTCAGAGTTTTTACGCCGTTTAAAGCCGTCGCGAATTAGGATGCGTGTGCTTCCTTCGAAATGCTTGCGGTAGAGCGTATTGGCGTGATCCTCTATGAATACGTTTGTGAGACCGGACACCCCTTCCCCAAACTCCACTGCCAACGCTTTGGGTCCCGTGAAACCCGCGTGAATTAAAACAGGTTGATGATCAACATGTTGGCTATAACAAGCCATTACCGCATCGACGGTCATGTCCGTACGCAGAAGAATGCCAGCGGAAATATTATCGAAATCCTTGAAATCTTCTTGCAGAAGATCCGTAATACCGACCCCATCCTCTTGATGGTCTCCGTGATAAGGATTCACAATGACAATTGCGCGCCCCCCAGCATCGCATACCGCCGTCAAAGTCCTCTTGAGTCCACCGAGTGACTCTCGCACTGGCTCAATGACAGGTATGAACTCCTTTTCAGCGAGTAACTTCGCCATCTCGCGGATTGTGATGAGCTCGAACTGTTTTCCGCGGAAATAGGGATAGTACATACGGCGATCAATTCCAGGTCATGGCCACGCGCAGCGGGGTTGCTGTAGCGTCAATCAGTCTCGAATGCTCAGAACGGTGTACGGGCATCGACAGCGCCGCTGCCTGCAAAGACTTCGGCAAACGATCCACCAAGTCACTGAGCGGTGCAAGATTGCGTGTTTGTTTGAGCGTTCGCACCATCTCGACATGTAAAAGGAAGGGATCAATTTTAGCGAATAGATCACGCATTGCGGCATGCTTTTGCGTGTTGGGGACTTCTGGCACCTCTATAGCCATCGCTTGCAACACAGCTATGCTTTCGGCCATTCGCAACGACTCAAACACTGCTACGGGGCAGATCCGCGACGGACAATTCTCAGCTTCACGTACTGGTGTAATTCTGTATCGCTTAGAGAGGCATAGCACTCCAACATCTTTCGGAATTATCTCCAAAACGCTCTGAATATGCCCTTCGCTTGCAATCACATTAACTGCTGCAAAGACTCGCTTGTAGTTCTCGACTTGATTAACAAGTCTCACAAGCGAATCTCGCTCAGACTTAATCTCGTATACCGTCGCCGTTCCATTCAAGATAACGAGATCAGCCTTGCAACTCCCGATACGAAACTCGTTGAGCATCGAGGCGGTGCGAAGTGAATGTTTCCCCATCAATACTTTTTGAGTGATCGCTGCTCGATAGATATACTCATCGCGATGCCCCACAATCTTCAAGATATCGAACGCAGCGTCGAAGATGTCTCCAACGGTCGCGCTTTGATCAAGATGCTCAATCAAATCGATCTGTCCGAGAAGGCGACGAAACAAGCCAGACTGGCCCTTCTTCGCCATTTCTCTGAAAACAGCCGCAGAGAACAGTCGAGTCAAAGCAGAAAGCTGTGCTGAGCTGTGAGCCTTCATTCCCTCACCTCAACCATAAAATAATTCTCGCGGGCATTCTTCGCTCTCATAGCCCTGGAGCGATGACGCCCACATGCTTGTACAAGGTTGTTCGAGACACGCCGTAACGGCGAGCCACGTCTGCCACATAGATACCAGGATCGCGCAACAATACCTTAATTTCGCGCACCTGCTGCTCGTCCAATTTTGGCCTCCGACCGCCGGCCCGCCCTCTAGCACGCGCAGCAGCTAAGCCTGCCTGTGTGCGCTCCCGGATCAAGCCGCGCTCGAACTCGGCGAGTGCCGCAAACACATGGAAAACCAACTTGCCCGCTGCGCTGCCCGTCTCGATCTTCTCTGTCAGACTCTCGAAGCCAATGCCGCGCTGCTCCAGCTCGGTCACGATCTGCACCAGGTCGGGCAAACTACGCCCGAGGCGATCGAGCCGCCATACGACAAGGGTATCCCCGGCCCGTAGCGCCTTACGGCATTGCTCCAGCTGCGGCCTGGTCGTGTTCTTGCCGCTGGCTGCTTCCTCGTAGATCACGCCGCATCCGCCCTGCGTGAGCGCGTCGCGCTGCAGGTCTAGGTGCTGGTCGTCCGTCGAGACACGGGCGTATCCTATGCGTTGATTCATGGACAATACCGGGACATAGAAAACTTAACGGGTATCTTAACGCAATTCATACCCGTTGGCGACGGAAAAAGCCAAGCTGCCCGAGCAGTCCAGAAAACCACCGTTTGATGAACACCACACCAGGGAATGAGCATGAGCAGGAAAGACACGGGGGAGCCGACGCTGACCCCGAACGAAACGACGATCCAGGCAATGAAGGATGCCCGCGCCGGTCGCGTCTCGGGGCGGTTTGCCACGGTTGCCGAACTGCTCGCCGATCTGAATGCTGGCGACACGCCGGAAGCTCACGAAGGCAGCACGAACGCCTATGCCGACCTGGGACACCATGACGCCGACGAAATGCTGCTTAAGGCTCGGATCGTGACCAAGATCGGCGAGACCATCAAAGCCCGGCAGTTGTCCGCTGAGCGAGCGGCTACAGTTCTCGGAGTGACGCCGGCCGAGCTGCACGAGCTGCTGGCCGGCCGTTTCCGGTCGCACTCCGTCGATGACCTGGAACGCATGGCATCTATGCTCGATAAGACCGGCCGATGACAGACCCAAAGAACCTAGAAAACTGGCTGCATGAGAAAGCCGGCCCGGCCCATGACGCATTGAAGGCCGACCCGGCCCGCGCCGTCTCGGCTAACCGGGTGCGCTACACGATCGATGAGCTGCTGGCCCAATGCGACCCTTCGGCAGAGCTGGCCGCGCAGGAACGGGAATGGCTGGATGCGCCGGCCTTGTGCCGCGAGCTGCTGACGCCCTACGACCCAGCCGAGGCGCTGACCACGGCCGAAGCCGTGGCCGCGTTCCTGGCCGACGCCGAAGCTACTGCCGACCCGGCCTATATCGCGCACGCCCGCAAAGTTGCGGCACGTGCGCGGGCCATGCACGGCATCAAATAGCGAAGCTGGCCAGCATCGCCATTTCTGGCGGTGCTGCAGGTGGATCTCATCGCCAGAAACGACGATGCGAGATCCACGCCAAGGGGGAGTTCAAAGCGGCCGTCATCGCCCGAGCTAGCTGTCACGAGTCACGATTTACGCGACTAGGTCATGAAATACGTGACTGACTTTGATGAAAGGCCTCGCTCGCCTGAACGCGCTGTGGCACACGGCTGGATGCCCGCCGGATCTGCCTAAGCCGTAATGAGGGTCGGCAGGGATTCGTGTAAAAAACAGCCAAAAGGTAGCTAAGGAACTGAAGTTCAAGGCTAATTGCTTCACCTCCGGTTCTTTGAGAACTGTCACGCCGGCGGCCACAGGCGGGCGGTATGCACCAGGGCCAGCACCCACACCGTACCCCGTCGATCTCGTACACCAGCCGATAGCTTTCGTGCGGCATCAGCCGCCATGATGGCGCACTTGCCCAAGGAAATCAGGTAGTTGTCGGTGCTAGCGTAGGGTCATGGAAACCCGGACCCCATCATCACTGAAATGGCTTGTCGACAAGCGCGCCCGCCTCGCTGGCCACATTGCCCAAATCCAGAGAAGGACGGCCGCTTGAACCGCCCCGGGATCCCCGGAGGCTGTTTGGTTTAAGTCAGGCCGCCATGGCCTGCCCCTCCTGCTGCCGATAGTATTCCGCTTCGGCTTCTGCTGGCGGGACATGCCCGATCGGCCCCAGCAACCGCTTGTAATTGAACCAGTCCACCCACTCCAGCGTGGCCCATTCCACGGCCTGACGACTGGGCCAGGAGCATCGATGGATTACCTCGGCCTTATACAGCCCGTTGATCGTCTCGGCCAACGCGTTGTCGTAGGAATCCCCCACACTGCCAACAGAGGCCTCAATGCCAGCCTCTGCCAGTCGTTCGCTGTAGCGGATGCTTACGTACTGCGATCCCCTGTCGCTGTGATGGATCAGCCCACCCTTATCAAAGGGCCGGCGCGCGTGCAATGCCTGCCCCAATGCATCGAGCACGAAGTCGGTGTGCATCGTGCTCGATACCTTCCAGCCCACGATACGACGGGCGTACACGTCAATCACGAAAGCCACGTATAGATGGCCCTGCCACGTCGATACGTAGGTGAAATCAGCGACCCACAGCGCATTGGGGCGATCAGCGTGGAACTGCCGCTTCACCCGGTCCTGCGAACACGGCGCCGCCTTGTCGCTGATCGTTGTCTTCACGCCCTTGCCGCGGATTACCCCACGCAACCCAAGCTGCTTCATCAGACGCGCCACGGTGCAGCGGGCCACGGCCACCGATTCACGGCGCAATTGCCGCCATACCTTGCGCACGCCGTAGACCTGGCGGTGTTCATCCCAGACCCGCTGGATGTCGGCGCACAATCGCTCGTCCCGCTGGGCACGCACTGGCGCCTTGGCTGGATCGGCTTGCCGGGCGGCGTGCATGTAGTACGTTGACGGGGCAATCGGCAACACCTTGCAGATCGGCTCGACCCCATAGGCATCACGATGATCGTCGATGAAGGCCCTCATGGCTTGAGCCGGCGGTCGAGCTCCGCCTGCGCAAAATACGCGCTGGCCTTGCGCAGGATCTCATTGGCTTGACGCAGTTCGCGAACTTCCCGCTCCAGCGCCTTCATCTTCTTACGAAACGCCAACCAAATGGACACCCAGCGCCAATCAAACTGGTCAGCGGCGCCAAATGAATTGGACAGCCACACCATACTGGACACAACTTGCCAGCATTAAAATTGAGACGAAGCTCCCATCAGGCTGACCCAGCCAGCGGCCAACATCTTGATGGGCGCGCTCTTAGTGGGGTCTCCGTCACGCCCTCGTTCTCAGTGTCTGCCCCGCATTTGCTGTGGTTAGTGGCTAAAGCCCATCGGTCCGCACGCATTGGCTGACTTCTCCCAACGAGGTGCAATTTTGCCCACCAGAGGTTGGGGCGGTAGGCTATCCGAGACACTTCCGAAGACGCAGCCATAAGGCAGGACGCAAAGAATGGAATCGAATTCCACCAATCAGCCGCGTAAGGGCGAGTTCTTCAAGCTACGACCGGATGTCACTCGAGGTGGCAAAGGCCATGGTGTGGTCTTTGAGAACGAGGACGCCCTACTTACCCCCCCCAGACTTATTCTGTTGCCCAAGGCCGGGGGCTTCCCACCGCTGAGCGAAACCCCGCGCTTGGTCTACCACCCTCGCGAAGGTGTACTCCCCCAGGATCTGGAAGGCGGAATGAGTGGCTATTGGCTGGTCTCCGAGCGCCTGCGTCATGTGATGGAGGAGGTCGACCCCGACGCATTCGCTTTCGCCGATACCGACTATCGGTTGGCCGACGGTTCAAAGGGGCCTACCTACTTCCTCTGCGATGTGGTGCGTACGTTGGATGCCTTGGATGAGAAAGCATCCCAGCTCAATATCGAAATCAGCGATGAGTTTGAGGAGGGGAAGTACTACCTTCTCACAGGTGATGTGCGGTTGGCCTTCAAGCGACAGGTGCTGGGCTCCGCACACGTCTTCCGGCTCCCGTTCTACGAAGGGGTACTTTGCGACCGCGTGTTCAAGGACGCCGTGGAGGCTGCTGGCATCGTCAGGGCCGGATGTTCCAACGGGCTCTGGTTTGAAGACGTTGTGAACTGCTGAACCAGGAGTTTAGGCAACAAGGAAGGAACCTGACCATGCCCAACTACCCCACGCACCTCCAAGATCACCATAACATCGAGCAGCAGACGCTCAACAACAGCCCGTTGCTTGCCAAACTTCAACAGGCTGGGAAGTTCAACATTCACGCTCCGGAAAATCGCCTGTTTTTGCCGGCCGATCCCCAGTTTGCAAATGCCCTGGGCGTTACTCCCCATAGCGGTGGACCACTTGGCGCTTATCAGGATGGCATGCTGGATCGCTTGGGTTACCTCCAGAGGACTCGAGATGGCCAAGCTGTGCTGGATGGCGACCCGTCAGCCATGGATCGGATTGCCAAGCGGGTGGAGCAATTGCGCGACACGGTCAAGGTCGGCCTGATCAACGGCGATCTAAATACAAATACGCCGTTTGGCCAGACCCCGACGCTGACCAATCAGAAGATCCGCTACTTTTTCGACAACATTCCCGCCTATTACCAAACACACGTCCAACAAATCGAGGCCTTGAAGGGCTTCACTGGAATCGACCACGGCTGGGGCGCCATCGCCCACTCCGAATCGCGCATCGTCACCACGCTCAGTCAGATCCACTTTGATAGCAGGCCGATTACCCGGGGTGGGAACATCGAGCTGCAGCGCAGCGGACTGTCATTGGCCATCGCTAACGCGCATCACGATGGTCGCGTAGTACTGTCCGAACCAGGCATCCGCAGGGTTGAACTAGTGTTGGGCGAAGAATCCGCCTATCGGATTCGCGTCCCGCCCAGTCAGCAGGGTTTTGCGTCGATGCAACTGTTGCTGGGCGACGCCTCTGCCAGCACGCTGGTTCGCTCCGGTGGCCTGCTCGCCTCTGGGGCCGATGCCGTCATGACGACGCGCCGCGCGGCCGATCTGCTGGAACAGGGCAACGCCACCGCCGCACAGTCCGAGGTCAACCATGCCCTGGCCCGCAATGCTGGCGGCTGGCTGGGCGGGACGGCCACGGCTTACCTGGTTGGCACCTCCAGTTTCGCGCCGGCGGCGTTGGTAGCCGCCGATGCGCTGTTGATGAGCAAGGCGTTCGACAAGGGCGCCGATTTGCTGGATAACCGGAAGATCTACCAGCAGGTCGACACCGCCGGGGTGGAATGGCAATTCAGTGGGCGGAACTGGGAGCGCCAGGCCGCAATGGACCGCACGCCCGACGGCTTGGACAACCCTGCTCGCAGTGCCGTTGGGGCCAGCTACGAGAAGGCCCGCGAACTGGGCGCCAAAGCCAGCGTTGTGGCCGTTGAACAAGCCTTGGCCAAGGCGCCGGCACCGCAGGATCCGTTCAATCTCCCGCCCCGGGCCAGCGATCAGCATGCACTGGACAACCCGAACTGGCAGCGAAACCCTCAGACTGAGCAGTGGCAGCGCCAGGTCAAAACCAGATTGACCGGTGTCAACGATCAGGGCGTCTATGCCACCGAAGTGGCAACCCCTGAGCGTTCCCGCGAACTGAACCAAGAGGCGCTTGCCCGGATCGAGGCCAACATTGCCCAAGGGCAGGAAGCCATAGCCGGATCCTATCTGGAAAGTTACGCGACGCTGCGCTGGCAGGACCATGTTCCAGCAGTGCCGGGCGCGGTAGAGATGGCCCGCGCCAGGCCGGATACCGTGCGTGGCTCCGACAATCAGCTCTATCATCGCGATGAAGGCGGGCAGTGGTCGCATGCGGGCCGCCTCGCCCAAGGCAATTTGGCCTTGGAGTTGGAACTGACACGGCAGATTCGTCAGCCCTCCCTAGAGCGTGCCGAGCAGGCTCTGGCCGAGATCCAGGCACGGCCGGCGCCAATGATCGGGCAGTCTGAGCAGAACGAACTGCTGCATCGCTACCAGACGGTGGGCACCCGGCTGAATCCGGAATGGCAGGCCGCCATCGCGTTGGCCACCTCTCGTACCCGCCAGGCCCATGGCATCACCGGCGCGACCCTCCAGGAACTGCAGCCAGGTGAAACCGGCCAACTGGGGGCCGACAGCCCGATCGTTCACTACCAGACCGGATCGGATGGCATCGCCCATCCGATCGCCACCACCAGCACCGATGAACTGCGACAGGCCTGGATGGACGTCCGCGCCCAGCGCCACCCATCAGCGCCGATTCCCGACTCACCGGAGCTGCGCATTGAGGCGTTGTCGCCGCAGCAGCGCGAGGCGTACCAGCAAGCCTTGCACGAAGCCAACCGCCAGGGTGGGGCGGCCTCACAGGTGCAGCAGGTGGCCGCTTTCAAGGCGCGTGAGGTTCAGGGCGAGCAGGCAACTGAGCCCGATGCGCCGCAGGCGGTGATCGATGCGCGCCGCAATGACGACCTGGCGCGCGCTCCTGCTGCGCCAGAGCAGGCAGTACCCAGTCCAACACCGACAGCCACGCCCCTTCCACCGTTACATCCAAAGCAGTCGCAGGCGCCCGTTCAACAGGAAGCACCCCGGCCCGAGGCCGACGGTGCGCGGGCTGCGCGCGTGGACGATGATGCACGCGTCCGGCAGGTCGCGCCCGCCGACACCTCGCCAGGTACGGCGACACCCAGAGCAGATCAGCACGAGACGCTGGCCCCCGACACTAAGTCCCAGAGCACCCAACTCCCCGAGACCACAGCAGGCCGTTCCCAATCCGCAACATCGGCCGATCCTGCCGCGCAGCAGCAGGTGTTGGCAGATCAGACCGTCGCCGTCGTGCAGCCCGCGGCTGCCTCCAACGCACCTGACCCGCAGCACCAGGTGGCTGAGTTCTCCCTGTCGATCAGTGAGGACAACGAAGCACCACCGAAGCTATTGGGGCGGCAGGGTGTGCAAACTGCCGATCACGAGATCGCGCAACGCGGGCGTGCCCCTGAACTGTCGGTCGAGCCCGCGGAGCCTGTTTCCCCTTCAGCTCCCACGCCAGCAAGGGCGGAGACGATGGCACCCACACCACCGGAGCATCCAGACCATGCGGCTCACCGGCAGGTACTGGAGGATGTGGGCGAATCTCTGGCTAAGCCTGATCCGACTCAGCCAGGCCATCCCGACCACGGGCTCTACCTGCAGGTGCGAGAAGGCGTTGCTGCGCTCGATGCCAAGCATGGACGCAGCTTCGATGCCGTAAGTGAGCGGATGACCGCCAGCCTGTTGGTGCTGGCCAAGGACAACGACCTAGAGCGCGTGGACCATGTGCTGGTGAGCAACGCCACCGCGGACAAGCCGGCCGGGCACACTCTCTTTGTCGTTCAGGGCGAACCGAGCAATCCCGCCCACCAGCGTGCGTCGATGCCGACCGAACAGGCCGCGCAGACCTCGGTGGAAGAGTCGATGCAGCAGTTTGACGTCGTGAGTCAGGAGGCGCACCAGCGCGCTCTGGCCAATCAGCTTGAGCAGCAGCTGGAAGATCAACGGGTGCAGCAGGACATTCAGATCAGAGCTGCCAGCATGGGCTGATCAGCCAGACTGGCGTCCGCGCCATCTACCTAATCTCCTTCGAGCGTGACATTGACTGTATGCAGCCCACCTGCACGGGCGATCAGTACGCGCTTGGCACCACTCTGTAGCATAAGCCGTCCATCGGGCAGTGGGCGCACATGCCCATGGAGCAGTCCTTGAAAAGGGCTGCCCACTGGCCCGCCGGCAAGGTAGCGCTGGGCCTGCCTCTTCAACACGGAGGCCCCCTGCAGGTGCGAAGGAATCAGGATGCGACCGATGGGTACTTGATAGACCTTCGTTTCTCGCACGAATGACATCGGCGTGTCCAACATCTGGCGATGTCCAGGGTGGTGCCAGTGTCCAATTCATTTGGCGTCGCTGTGCAATTCATTTGGCGGCGGTGTCCAAGTGCCTGGTTGTATGTATCTTCTCGCGTTCGGCCGTACTCAAGCCCTCGCGCAACCCTCGATCACGCTCAGTCTGCCGCACCCAGTTACACAGCGTCTGTGCCGTACACCCGATCTTGCTGGCCACCGACTCGATCGCCGCCCACTGTGATGGGTGTTCGGCCTGATGCTCCAGCACCAGCCGCACGGCCCGTTCCCGTGTCTCCACGGAGTATTTTGCTGACGTGCTCACTGCTCCATCCTCTCAAAAGTCAGGGCCTCCGGGAAAGACGGGGCGGTTCAGTCGAGCATACCTGCGCGCACTACCACTTTGACGATGCAGGCCCGGAAACAGCAAGGGCGGCCTAGTAGCCGCCCTTGCTGTTTCCGGGAAGTTAGTCGATTGGTAAGAAGAATAATATTCTTCTTATTTTTCTTACCCGCCGTGAAGCTACGCGACGTGCAGGGATTGCCGCACCGCGTCCAGGGCCAGGCGGAAGTCGTCCCGCGTGGCCTGGCCCGTTTCAGCCTGGTAGTACAGCACCATGAACATATTGGCGACGGCCTCGGCCATCGGCGAGAGCTGCCGCGCCGCATCTTGGTCGAGCCAATCAAGGGATCGTCGCGCCCCATGTCGCGCTTTGCGTCATGAAGCGATCTGCCACTTCATCGAGAACGCCGCTTTGATCTATCGCTGCTGATGCTGTTTGAGACACCAGGAGCAAGCACGCCTTGATCGCCCTGATGTTGTCGCCGCCATCGGTCAAACCAATCTCGCCTAGCAGACTGGTCATGCTCTCGCGCACGACAAGCGCATCCTCCCCTTCCGCCAGGGTGATGCCACCGACACCGTAGCGGCCGAAGGTGATTGTCTCCTGTCTGCCGTGGATCGAGTAGTTGTAGCGGAACGAGATCGCCCCGGCGGGCGTGACGGCCACATAGAGACCGTCACGGTCGTTTTCCTTGTATAGCTTGTCCCTCGGCTTGAGGTTGCGCAGCTTGGTATCGGTCAGCATGGTTCTCGCCTTGGCTCGGCTCAAATACCATGATCTAAAATCAGCCCAATCCTGGCGTAAAAACACAATGAAATCATTGCACTACGCCAGACCAATACCATTGTCACTAGAAAGGTGGCTACATGGTATCGATGGCACCTCATGGCATCGAAGCACTCAATGCCATCCATCATGCCATGAAAAATTAGTGCTTGGCGATGCCGAAGATTGCCAGTCGGTGCCGAACGGAACCACAAAAAAGCCCGCAGTTACGCGGGCTTAGGTGTGTTCTGGTGCTACTCGGTGCCAGTCGATGCCAGACGCTCCATCACTCCCACTCAATAGTCGCCGGCGGCTTCCCCGAGATGTCATAGACAACCCTTGAAACCCCCCGCAACTCATTGATGATCCGGTTGCTCACCGTCCCCAGGAACTCATACGGCAGATGCGCCCAATGCGCCGTCATGAAGTCAATCGTCTCAACAGCCCGCAGCGCAATCACCCACTCATAAGCCCGCGCGTCGCCCACCACGCCCACCGACTTCACCGGCAGGAACACGGCAAACGCCTGGCTGGTCTTGTCGTACAGGTCCGCCTTGCGCAGCTCGTCGATGAAGATGGCATCGGCCTTGGCCAGTAGTTCGGCGTACTCACGTTTCACTTCGCCCAGGATGCGCACGCCCAGGCCCGGGCCCGGGAACGGATGGCGGTAGACCATGGTGCGCGGCAGGCCCAGCTCAACGCCCAGGCGGCGCACTTCGTCCTTGAACAGCTCGCGCAGCGGCTCCACCAGGCCTAGCTTCATATGCTCCGGCAGGCCGCCCACGTTGTGGTGGCTCTTGATCACATGCGCCTTGCCGGTCTTGCTGCCGGCCGACTCGATCACGTCCGGGTAGATGGTGCCCTGCGCCAGCCACTTGGCGTTCTTCAGCTTGTTCGACTCTTCGTCGAAGATCTCAACGAACAGGTTGCCGATGATCTTGCGCTTGGCTTCCGGGTCGCTCACGCCTTCCAGTGCGGCGAAGTAGCGGTCGGCAGCATTCACGCGCACCACCTTCACGCCCATGTGCTCGGCAAACATCGCCATCACTTGGTCGCCTTCCTGCCAGCGCAGCAGGCCGGTATCCACGAACACGCAGGTCAGCTTCTCGCCGATGGCCTTGTGCAGCAGCGCAGCCACGACCGACGAATCGACGCCGCCGGACAGGCCCAGGATCACTTCGTCATCGCCCACCTGTTCGCGCACGCGGGCAATCTGGTCGTCGATGATGTTGGCGGCCGTCCACAGGGTCTGGCAGCCGCACACGTCCACTACGAAGCGGCGCAGCAGCGCCTGGCCCTGCAGGGTGTGGGTCACTTCCGGGTGGAACTGCACGCCGTACCAGCGCTTTTCTTCGTTGGCCATGGCGGCCACCGGAATGCGGTCGGTGGTGGCAGTGATGGTGAAGCCCGGCGGTGCAACGGAGACGTGGTCGCCGTGGCTCATCCAGACATTCAACTTCGGCTCGCCGCCGTGGTCGCTCAGGCCCTTGAACAGCGCATCGGGGTTGATCACGTTCACTTCGGCATGGCCGAATTCGCGTTGGTCAGCCGCTTCGGTGGCACCGCCCAGCTGCGCGGCCAGGGTCTGCATGCCGTAGCAGATGCCGAAGATCGGCAGGCCGCTGTCGAACACTTCCTGCGGCGCGGCCGGCGCACCCGGCAGCGTGGTCGATTCCGGGCCACCGGACAGGATGATGCCCTTGGCACCGAACGCCGCGATCTCGGCCGGGTCGTGGTCCCACGCCCAGATTTCGCAGTAGACGCCCAGCTCGCGGATGCGGCGGGCGATCAGCTGCGTGTACTGCGCGCCGAAATCGAGGATGAGGATCTTGTCGTTATGGATGTTGGTCATGGCGCCCCGGCAATGCAGTAGGGAAAACGAAAAACTGAAAGAAAAAATGCGGCGGCAGATAGAGAAAGAGGAACGGGAAGTGCTTCCCCGTTCCTCTTTGCTCGGCCCGCGTCAGGCGCGGTAGTTCGGCGGCTCTTTGGTGATCGTCACGTCGTGGACGTGGCTCTCACGCTGGCCGGCGCCGCTAATCTTCACGAACTTGGGCTTGCTGCGCATGTCCTCGACGGTGGCGCAGCCCACGTAGCCCATGGTGGCGCGCAGGCCGCCCATCAGCTGGTGGATGATGCCGCCCACCGGGCCGCGGTACGGCACGCGGCCTTCGATGCCTTCCGGCACCAGCTTGTCGGCGGTGGCGGCGTCCTGGAAGTAGCGGTCCTTCGACCCCTTCTCCATGGCAGCCAGCGAACCCATGCCGCGGTAGCTCTTGTACGAACGCCCCTGGTACAGCTCGGTCTCGCCCGGCGATTCCTCGGTACCGGCCAGCAGGCCGCCGACCATGATGGTCGAGGCACCGGCGGCCAGCGCCTTGCCGATGTCGCCCGAGTAACGAACGCCACCGTCGGCGATCAGCGGGATGCGATCCTGCAGCGCCTCGGCCACCAGATCAATGGCGGTGACCTGCGGCACGCCGACGCCGGCAACGACGCGCGTGGTGCAGATCGAGCCCGGGCCGATGCCGACCTTGACCGCGTCCGCGCCGCTGTCCAGCAGCGCCAGTGCAGCTTCGCCGGTGCAGATGTTGCCACCGATGACCTGCACGTTCGGGAAGTTCTTCTTGACCCAGCTGACGCGGTCCAGCACGCCCTGCGAGTGGCCGTGCGCGGTATCGACCACGATCACGTCCACGCCGGCGGCGACCAGCGCTTCCACGCGGCGATCAGTATCGCCACCCACGCCGACGGCGGCGCCGACCAGCAGGCGGGTCGACAGATCCTTGGCAGCGTTCGGGAAGTCGGTGTTCTTCTGGATGTCCTTGACGGTGATCAGGCCACGCAGTTCGAACGAATCATTGACCACCAGCACCTTTTCGATGCGGTTGCGGTGCAGCAGCTGCAGCACTTCGTCGGACGCGGCGCCTTCCTTGACCGTGATCAGGCGATCCTTCTTGGTCATGATGTGGCGGACCGGATCATCCAGCTCGGTCTCGAAGCGCATGTCACGGTGGGTCACGATGCCGGCCAGCAGGCCGTCGCTGCCCACCACCGGCACGCCGGAGATGTTGTGCGCCTGGGTCAGGGCCAGCACGTCGCGGATGGTGGTTTCCGGGCCGACGGTGATCGGGTCGCGGATGACACCGGCCTCGAACTTCTTGACCTTGGCCACTTCCGCGGCCTGCTGTTCCAGGCTGAGATTCTTGTGGATGATGCCCATGCCGCCGAGCTGTGCCATGGCGATGGCCAAGCGGGCTTCGGTGACGGTATCCATGGCTGCGGACAGGATCGGAAGCTTGAGCTTCAGGTCGCGAGTCAACCGCGTTTCGAGGTTGACGTCCTTGGGCAGGATGGTCGAGTGGGCGGGGACGAGCGAGACGTCGTCGTAAGTGAGTGCTTCAGCCTGGATGCGCAGCATCGGCATACCCGAGATGTGGGGAAGCGCGACATTTTACCTTGTTTCTGGAGCCAAGAACAGCATTTTTGGTAGCCAGAATTGGATTTCTGCGCGACACAGTGTCGCGCCAGCGGTGATCCGTTCAGGGCACCCAAACGCACCGCCTTTGGTAGGTGCCAACCTTGGTTGGCACAATCAGGGAGAGGCCTTCACCCCATCTGGGGTCCAGCGCCGGACGGATCGTGCCAACCAAGGTTGGCACCTACCAACAGCCGGTCGTCGGCCTGCCTGTGGCGGGTGCGGACCGTTGGTCCGCACTACCCTTCAGACACCTGTGCCCCAGCATTGTGCCGACCAACGGTCGGCACCCACCAGCAGCACATCTCGTGAGCAGACCCAAGGGCCAGATCCAGCCGCTTTAGGTGGGTGCGGACCGTTGGTCCGCACTATCCCTCAGACACTTGTGCCCCAGCATTGTGCCGACCAACGGTCGGCACCCACCAGCAGCACATCCCGCGAGCAGATCCCAGGGCCAGATCCAGCCGCTTTCGGTGGGTGCGGACCGTTGGTCCGCACTACCCTTCAGACACCTGTGCTCCTGCATTGTGCCGACCAACGGTCGGCACCCACCAGCAGCACATCTCGCGAGCAGATCCAAGGGCCAGATCCAGCCGCTTTAGGTGGGTGCGGACCGTTGGTCCGCACTATCCCTCAGACACCTGAGACCAGCCCCAGGTGCGGTCAGCTCAGCGCTTCCGCCGCTTCCAGGGTGTTCTGCATCAGCGTGGCCACGGTCATCGGACCCACGCCACCCGGCACCGGAGTGATCCAGCTCGCCCGCTGCGCTGCGGCCTCGAACCCGACGTCGCCCACCAGGCGGCCGTCATCCAACCGATTGATACCGACGTCGATCACCACCGCGCCCGGCTTCACCCACTCGCCCGGAACGATGTCCGGCCGGCCTACCGCCACCACCAGGATGTCGGCGTTGCGCACGGCCTGTTCCAGCACGTCCTTGGGGGTGAACTTGTGGCAGCTGGTCACGGTGCAGCCGGCAATCAGCAGCTCCAGGCCCATCGGGCGGCCGACGT
>Ga0207709_10000713_pt1 | contig 26743 bp, 26 predicted proteins | sample KBSM34metaG_FD_184397 | JGI IMG/M metagenome (GOLD analysis project Ga0207709, IMG submission 184397) | Miscanthus rhizosphere microbial communities from Kellogg Biological Station, Michigan, USA - KBS M3-4 metaG (SPAdes) (version 2) | ecosystem: Host-associated > Plants > Roots > Rhizosphere >...
CAGGTTCACCCGGTCGTCGTAGAGCACGTCGATCAGCCAGGTGAAGCGCCGCGCGGCGTCGGCGTTCTTGGGCGACATCTTCGGCACACCCGACAGCATGATCGTATGGAAGCGGTGCGCCAGATCGACGTAGTCGGCATACGAGCGCGGACCGCCGCATAGCACCTGAAAGTCGAACCACACCAGCCCGCCCGCGCGCTTGCGGTACGCGATGGAGCGCCCTTCCACGTCCAGGGGATGGCGCTCAGGCTCGACGTCGCGCAGCTCATCGAAGATCTTCGCGAGCTGCGCGTCGGCATCCTTCCCGGTGTGGTAGACCTTCAGCCGCTCCATCTTCAGTCGCCGGTAGTCGGTGCCGTTGTCGACCTCGATCACGTCGAGCCGCTCCTCGATGAGCTCGATCGCGGGCAGGAAGCGCTCGCGCTGCAGGCCGTTCGGATAGAGCGCGTCCGGCCGATAGTTGCTCGTCATGCAGAACACCACGCCGCGGTCGATCACCTGCTCCAGGTACCGGCCGAGGATCATGGCGTCGGCGATGTCGGAGACATGGAACTCGTCGAAGCAGACCAGGCGATAGCGCCGAGCCGTGCGCGCGGCCACCTCGGCGAGCGGGTCCTCGGTCCCCTTCAGCAGGTTCATCTCGCGGTGGATCTCGCGCATGAAGTGGTGGAAATGCACCCTGCGCTTGCGCACCAGCGGCAGGCACAGGTAGAAGCTGTCCATGAGGAAGCTCTTGCCGCGGCCGACCGGCCCCCACAGGTACACCCCGTGCGGCAGCGGCGGCTTGACGATCAGGCGCCTGAGCGCGCTCGAGCGCCGCGCCTTGTAGGCGCTCCACTCCTCGAAGAGCTGCTGCAGCCGCTCCACCGCGCGCCACTGCGACGAGTCGGCCACGAAGCCGCGCCGGTCGAGCTGCTGCCGGTAAAGCGAGACGACATCCTCGGTCACGGAAGCTTGGCGATCAGCTCTTGCGCGCTGCGCTCGACCAGCCGGCGCAGCATCAGCGGCTCTTCGGTGGTGCTTTCGCGGGTGATGCGCAGCTCCTGCATCCCCTCCCACGCGATGGAGCCGTCGCGCGTGTCCCAGATCTGGAAGAACAGGCGCAGGTCCGCGTACTGAGTGTCCACCAGCCTGAAGCCGAGGAAGCCGAAGCGGTTCTTCGAGCTTTCGTTGAAATTCTGCAGCTTGAGTTGCGCCAGATACCGCGTACCGGTAGCCGCGCCGACGCGACGCAGCGCCTCGCCCGGAAAGAGCCCCGTGTCGCGGTAGTCTTCGTACATGCGCCTGTAGGTGTCCGCGAGCCCGGCCTTGTTTACCGAGCCGAGGGTCTCCGCGAGCGGGATCACCTTGAGCCCCGGGCGCTCCTTCTTCAGCACGTCGGTGAAGGTGAGCGCCACGGCCTCCTTCTCCTGCTCCTGGCCGGTGACGGTGGAGGGCGTCATGAAAGCGATCCCCGCCGCTTCCAGGTCCCCCTTGGAGAGCGAGATCACCTGCTCGTTCACCTTCGGATAGTAGAGCAGCCCGGTCGAGCAGCCGGTCAGGAGCGCGATGCCGAGAACGACCCCTCTGATGCCTCCGCTCATTTTTCTCGCTTGTAGCTTTCGTTGACGTCGAAGAAGCGGCAGCCCGCCGTACTCAAAGATTTTACTCGAATCATTCTGGCTATTATATTGAATTCACAGGAGTTTGTGTTTTTCGTCACGTCCTGATTTTGCACCCCCCTGTCCGGGCGACTCGCGGCGCGCCGGAGTTCTAGCTGCGATCAGATGTTCAGGGCCCGCTTGTCGACCGCGAGCGCCGCGTCCTTCATCGCCTCGGAGAGCGACGGATGCGCATGGCAGATGATGCCGATGTCCTCGGCCGAGCCGCGGAACTCCATCGCCACCACCGCTTCGGCGATCAGCTCGCCGGCGAACGGGCCGATGATGTGCACGCCGAGAATCTCGTCGGTCTTCGCGTGCGCGAGGAACTTCACCAGCCCGGTGGTATCGCCCAAGGCCCTCGCCCGTGCGTTGGCGGCGAACGGGAAGCTGCCCGCGCGGTATTCGACGCCTTCCGCCTTCAGCTGCTGCTCGGTCTTGCCCACCCAGGCGATCTCCGGGGTGGTGTAGATGACCGAGGGCACGGTGTTGAAGTCGACGTGCGGCTTCTGGCCGACGATCCGCTCGGCGACCGCGACGCCCTCCTCCTCCGCCTTGTGCGCCAGCATCGGCCCCCGCACCACGTCGCCGATCGCCCAGACGTTCGGCAGGTTGGTGCGGCAGTCTTCATCGACCTCGATGAAGCCGCGCTGATCGAGCTTCAGCCCGACGGCGGCCGCGTTCAGGCCCTCCGTGTTCGGTACCCGTCCTATGGAGACGATGAGCTTGTCGCACTCCAACGTCTTGGATGCGCTATCCGGGGCAGTGTATTGAACCTTGACGGTTTTCTTTTTCTCGACCGAGCCGATCTTGACCCCCAGCTCGATCTTGAGGCCTTGCTTGGCGAAGACCTTCGCGGCCTCCTTCGCCACGGTCTCGTCGGCGATCGGCAGGAACGAGGGCAAGGCTTCGAGGATCGTCACCTCGGCGCCGAGGCGGCGCCACACGCTGCCCATCTCGAGGCCGATGATCCCGGCCCCGATCGCCCCCAAGCGCTTGGGTACATCGGGAATGGAGAGCGCGCCGCTGTTGCTGAGAATCAGCTTCTCGTCAAACTCGACCCCGGCCAGGGCCCGGGGATTAGAGCCCGTGGCGACCACCACGTTCTTCCCAAGAATTGTTTCTTTTCCAGAAACAGAAACCTCATAACCCTGCGAGGTGCTATTTCCGAAGCTGCCCCGCCCGTGGAAAAACTCGATCTTGTTCTTCCTGAAGAGGTAGGCGACGCCGTCGTTGCTCGCCTTCACGAGCTTGTCCTTGCGCTTGAGCATGGTCGCGAGGTCGAGCTCGAGATCCTTCACCTTGATGCCGTGCTCTGCGAAGTGATGCCCGGCCGCCTCGTAGTTCTCCGACGACTGCAACAGCGCCTTGGAGGGAATGCAGCCGACGTTGGTGCAGGTGCCGCCCAGCATGGGCTTGCCGTCCGGGCTCTTCCACTCGTCTATGCAGGCCGTGGCGAGCCCGAGCTGCGCGGCGCGGATCGCGGCGATGTAGCCGCCGGGCCCGCCGCCGATCACCACCACGTCGAAGGACTTCATATCTCGAGGATCAGCCGCGCCGGATCTTCAAGCGCTTCCTTGATGGCGACGAGAAACAGGACCGCCTCGCGGCCGTCGATGATCCGGTGATCGTACGAGAGCGCGAGGTAGTTCATCGGCCGCACCACGACCTGGCCGTTCTCCACGACCGCCCGCTCCTTGGTGGCGTGCACGCCGAGGATCGCGGACTGCGGCGGGTTGATGATCGGGGTCGACAGCATCGAGCCGAACACCCCGCCGTTGGAGATCGAGAAGGTGCCGCCGGTGAGCTCCTCGATGGCGAGCTTGCCGTCCTGGGCGCGCTTGCCGAACTCGGCGATCTTCTTCTCGATCTCGGCGAAGCTCATGCGGTCGGCGTCGCGCAGGATCGGCACCACCAGGCCGCGCGGGCTGCCGACCGCGACGCCGATGTCGAAGTAGCCGTGGTAGACGATGTCGGCGCCGTCGATCGAGGCGTTCACCACGGGGTAGCGCTTGAGCGCGTGCACCGACGCCTTGACGAAAAACGACATGAAGCCCAGGCGCGTGCCGTGCTCCTTCTCGAAGCGCTCCTGGTACTTCTTGCGCATCTCCATCACCGGCGCCATGTTGACCTCGTTGAAGGTCGTGAGGATGGCGGCGGTCGACTGCGACTGCACCAGGCGCTCGGCGACCCGCTGGCGCAGGCGCGACATCGGCACGCGCTGCTCGGGGCGGCCCGACAGCAGCTGCTCGACGTCGATCGGCGGCGGCGGCTGCTGGAGTGCCTGCCTCTGAGGCGGAACTTGGGGAGGAACCGGAGGACTGGAAGGTCTGGCGGCGTGCGCGAGCACGTCGCCCTTGGTCACCCGGCCGTCGCGGCCGGTGCCCTGGATCTTCGAGGTGTCGACGCCCTTCTCGGCCGCGATCTTCTGCGCCGCGGGCATGACCGGCGGCGAGGCTTTCTGCTTTTCGGGAACCGGCTCCTTTTTCGGAGCGGCAGCGGAGGCCGATTTCCCTTCGGTGTCGATCTGCGCGATCACCTCGCCGGAGCCGACGGCGTCCTTTGTGTTCTTGAGGATCTTCACCAGCACGCCGTCGGCAGGGGCCGGCAGCTCGAGCACCACCTTGTCGGTCTCGATGTCGATCAGGTTCTCGTCGCGCTTGACCGGCTCGCCTTCCTTCTTGTGCCAGTCGAGGAGCGTCGCCTCGGCGACCGACTCCGAGAGCTGCGGCACCTTCACTTCCACGATCATTTGCTGCTCCCCGTTCAGTTTTTCCCCGGCTTCGGCTGAGCTTCCACCGGGTTCACGAAAAACCAGCGAGTAACTCGCCGGGATCCAACCTGCCTTACTTGTACCTGCCGAAAGCCTGCTCCACCAGCGTTTTCTGCCGCTCGTTGTGGCGCGCCATGTAGCCGCCCGCCGGGGAGGCCGCCGCCGGCCGGCCGGCATAGTGAAGCTTCTGCTCGTCGCGCATGTTCTCCCGCAGGTAGTGCCCGATCTGGTACCACGCGCCCTGGTTCTGAGGCTCTTCCTGGCACCAGACCACTTCGCCGGCGTTGGGATAGCGCTTGATCTCGGCCTCGAACTGCTTGTGCGGGAAGGGATAGAGCTGCTCGATGCGAATGATCGCCGTGTCGGCCCTTTGAAGCTCCGTTCTCTTGAAAGCCAGGTCGTAGTAGACCTTGCCGCAGCAGGCGACGATGCGCTTCACGCCCTTCTCGTCGACCGTGGTCGTATCCGGGATCACCGTCTGGAACGAGCCGTTGGCGAGCTCGTGGATCGCCGAGGCGGCCTCCTTCTTGCGCAGCAGCGATTTCGGCGTCATGACGACGAGCGGCTTCCTGAACGGCCGCAGCATCTGGCGCCGCAGCAGATGGAAGATCTGCGCGGCGTTCGACGGCACCACCACCTGCATGTTGTGCTCGGCGCACAATTGCAAATACCTTTCCAACCTTGCGGACGAGTGCTCGGGGCCTTGCCCCTCGTACCCGTGCGGCAGGAACTGGGTCAAGCCGCACACCCGGCCCCACTTGGTTTCCCCCGAGCTGATGAACTGGTCCATCACCACCTGCGCGCCGTTGGCGAAGTCGCCGAACTGCGCCTCCCAGATGACGAGCGCATTGGGCTCGGCGCTGGCGAAGCCGTACTCGAAGCCGAGCACCGCCTCCTCCGACAGCACCGAGTCGATGACCACGAAATCGCCCTGGTCCTTGCCGATGTTCTGCAGCGGAATATAGCTGCCCTCGTCCCAGCGCTCGCGCTCCTGGTCGTGCAGCACCGCCTGGCGGTGCGCGAACGTGCCGCGCCCCGAGTCCTGCCCCGAGAGGCGCACGTCGTAGCCGTTGGAAAGGAGCGACGCGTACGCGAGGGTCTCGGCCATGCCCCAGTCCACGGGGAGTTTGCCGGCCGCCATCTGCCTGCGCGCATCGATGACCCGCGCGACGCTGGGATGGAGGTTGAACTCCAGTGGTACCGCGGTGACCCGCTCGGCCAGCCTCTGCAGCTCCGCTAGCGGCACGTGCGTATCGGCTGCGTCGGTCCACCTGGAGTTCAGGAACGGCGCCCAGTCGACCGCGAACTTGCTCTTGAAGTTGGACAGCACCGGGCTCACGGTCTGCTTGCCGGCGTCGAGCGTCGCGCGGTAGTGCCGGATCATCTGCTCGGCCTCGTCGGCGCTGATGAGGCCCTGCGCAGCCAGCCGGTCGGCGTAGAGCTTGCGCGTGCCGGGGTGCTGGGTGATCTTCTTGTACATCAGCGGCTGCGTCACCGCCGGCTCGTCCTGCTCGTTGTGTCCGAGCTTCCTGAAGCACACCAGGTCGATCACCACGTCCTTGTGGAACTCGCGCCGGAAGTCGAGCGCGAGCTGCGTCACGAACAGCACCTCCTCCGGATGGTCGCCGTTCACGTGGAAGATCGGCGCCTCGACCATCTTCGCCACGTCGGTGCAATAGAGCGTGGAGCGCGTGTCGCGCGGATCGGAGGTGGTGAAGCCGATCTGGTTGTTGACGATGATGTGCACCGTCCCGCCCGTTCCATAGCCACGGGTCCCGGACAGGTTGAGCGTCTCCATCACCACGCCCTGGCCGGAGAAGGCGGCGTCGCCGTGGACCAGGATCGGCAGCACCTGGTCGCCGGTCTTGTCGTCCCGCCTGCGCTGGCGCGCCCGCACGGAACCTTCGACCACGGGGTTGACGATTTCCAGGTGCGACGGATTGAACGCGAGCGACAGGTGCACCGGCCCGCCGGGGGTCGAAATGTCGGACGAGAAGCCGTTGTGGTACTTCACGTCGCCCGAGGGCAGCTCCTGCGCCGCCTTGCCCTCGAACTCGAGGAACAGATCTGCCGGCATCTTGCCGAGCACGTTCACCAGCACGTTCAGGCGCCCGCGGTGCGCCATGCCGAGCACGATCTCCTGCACCCCGTTCGCCCCGGCGCGCTGGATCAGCTCGTCGATCGACGGGATCAGGCTTTCGCCGCCCTCGAGCGAAAAGCGCTTCTGGCCGACGTACCTGGTGTGCAGGTAGCGCTCGAGATGCTCGGCCTCGGTCAGCTTCTGCAGCAGGCGTTTCTTCTGCTCGTCGGCGAGCTGCGGCGTCGCGCGCGTGGGCTCGATGCGCTCCTGGATCCACTGGCGCTGGGTCCGGTCGCTGATGAACATGTACTCGAAACCGATGTTGCGGCAGTACGTGTCGCGTAGCGCCTGGAGGAGCGTTCTGAGGGAGACCCGGTCGAGGCCGACGTAGGAGCCCGAGTTGACCACCTGATCGAGGTCGGCCTCGGTGAGGTCGTAGAAGCCGGGCTCGAGCTCGGGCTGCGGCGGCCGCGGCATGCGCTTAAGCGGGTCGACCGTGGCCCAGCGCGCACCGGAAATGCGGTAGGCGGTGACCAGCAGCAGCGCCGCCACCTGCAGGCGCTCGGGCGCGACCGGCTCCTGCGGCAAAGTCCGCTGCGAGCCGCCGAGCTCTCCTCTTTTTGCTCTTTGAACAAAAGACTCGACGACGGGCGCGTGCGCCACGTCCTTGGCGCTCGACCCCGGGAGCTGCTGCAGGCGGTCGAAGTAGTCGCGCCATTCCTCAGGCACCGAGCCCGGGTGCACGAGGTACTGCTCGTAGAGTTCCTCGATGAACGGCGCGTTGGCGCCGAAGAGGTAGGAGCTGTCGAGGAACTCCCGCATCACGCTCGCCATGGGGCCGTCTTTTCCTCGAGTTATCGCTGGTCGATCGGCTTGACGTCGCGCTTGGTCGAGCCCTTGAAGAGCTGGCGCGGCCGGCCGATCTTGTACTCCGGGTCGGTGATCATCTCCTGCCACTGCGCGATCCAGCCGATCGTGCGCGCGAGCGAGAAGATGCAGGTGAACATCGCCACCGGGATGCCGAGGGCGCGCTGCACGATGCCCGAATAGAAGTCGACGTTGGGATAGAGCTTGCGCGACACGAAATACTCGTCCTCGATCGCGATCTTCTCGAGCGCGAGCGCGAGCTTGAAGATGCGGTCGTTGTGCAGGCCGAGCTCGTTCAGCACCTCGTGGCAGGTCTCGCGCATCAGCTTCGCGCGCGGATCGTAGTTCTTATAGACGCGGTGGCCGAAGCCCATCAGGCGCACGCCGGAATTCTTCTCCTTCACCTTGCGGATGAACTCGGGCACCTTGGAGACGTCGCCGATCTCCTCGAGCATCTGCAGCGCGGCCTCGTTGGCGCCGCCGTGCGCGGGGCCCCACAGCGAGGCGATGCCCGCGGCGATGCACGCGTAGGGATTGGCGCCGGAGGAGCCGCACAGCCGCACGGTCGAGGTCGAGGCGTTCTGCTCGTGGTCGGCGTGCAGGATGAAGATGCGGTCCATCGCGCGCACCAGCACGTCGTTCACCTTGTACTCCTCGGCCGGCACGGCGAACATCATGCGCATGAAGTTCGCCGTGTACGAGAGGTCGTTCTTCGGGTACACGAACGGCTGGCCGATGGAATACTTGTAGGACATCGCCACGATGGTCGGCATCTTGGCGATCAGGCGGAACGCCGAGATCACGCGGTGGTGCGGGTCGTTGATGTCGAGCGCGTCGTGGTAGAACGCCGACAGCGCGCCCACCACGCCCACCATCACCGCCATCGGGTGCGCGTCGCGCCGGAAACCCTGGTACAGGCGCGCGAGCTGCTCGTGCACCATCGTATGGTGCGTGACGATGTCGACGAATTCGTCCTTCTGCTTGCGGTTGGGCAGCTCTCCGTACTGCAGCAGGTAGCACACCTCGAGGAAGTCGCAGGTCTCGGCGAGCTGCTCGATCGGGTAGCCACGGTAGAGCAGGATGCCGGCGTCGCCGTCGATGAAGGTGATCGACGAGCTGCAGCTCGCGGTCGACAGGAACCCCGGGTCGTAGGTGAACATGCCCGATCTTCCGTACAGCGTGCGGATGTCGACGACGTCGGGGCCGAGCGTTCCGCCGAGCACCGGGAAGTCGAGCGTCTTGCCGTCGGGAAGCTTGAGGGTCGCGGTCTTGTCGGCCATGGTGGTCATCCTAAGCGGCGCCCGATGGACGCGCCACGGAAGTGGCGCGTAGGCGCTTCACGATAACGGAAAACTGCGGGTCGAAGTGGTCGCTGCGCCCGATCACGATGTCCCAGAGATCGTCGTCGGGCAGCTCGAGGAGCGCGTTGAACGGGGAGACATCCTCATCCCCCAGTGTTGGGACGATCCGCTCCAATACGAGATCGAGCTCGAGGCGCCCTCGCCTGCACTTCCACTTCAGCCGTTCGCGGGAGAGGCGGTCCATCACACCGAGCGCTTGACCAGCAATTCCTTGATGTGGTTGATGGCTTTGGTGGGGTTCAGGTTCTTCGGGCACACGTCGACGCAGTTCATGATGGTATGGCAGCGGAACAGGCGGTACGGGTCCTCGAGGTTGTCGAGGCGCTCGTTGGTCGCCTGGTCGCGGGTGTCGGCAATGAAGCGGTAGGCCTGGAGCAGGCCCGCCGGCCCCACGAACTTGTCCGGGTTCCACCAGAACGACGGGCACGAGGTCGAGCAGCAGGCGCACAGGATGCACTCGTAGAGCCCGTTCAGCTCCTCGCGCTCCGGCGGCGACTGCAGGCGCTCGCGCTCCGGAGGCGGGTCGGCGTTGATGAGATAGGGCTTGATCGAGTGGTACTGCTTGAAGAACTGCGTCATGTCCACGATCAGGTCGCGGATCACCGGCAGGCCCGGCAGCGGACGGATGGTGACGTGCCCCGGCAGCTCTGCGATCTTGGTGACGCAGGCGAGGCGGTTCTTGCCGTTGACGTTCATCGCGTCCGAGCCGCAGACGCCCTCGCGGCAGGAGCGCCGGAAGGCGAGCGTGTCGTCCTGCGTTTTCACCTTGACGAGGGCGTCGAGCAGCATGCGGTCGCTGTCCTCGAGCTGGACCTCGTAATCCTTCATGTAGGGCTTCGCGTCCAGGTCGGGGTCGTAGCGGTAGATCGAGAGTTTCATCTGCCGTTGAGGTTGTTCATTAATATGTTCTGACCTTCGGCTGCATGGTCTCGACGGAGAGCGGCCGTTGGTGCACCGGCTTGTAGTCGAGGCGATTGCCTTCCTTGAACCAGAGCGTGTGCTTCATCCAGTTCTGGTCGTCGCGCTTGGGGAAGTCCTCGCGCGTGTGCGCGCCGCGCGATTCCTTGCGCGCCTCGGCCGACACTACGGTAGACATCGCCGTCTCGATTAGGTTTTCGAGCTCCAGCGCCTCGACGCGCGCGGTGTTGAAGACCTTGCTCTTGTCGGTGATGAATACCCTTTCGCCGCGCCTGGCGATCTCCTCCATCTTGCTTACGCCGTTGCGCAGGTCGTCCGGGAAGCGGAATACGCCGCAATCGGCCTGCATCGTGCGGCGCAGGTCGTGCAGCACGTCGACCACCCGTTCGCCGGAGTTGGCGGAATCGAGCCGCGCGAGGCGCGCCCGGGTGTTGTCGCCGCCGTCCTTCGGCAGGTTGCGCGAGGCCTTCGGCTGCGCGGCGATGTCCTTCACCATCTGCTCGCCCGAGGACTTGCCGAACACGACCAGGTCGAGCAGCGAGTTCGTGCCCAGGCGGTTGGCGCCATGGACCGAGACGCAGGCCGCCTCGCCCACCGCGTAGAGCCCGGGCACGATCGCTTCCTTGCTGTTGCCTTCGGGCGCCACCACCTGTCCCATGTAGTTCGTGGGGACGCCGCCCATCTGGTAGTGCACCGTCGGAATCACCGGGATCGGGTCGCGGATCGGATCGACGTTGGCGAACTTCATGGCGATCTCGCGGATGCCCGGCAGGCGCAGGTTGATCACCTCGGGCCCGAGATGATCCAGCTTCAGCAGCAGGTGGTCGCCATGCGGCCCCACGCCGCGGCCTTCCTTGATCTCGGTGGTCATGGCGCGCGATACCACGTCGCGGCTCGCGAGATCCTTGGCGTTGGGCGCGTAGCGCTCCATGAAGCGCTCGCCGGACTTGTTGAGGAGGTAGCCGCCCTCGCCTCGAACGCCTTCGGTGATGAGCACGCCCGCGCCCGCGACACCGGTGGGATGGAACTGCCAGAACTCCATGTCCTCGAGCGGCAGCCCGGCGCGCGCCGCCATGCCGAGGCCGTCGCCGGTGCAGATGAACGCGTTGGTGGTCGCCCAGTAGATGCGGCCGGCGCCGCCGGTCGCCAGCAGGACGGCCTTCGCCTGCAGGATGTGCAGCTCGCCCGTCTCCATCTCGAGCGCCGTGACGCCGACCACCGCTCCGTCCTGCGGGTCGCGGATGAGGTCGAGCGCCATCCATTCGACCAGGAACTGCGTGTTGGCGCGTACGTTCTGCTGGTAGAGCGTGTGCAGCATGGCGTGCCCGGTGCGGTCGGCTGCGGCGCACGAGCGCATCGCCATCTTCGGGCTGCCGTAGTCCTGGGTGTGGCCGCCGAAGGGCCGCTGGTAGATCTTACCGTTCTCGAGGCGGTCGAACGGCATCCCCATGTGCTCGAGCTCGACCACGACCTCGATCGCGCGCCGGCACATGTACTCGATCGCGTCCTGGTCGCCGAGGTAGTCGGCGCCCTTCACGGTGTCGTACATGTGCCAGTGCCAGTTGTCCTCGGTCGAGTTGGCGAGCGGCGCGGCGATGCCGCCCTGCGCCGCCACGGTGTGCGACCGGGTGGGAAAGACCTTCGACAGCACCGCGACCCGCAGGTCGGCGCGCGCCAGCTCGAGCGCCGCGCGCATCCCGGAGCCTCCGGCACCGACGACGATGGCGTCGAATTTTCGGATCATCGCCACAGGATCTCGATGGTCCAGCTTGCGTAGCCGGCGACCAGCAGCACCGTCAGCACCTGCAGCGCGAGGCGCAGGCCGTCGTGCTTGACGTAGTCCATGAGGATGTCGCGCACCCCGACCCACGCGTGCCAGGCGAGGCTCAGCGCGAACAGCAGCGTCGCCACGCGCATCCAGCCCTGCGCGAAGAGCGCTTTCCATGTCTCGTAGGTGAAAGGCGCCCGGCTCGCCATCAGCGCCAGCACCGCCACGACGTACACGGCCATGACCGCCGCCGTGACGCGCTGCGCCAGCCAGTCGCGGGTGCCGTAGTGCGCGCCGACGATGACGCGGTTCACCATAGCTTGGCGGCGAAGAGCGCGGTCAGCACGAGCCCGGCGAAGATCACCAGCGCGCTCGAGATGCGCGCGGCCCTGAGCTCGATGCCCTGGTTGAGATCGAGCGCGAGGTAGCGGATGCCGGCGCAGAAGTGATGACAGCCGGCCCACAGGAACACCACGAGCCCCAGCTTCGCCAGCGGCATGCCGAAGTATTCCCGGATGCGGGAAAAGCCTTCCTCCGAGCGCAGGCTTGCGTCGAGGAGGTAAAGTGCCCAGGCGGCGAAGGGAAACACGAGCAGCGCGCCTGACACCCGGTGCAGGATGGACACCCAGGCGGGCAGCGGCATCCGGATCTGGAACAGGATCGCGGGGAGGCTGAGGTACTTCGGTCGTTGTTTTTTCGCGGCCGCGCTGGACATTGGATTCCCCGGCCCCACCGGCGGGGAGAATCGATTATAGCGTCGCGGCGCAGCATCTCGCTGCGGTAAAATGAAAAACTCCGCCGCCGGAGTCCCTCGGGAGAGTTCCTCAGATGTCCAAACCGCCCATTCGCGTCGCCGTCACCGGCGCCGCAGGCCAGATCGGCTATTCGCTTCTCTTCCGCATCGCCGCCGGCAACATGCTCGGCGCCGATCAGCCCGTGATCCTGCAGCTGCTCGAGATCCCCGACGAGAAGGCGCAGAAAGCGCTGAAGGGCGTCATGATGGAGCTCGACGACTGCGCGTTCCCGCTGCTCCAAGGCATGGCCGCGGCCTCCGATCCGACGGTGGCGTTCAAGGACGTCGATATCGCGCTGCTCGTCGGCGCGCGCCCGCGCGGCCCCGGCATGGAGAGAAAGGACCTGCTGGAAGCGAACGGCAAGATCTTCGCGCCGCAGGGCCAGGCGCTCGACCGCGTCGCGAGCCGCAACGTCAAGGTGCTGGTGGTCGGCAACCCGGCGAACACCAATTGCCTCATCGCGATGAAGAACGCGCCGAGCCTCAAGCCGCAGCAGTTCACCGGCATGATGCGGCTCGACCACAACCGCGCGACCAGCCAGGTGGCGCAGAAACTCGGCAAGCCGGTGTCGGCGATCCGCAGGATCACGGTGTGGGGCAACCACTCCGCCACGCAGTACCCCGACCTCTTCCAGGCCGAGGCGGATGCGAAAAAAGTCTGGCCCATGATCAACGACCAGGGATGGCTGGAGAATGCGTTCATTCCGACGGTGCAGAAGCGCGGTGCGGCGATCATCGACGCGCGCGGCCTGTCCTCCGCGGCGAGCGCCGCGAACGCCGCCATCGACCACGTGCGCGACTGGATCGCCGGCACCAAGGAGGGCGACTGGATGACGATGGGCGTGCCCTCCGACGGCAGCTACGACATTCCAGAAGGCGTGATCTACGGCTACCCGGTCACGGTCAAGGGCGGCGCATACCAGGTGGTCAAGGGCATCGAGGTCAGCGAGTTCAGCAGGAAGCGCATGGACGCCACCCTGAAGGAGCTCCACGAAGAGCGCGACGGCGTCAAGCATCTGCTCGGCAAATGAGCGCCGGTTCACGCTTCAGGCAGGCTCTCAAGGACGAGAAACCTCTCCAGGTCGTCGGCACCATCTGCGCCTACCACGCGCTGATGGCGAAGCGCGTCGGCTACCGCGCGGTCTACCTCTCGGGCGGCGGCGTCGCGGCGGGCTCGCTGGGCATGCCCGACCTCGGCATCTCCAACCTCGACGACGTGCTGATCGACATCCGCAGGATCACCGACGTGTGCGACCTGCCGCTTCTCGTGGACGTCGACACCGGCTTCGGCGCTAGCGCGTTCAACGTCGCGCGCACCACGCGCTCGATCGCCAAGGCGGGCGCCGCCGCGATGCACATCGAGGACCAGGTCGGCGCCAAGCGCTGCGGCCATCGGCCCGGCAAGGAGCTGGTTTCGAAGGAAGAGATGTCCGATCGGATCAAGGCCGCGGTCGACGCGCGCGGCGACGACGGCTTCGTCATCATGGCGCGCACCGATGCGCTCGCAGGCGAAGGTTTCGACTCCGCCGTTTCCAGAGCTGTTTCCTACGTGGAAGCGGGGGCGGACATGATCTTCCCCGAGGCCATCACGGAGCTCGCGATGTACCGCAAGTTCGCCGACGCGGTGAAGGTGCCGATCCTCGCCAACATCACCGAATTCGGCAAGACGCCGCTGTTCACGGCGGAGGAGCTGCGCTCGGCCGGGGTCGCGATCGCGCTCTATCCCCTGTCGGCGTTCCGCGCCATGAACAAGGCGGCGCTCGGCGTTTACGAGACGCTGAGAAGGACTGGCACGCAGAAAGGCGCGCTGCCGCAGATGCAGACGCGCGAGGAGCTGTACGACTTCCTGGACTATCACGCCTACGAACAAAAACTCGATGAGCTCTTCTCCCGAAACCGCTCCTAAGCCGAAGAAATCGGTCGCGCTCTCGGGGGTCGTCGCCGGCAACACCGCGCTCTGCACCGTCGGGCGCTCGGGCAACGATCTCCACTACCGCGGCTACGACATCCTCGACTTCGCCGACCAGGCCGAGTTCGAGGAAGTCGCCTACCTGCTGGTGCACGAGAAGCTGCCGAACCGGGCCGAGCTCGACAAATACAAGGCCCGGGTCAAGGGCCTGCGCGGCCTGCCGAAGGCGCTGCGCACGGTCCTCGAATCGATCCCGAAGACCGCGCACCCCATGGACGTGATGCGCACCGGCGTGTCGGCGCTCGGGGCGCTCGAGCCGGAGAAGGAAGACCACAACCCGTACGGCGCCAAGGCGATCGCCGACCGCCTGATGGCCTCGCTCGGCTCGATGCTCCTCTACTGGCACCACTTCAGCCGCCACGGCAAGAGGATCGAGACCGAGACCGACGACGATTCGATCGGCGGGCACTTCCTGCACCTGCTGCACGGCATGAAGCCCTCGCCGGATTGGGTGCGCGCGATGCACACCTCGCTCATCCTCTACGCCGAGCACGAGTACAACGCCAGCACCTTCGCCTGCCGCGTCATCGCCGGCACCGGCTCCGACATGCACAGCGCGATCGCCGGCGGCATCGGCGCGCTGAAAGGCCCCAAGCACGGCGGCGCCAACGAGTTCGCCTACGCGGTTCTTTCCCGTTACAACGCGCCGGACGACGCGGAGCAGGACATCGTCAGAAGGATCCAGGCCAAGGAGATCGTGATCGGCTTCGGCCATCCGGTGTACACCACCGGCGACCCGCGCAACCAGGTGATCAAGGAGGTGGCGCGGCGGCTCTCCAAGGATTCGCCGGAGCAGAAGCTGTTCGACATCGCCGAAAGGCTGGAAGCGGTGATGTGGCGCGAGAAGAAGATGTTCGCCAACCTCGACTGGTACAGCGCCGTGTCCTACCACATGATGGGCGTGCCCACGGCGATGTTCACGCCGGTGTTCGTGATCTCGCGCACCAGCGGCTGGGCGGCGCACGTCGTCGAGCAGCGCGCCGACGGCAAGATCATCCGCCCCGGCGCCAACTACATCGGCCCCGAGAACCGCAAATGGGTGCCGCTCGCCCAGCGCTGAGACCCGCATCCATACCCGCCTCCATGGCCATCTACGAATCCGATCTGACCAAGTTCATGCGCGAGTTCCTCAAGCAACACCCCGAGGAAGTCGAGTCCCAGCGGAAAGGCCGCGCCATCTGGTGGGACAAGAAGCCCGAGGAACGTTCCCCGACTCCCTCGATGCAGCACGCCCCGCGCTCGGGCGGCGCCGAGCACACTTTCGAGCCTGCCGGCGGCTACGAGTGGAGCTTCGGCGCGGATGACGACGCCGTCGAGGAAAAAGACTAGTGTCCGCGCCCATCTCCAACGTACGGCCCAAGCCCGACCAGGTCCTCACCGACATCGCCGACTACGTCACCCGCTACCAGGTGACGAGCACCGAAGCCTACGAGACCGCACGCTACTGCCTGGTGGACACGCTGGGCTGCGGGCTGGAAGCGCTCGAGTACCCGGCGTGCACCAAGCTCCTCGGGCCGATCGTGCCCGGCACCGTGGTGCCGAACGGCGCGAAGGTGCCGGGCACGCAGTTCCAGCTCGACCCGGTGCAGGCGGCCTTCAACATCGGCGCGATGATCCGCTGGCTCGACTTCAACGACACCTGGCTCGCCGCCGAGTGGGGCCATCCGTCGGACAACCTGGGAGGGATCCTCGCCACCGCGGACTGGTTGTCCAGAAACAACCCGCAACAGCCCCTCGTGATTCGCGACGTGCTGACGGCGATGATCAAGGCGCACGAGATCCAGGGCGTGCTCGCGCTCGAGAACAGCTTCAACCGCGTCGGCCTCGACCACGTCGTGCTGGTCAAGGTGGCCTCTACCGCAGTGGTTTCCCAGTTGATGAAGCTTGACCGTGAAGAGATCGTGAATGCGGTCTCGCTCGCCTGGGTCGACGGCCAGAGCCTGCGCACCTACCGCCACGCGCCCAACACGGGCTCGCGCAAGAGCTGGGCCGCGGGCGACGCCACCTCGCGCGCGGTTCGCCTGGCGCTCATCGCGAAAACCGGCGAAATGGGCTACCCCTCGGTGCTGAGCGCCAAGACCTGGGGTTTCTACGACGTGCTGTTCAAGGGCAAGGAGTTCAGGTTCCAGCGCCCCTACGGCAGCTACGTGATGGAGAACGTGCTGTTCAAGATCTCCTTCCCGGCGGAGTTCCACTCGCAGACGGCCGTGGAAGCGGCGATGCAGCTCCACCCAGCCGTCAGAAACAGGATCGAGGAGATCAGAAAAATAACGATAAGAACTCACGAGGCGGCGATCCGCATCATCGACAAGAAGGGCCCGCTCAACAACCCGGCCGACCGCGACCACTGCATCCAGTACATGGTGGCGGTGCCGCTCCTCTACGGGCGGCTCACCGCCGCGGACTACGAGGACGCCGTCGCCTCCGACCCGAAAATCGATCTGCTGCGCGACAAGATCGACTGCGTCGAGGACCCGCAGTTCACCCGCGACTACCACGACCCGGAGAAGCGCTCCATTGCGAACGCGCTCACGGTGGAGTTCAAGGACGGCAAGCGCCTTGCGGAGACCGTGGTCGAGTACCCGATCGGGCACAAGCGCCGGCGCAAGGAAGGCATGCCGGTGCTGGTCGAGAAGTTCCGCACCAACCTCGCGCGCCGCTTTCCGGCCAAGCAGCAGAAGGCGATCCTGGACCTCTGCATGGATCAGGCGCGCCTGGAGCAGACGCCAGTCAGCGAATTCGTGGACCTCATGGTGATATGACGCCTGAAACGCAGCCAAAAACAGCCGATTACCATCTGTTCACGCGCTGGCCGCCGCGCGCGAAAATCGCCTCGCCATGAGCGCCTACCTCGAACAGCGACTCGCCCGCCTGAACGAAGAGATTCGTTCCTACCCCGGCCCGATCGCTCGCTGCGACGAGCAGCTTCCTGCCCTCCTGGAAGAGCGCGCCCAAATCCTGTCTGAACTCGAAAAGAAAGGCTGCAGCGTCGATGCGCTGTGGGCCAACGATGGAGGCTGTAATGCCGCATGACCTGTACGACACGCTGCAAACCTTCAAGCACGGCAAGTTCTACTCGGTGCCTGCCCTGGGCAAGGCGCTCGGCGTGGATGTGGCGAGGCTGCCGGTCTCGATCCGCATCGTGCTCGAGTCGGTGCTGCGCAACTGCGACGGCAAGAAGGTGACCGAGGAGCACGTGAAGAACCTCGCCGGCTGGAAGGGCGTGGCGCCGCGCACCGACGAAATCCCCTTCGTCCTGGCGCGCGTGCTGCTGCAGGACTTCACCGGCGTGCCGCTGCTCGTCGACCTCGCCGCGATGCGCGGCGTGGCGCAGAAGATGGGACGCAATCCGAAGGTGATCGAGCCGCTGGTGCCGGTCGACCTGGTGGTCGACCATTCGGTCCAGATCGACCACTACGGCAGCAAGAACGCGCTCGACCTCAACATGAAGCTCGAGTTCAAGCGCAACGAAGAGCGCTACCGCTTCATGAAGTGGGGCATGCAGGCATTCGACACTTTCAAAGTGGTGCCGCCGGGCATCGGCATCGTGCACCAGGTGAATCTCGAGTATCTGGCCCCCGGGATCCACAAGTCGAAGGAAGGCGTCTGCTACCCCGACACGCTGGTTGGCACCGACAGCCATACCACGATGATCAACGGCATCGGCGTGGTCGGCTGGGGCGTGGGCGGGATCGAGGCGGAGGCCGCGATGCTGGGCCAGCCTTACTACTTCCTCACCCCCGACGTGGTCGGCGTGAACCTGAAGGGCAAGCTCCACCCGGCCTGCACCGCAACGGATCTCGTCTTGACGGTTACACAACTTCTCAGAAAAGCGAAAGTCGTCGGGAAGTTCGTCGAGTTCTTCGGCGAAGGCACGCGCTCGCTCTCGGTCCAGGACCGCGCCACCATCGCCAACATGGCGCCCGAGTACGGCGCCACCATGGGATTCTTCCCGGTCGACGAGCGCACGCTCGAGTACTTCCGCGGCACCGGGCGCTCGAAAGAGGCGATCGACGCCCTCGAGGCCTACTTCAAGGCGCAGGACCTGTTCGGCGTCCCGCGAGCCGGCCAGATCGACTACTCCGAGGTGGTGGAGCTCGACCTCGCGAGCGTCATGCCCTCGCTCGCGGGCCCGAAGCGCCCGCAGGACCGCATCGACCTCGCGAAGGTCAAGTCGGCGTTCACGTCGCTCTTCGCGGCGCCGGTCAAGGACAACGGCTTCGGCAAGAAGCCGCAGGACCTCGAGCGGACCTATAAAGCCTTCGACGGCACCGCGCTCAGGAACGGCGACGTGCTCATCGCGGCCATCACCTCCTGCACGAACACCTCCAACCCGGGCGTGCTGCTTGCCGCAGGCCTGGTCGCGAAGAAAGCGGTCGAGCTCGGCCTCAAGGTGAAGCCGCATGTCAAGACCTCGCTCGCGCCGGGCTCGCGCGTGGTGACCGAATATCTCGCCACCGCGGGGCTCCTGCCCTATCTCGAGAAGTTGGGATTCAACGTCGCCGCCTACGGTTGCACCACCTGCATCGGCAACGCCGGGCCGCTCGCCCAGCCGATCGACGAGGCGGTGGTGAAGAATGACCTGGTGTGCGCCGCGGTGCTCTCGGGCAACCGCAACTTCGAGGCGCGCATCCATCCGAACCTCCGCGCCAACTTCCTCGCCTCGCCCCCGCTGGTGGTGGCCTACGCCATCGCCGGATCCATGCTGGTGAACTTCAAAGAAGAACCCATAGGGACGTCGAAGGACGGCAAGCCGGTTTATATCGGCCACATCTGGCCGAGCCGCGACGAAGTGCTGGCGCTCATGAAATTCGCCATGGATGCGCCCACGTTCAGGAAGCTGTACTCGAACCTGGCGGAAACCAACCCGCTGTGGAAGAAGGTTTCGGCGCCAGGCGGGCAGGTCTACAGCTGGCCGGCTTCGACGTATATCGCCGAGCCGCCGTTCTTCGCCGATTTCTCGATGACACCGCCGCCCGCCGTGGACGGGATTCGCGGCGCGAAAGTGCTCGGCGTCTTCGGCGACTCGGTGACCACCGACCACATCTCGCCGGCAGGATCGATCAAGCCGACCTCGCCGGCGGGCATCTTCCTGCAGGAACACGACGTCGCGGTGGCGGACTTCAACAGCTACGGCGCCCGGCGCGGCAACCACGAGGTCATGATGCGCGGCACCTTCGCCAACGTGCGCATCAAGAACCTGCTGCTTCCGGGGACCGAAGGCGGAGTGACTCTGTACAAGAAGGAAAAGCTTCCGATCTATGACGCGGCCATGCGCTACATCGCCGACGGCACGCCGACGGTCGTCTTCGGCGGCGAAGAGTACGGCACCGGCTCCTCGCGCGACTGGGCCGCGAAGGGCACCATGCTCCTCGGAGTAGAGGTTGTGGTCGCGCGCAGCTTCGAGCGCATCCACCGCTCCAACCTCGTCGGCATGGGCGTGCTGCCGCTGCAGTTCACGGGCGGCGACTCGGCGCAGTCGCTCGGCATCGCCGGCGACGAGACGATCGAGGTCCTCGGCATGGGCGACATTCGGCCACAGCAGGAGCTCACCCTGGTGATCAAGAAGCCCGATGGGTCGGAACAGCGCATCACGGTGAAGTCACGCATCGACACTCCGATCGAGGTCGACTACTACAAGCACGGCGGCATCCTGCCCTACGTGCTGCGCGAGCTTCTCGGCGGGACCGAAGCGGCGAGCAAAGCCGCCTAGACACCGCCTAGGGCGTGCCGAGCCCGGCGAGGTAGTCGGCGAGGACTTCGATGTCCTGAGGACTCAGCGCCTGCGCCGCCGAGGTCATGTTGCCGTCGATGTCGGCACGCTTCTGCGCCTTGAAGCCCTTCAGCTGCGCGAGCAGGTACTCGTACTGCTGGCCCGCGATCCGCGGGATGTGCTGCTGCCCCAGGAGCTGCGGGCCGTGGCACTGGCTGCAGTTGAACTTCTTGGCGAGGCCGGGACCGGCGGCGACATTCTCGGGCTTGCTCTTGTGCCTGGGCGCCGCCGCCTTCTGCTTGGAGAAGTAGGCCGCGAGCTCGTTCATTTCCGCGTTGGACAGCTTCTCCGCCATCGGCGACATCTGCGGGTCCTTGCGGTTGCCCTCGCGGAACATGAAGAGCGAGGTCGAGATGAACTGCGCCGGCTGCTGCGCGAGCGACGGCACCGCCGGGTTCGCCGAGTTGCCGCCCTCGCCGTGGCAGGCGGCGCACAGATTCGGATCCGCCGCCTGCGTCACCCCTGAAAACAGAAACGCGACGACAAGCGCCGCCGCGTTTCGAGCCGCTGACTTCAAAAAAGACTCACTTGCCGTACGTGACCCGGTAGATGATCCCGTTGTAATCGTCCGACACCAGCATCGAGCCATCCTTCAGCACCAGCACGTCGACCGGCCGGCCCCACATCGGCGGATCGGCCTTCTCGTCCTGTAGGAAGCCGGTGAGGAACGGCTCGGGCTTGCTCGCATTGCCTTTCTCGTCCAGCTTGACGCGCATCACGTTGTAGCCCTGCTTGATCTCGCGGTTCCACGAGCCGTGCATCGCGATGAAGATGTTGTTCTGGTATTCGGCCGGGAACATCTTGCCGTCGTAGAACTTCAGCCCGAGCGGCGCGATGTGCGCGCCGAGAAGCTGCGCGGGCTTGGCGAACTGGGCGCACGAGTGGTACTTGCCGAAGTCCGGATCTTGTACGTTGCCCTGGTGGCAGAACGGATAGCCGAAGTTCGGCACCGCCGCCGACTTGATCGCCACCCGGTGCAGGGTGTCGTTCGGCACGTCGTTGCCCGCCCAGTCGCGCCCGTGGTTGGTGAACCAGACGTCCTTGTTCTTCGGGTTGAAGGCGATGCCGACGGAGTTGCGTACGCCCTGCGCCACCGCCTCGAGGACGCCCTTGTTCGGATCGACCCGCATGATGGACGCTTCCATGTACGTCGGCATGACGATGTTGCCCGGGGCGCCGATGTTGAAGTAGAGCTTGCCGTCGGGTCCCATCGCCAGGTACTTCCAGAAGTGGCCCGCCTGGCGGTTCGGGTCGAGCTTGTCGACCACCACCTTGGGCTCGCCCGGACTATCGAGCTTGCTCTCGATGCCGTCGTAGCGCGTGATGCGGCCGCGCTCGGCGACGTACAGCGTACCTTTGTTGAAGACGATGCCGTTCGGCGCATCGAGGCCTTTCAGGATCGTCTTGACCTCGCGCTTGCCGCCCTTGTCGGTCACCGCATAGATGTTCTTCGCGTTGCGGTTGCTGACGAACACCGTGCCGTTGTCGCCGAGCGCGAGCGAGCGCGCTTCGGGGATGCCGTCCACCCAGGCCTCGACCTTGAAGCCGCTCGGAACCTTGAGCGTGTTGAGCGGCAGCTCCTTGGCGGGCCGCCCGGTCATGTGCGGCGCAAACGGGTGCAGCGTCGACTCGGCCATGGCCGGCGGCTTGCCCCCGTGCCAGGAAGGCGCCTCAGCGGCGGGCTTGTCCTGCGCGAAGGCCGGCGCGGCGAATGCGGCGGCGACGAGTGTTGCGATGAGCTTCATGGGGAAGTCCTCCTCTGGGAACCGTTATTAGATCACTTTTGTGCGCCCGCGGCGCGCAGCAGGGCGGCGGTCGCCTGCCGGTCCTGCTCCTCGGCGATCGCCAGCGCGGTCTTGCCCCGGTTGTCGCGCGCATCGCGATCGGCGCCGCACGCGAGCAACAGCCTGACGGCCTCGTCCTGGCCGAAGCCGGCCGCCCACATCAGGGCGGTCAAGTCGTTGTCGTAGCGCGCGTTGACGTCCACGCCCTGCTCCAGCAGGGCGCCGAGCACCTGCGCATGGCCGTTGGCCGCGGCGTAGAGCACGGCGGTCTTCTTCATCCGATCGACCGGGGCAAGGTCGGCCTTGCGCCGCAGCAGCGCCCGGGTCAGCTCGAGATCGCCGTTGTAGGCGGCGCTCATCAGGGGCGTGACGCCGGCTAGGTCCTTCTGGTTGACGTCCGCACCGCGCTCGATCAGGTAGAGGCCGAGGTGGGTGTGGCCGTTCTTCGCCGCGATGTTAAGGGGCGTGTCGCCCAGCCGGTTGCGCGAATCCACGGCCGCGCCCTGATCGAGCAGCGTGCGGACCGTGGCCTCGCTGCCGCGGCGCGCCGCCTGCAGCAACTCGGCATTGATGTTGATGGTCGCCTGCTGTGCGAGCGCCGCCGTGTGCGCCGCACAAAGCAGGATGAACAGCCGTCTCGGCGCGCGCATCGCGCAGTTTCCAATAGTGTCCGTTGTTGACAGACCCGGAGCAAGGACTACACTCGTCGGGGAAATCATAGCAGCCCCCCGCCCAACAAGCCGCCGCTTTTAAGCCGCAATTTCAAGGGAGATCACCGTGACGAAGAAGACGAAGCGCTCTCTCGCAGTCGTCGCCGCTTCAGTATCGCTCGCCCTTGCCGCACCCGCGTTCGCGCAGGAAGTCAAGCAAGGCGCGGCCACGGTCGGCACCGCAGTACCCAAGAAGGTCAACGTCACCCAGGACCAGCTCACCAAGGCCGGAGCCGACTCGAGGAACTGGCTGCATACCAACGGAAACTACGCCCAGACGCGCTATGCCCCCGGCGCGCGCATCACTGCCGAGAACGTCTCCAAGCTGCGGCCGGTGTTCGTGTTCCAGACCGAAGTGGTCGAGTCGATGGAGACCGCGCCAATCGTGGTGAACGGCGTCATGTACCTCACGACCGCGTTCAACCACGTTTACGCGATCGACGCCGCCACCGGCAAGGAGTTCTGGCACTACAAGCACAAGATGGGGCCGATCACCACGTTCTGCTGCGGCCCGAACAACCGCGGCGTGGCGATCTCCGGCGGCCGGGTGTTCATGGGCACGCTCGACGCGAAGCTCGTCGCGCTAGACGCGGCGAGCGGCAAGCTCGTCTGGGAGCAGCAGATCGCCGACCCGGAAAAGGGCTACAGCGAGACCATGGCGCCGACGGTGATCGACAACAAGGTGCTCATCGGCACCAACGGCGGCGAATACGGCATCCGCGGCTTCGTGAAGGCCTACGACGCGGACAGCGGCAAGCTCCTGTGGACGTTCTACACCATTCCCGAGAAAGGCCACGAAGGCGTGTTCGCGCCGAACGACGCCACCGGCCGCAACATGAAGCGCGACATCGGGAAGGAAAAGGCGGCATTCGCCAAGGACAGCTCCTTCTACCAGACCCTCGGCGGCGGCGTCTGGATGAACCCGGCCGTCGACCTGAAGACGCGCACGTTGTGGTTCGTGGTCGGCAACCCGTCTCCAGACCTCTACGGCGACGAGCGCCCCGGCGACAACCTGTACACCGACTCGCTGGTGGCGATCGACCTCGAGAAGGGCACGTACAAGTGCCACTTCCAGTACGTGGCGCACGACGTATGGGACCTCGATGCGGTGAGCCCGCCGATCCTGGTCGACGTCAAGGACAAGGGCGGCAAGACGATTCCGGGCGTGATCCACGGCGGCAAGACCGGGCACGTCTACGTGCACGACCGCAAGGACTGCTCGCTCATCCGCTTCTCCCAGGCGATGGTGCCGCAGGAGAACATGTGGGTCCTGCCCACCGCAGAGGGCGCGCGCATGCTGCCGGGCGCCAACGGCGGCGTGGAGTGGTCGCCGATGGCCTTCGATCCGAAGCACCGGCTCGCGATCGCGCTCAACCTGCACCAGCCGATGACCTACCACGTCGAGGCGGCGAAGTATCCCGGCGGCTCCAAGCTCTGGCTCGGCGGCGCGTTCAAGGTGATCCCCGCCGAGAAGCAGTGGGGACGCGTGGCGGCGGTCAACATCGACACCGGCAAGCTCGCGTGGAAGCACGATACCGCGCAGCCGCTGATCGGCGGCGGGCTCGCCACGGCCGGCGGCCTGTTCTTCTACGGCGAAGGCAACGGCAGCTTCAACGCGCTCGATTCGGCCACCGGCAAGAAGCTCTGGAGCTTCAACTGCGGCGCCGGCGCCAACGCCATGCCGGTGTCGTACACGATCGGCAACCGCCAGTACATCGCGATGGGCTGCGGCGGCAACACCCAGCTCGACTTCAAGCGCGGGAACAGCCTGTTCGTGTTTTCGGTAAACTGATCGCGTGCGTGTTGCGAAAAAAGGCCGCCTGCGGGCGGCCTTTTTATTGTTTCCGATCGTGCTCTTCGCCCTCACCGCGGGTGGACAGAACCTCGAGGCGGGCGCGAAGAAGGCGCAGGTCTGCTTTGCGTGCCACGGCCCGAACGGGAACTCCGCCGACGCAAAATTCCCGATCCTCGCCGGCCAGACCGCGCGCTATCTCTACCTTCAGATCCGCGACTTCAAGGAAGGCCGGCGCAGCGAGCCGACCATGGAGCCCTTCGTCAAGGACCTGAGCCGGGACGACATGTTCGATCTCGCCGCGTTCTTCGCCGCGCAGCGTCCGCGCAACCTGGACTTCAAGGTCGACGAGGCGCGCGCGGCGCGCGGCAAGCGCAAGGCCGACGAGACGCTTTGCACCATGTGCCACCTCGGCGCCTACCAGGGGCAGAACGAGATCCCGCGGCTCGCCTTCCAGCACTACGACTACACCGTCAAGCAGCTCCAGGACTTCAAGGCGCGCCGGCGAACCAACGACGCCGGCAACATGACCGCCGTCGCGCGCACGCTGTCCGACAGCGATATCGAGGACCTAGGTCACTTCCTCGCGTCGCTGCGCTGAACGCGGTCCTCGGCGAAGCACTTGTCGCGCTCCGGCCCGGTGAGCGCCTCGCAACGGCCGCGGCCCATTTCGGCAGGACCGCTCGCGCCGGTCCCCCCGGTGGAAGCCGAAGTGCTGCCGCTTTTCGAAAAGTAAGAGCATGAAGCGCCAAGGCCGAGCAGCAGGACGGCCGCCGCAGTCCCGAATAGCTTTGCAATCATCGCCTTGCTCCTCTGGTGAGAATCGCGTGCGGAGCCGCAAGACTCGTGCCTCGTTTGGATGAAAATGCGCCATGATGAAAGCACTGCTCTGCGGCCTGCTTCTCCTTGCCTTCGAAGCCGCCGCGCAAGTCGATCCTTCGGTCGTGGCGAAGCTCCGCGAAGGCGGCCTGGTCCTCTACATGCGACACACGTCGACCGACTTCAGCCAGAACGACGCCGCGATGACGAGCTACGAGGACTGCGCGCACCAGCGTAACCTCACCGAGAAGGGCCGCGCCGAAGCACGCGAGATCGGTGCGCACCTGAAGCGCCTCGCCATCCCAGTCGGCCAGGTCCTCGCCAGCCCCTTTTGCCGCACCATGGAAACCGCGAGGCTCGTCTTTGGGCGCGCGCAGGCGATGAAGGAGGTGCGCGGCGGCCCGGCGCAACCCGAGGATCCTCGGCGCTACGACGAGCTGAGGAAGCTTCTTTCCACGCCGGTGGCGAAAGGCGAAAACCGCGTCATCTCCAGCCACGGCAACCCGTTCCACGCCGTCGCCGGCCCGCCTTATCTCGCGGAAGGCGAAATCGCGGTAGTGCGGCCCGAGGTGCGCCCCGATGGCGCTATGCGCTTCAGCGTGATCGCGAGGATTCGTCCGCAGGATTGGCCAGAGGTCCGATGACGCGACGGACCAGGCTGCCGGCGCCCAGCCGCGACAACGCCTGCCGCCGCCGCGCGACCAACCGGTAGAGCGGGTCCAGGAGCGGGCGCATGCCGCGCGCCCCGAAGAATCGCGCGGCGCGCTCGAGGCCCGCGGCACGGTACGCGGCTTCGATCGCATCGAGCGCCACCAGCCAGCGCCCATGGGCGTCGCGCGCATGGATACGGCTCATCAGGTCGGTACGCGTGATACCCGTGCCCGCGAGCACGTCCTGATCGAAGTCCGGCGCCGAGCAGTCGACGAGCTCGAGATGCGCGCCGAGATCGCGCTCCTTCAGGGCGACTATCTCGTTCGCGCACATCGGGCACGAGGCGTCGTAGAAAACCGTCAGCGGATAGCGGATCGCCTTCACGCTAGGACGACTTGCCGCGGATCAGCCCGCGCACCTTCGCGCCGAGCTTCACCAGGCGGCTCAAGGTCGTGGTTTCGAGGCCGAGCATCTCGTCGGTCCATTTCGAGAGCGCCTCCATCAGCGCGAGGGTCTCGCCGACCCGCTTCTGCGCGTTGGCGTCGAGCCGTCGGAAGGCCGGGTCGTCTACGCAGCCGCGCAGCACTGCGATCGTGGGGTCGAACTCGCGGGCCTTGCGCTCGCGCACGATGGTGCGCAGCAGCTCCCAAGGGTCCTTGGCGGTCTCGAAATGATCGCGCCGATCCGCCACCAGGTGCACCACGCGCACCAGCTTCAGGCTTTCCAGCTCGCGCAGGCTGTTGCTCACGTTGGAACGCGCGACCTGCAGCAGGGCGGCGATCTCCTCCGCGTGCAGCGGCCGGCCGACGAGGAACAGCAGCGCGTGGATCTGCGACACGGTGCGGTTCACCCCCCAGCGCCAGCCCATCTCGCCCCAGTGCAGCACGAAGCGCTGGCCGACCGGGCCGAGGGCTTCGGTCAGCGGCTCGAGCGCCAGGGAAGCGGTCTGCGGCATCCGGATCTCCTTGACCTGCAGGCTACTCTCGGCATATATTTCTGTCAAGACAGAAATCACGGAAAGATACGCTGGAAAGACACGTCATGG